>Ga0123355_10009967_pt1 | contig 14505 bp, 11 predicted proteins | sample TergutEmb28metaG_3_FD_89872 | JGI IMG/M metagenome (GOLD analysis project Ga0123355, IMG submission 89872) | Embiratermes neotenicus P1 segment gut microbial communities from Petit-Saut dam, French Guiana - Emb289 P1 | ecosystem: Host-associated > Arthropoda: Insects > Digestive system > Gut ...
CCCTGTTTGTCTACCAATTTGTCTACCAAAATTTCTTCAAGTGCCAAATTCCTGAAAACGCTGACTAAGATTTTCAGCTATGGCCCTCTTTGCGTCCATATTCAAATGGACGTAAATATTCATGGTGGTACTTATATCACCATGTCGCAGCCAGACTTGAATATCCTTGAGGTCAAAGCCTAAGTGTTTCAAGTACCCTGCTGACGAATGTCGTAAATCATGGAAGCGAATTGGGGGCATGTTGTTCTTGGCTAAGAGCAGTTTAAAGTGGTCACTAACATAATGTGGTTTGATAAGACTACCATCAATCTGTGTACATACATAGCCTTCATCAATGTAGTCGTTGGGTTGCAGTAATTTGTGTTGCTCCTGCTGTGTTCTCCACCATTTCAATCGTTGTACTATATTATTTGTCAATGGTACGATTGAATTACTTGCGTCATTTTTGGTAGAATCTTCACGGTACTCCTTACTCAATTGGACAACAGTATGATTTATTGCCATTGTGTCATTTTCAAAATCAATGGCATTCCACTTTATACCAAGTACCTCGCTACGCCGCAAACCATAGAACACTGTTAGTAGTATTACAATTTCTAGTGGATCGCCTTTGGAAATATCTAGCAGTTGCTCTATCTGCCGTTCATTGTAATACTTTGCTCCAGTAAACTTTTTCTTTTTAGGACGGTCAATTCGTTTAACCGGATTAAATGCGATAATATTTTGTTTTACAGCACTTTCTAGGCATTTTGATAGGTTTGCGAGGTGGTTACGTACTGTGTTTCCAGACACTTTTGGTGACAAAGTGTGTTTGATGTATTGTTGAATGTGACCCGGTGTAACATCCCTAACTCGTAATTTCAACGGTTCAAAGAATGGTAAAATGTGCTTATTCATTACGCCTTTATATCCGTCATAAGTTGAAGCGGCTATTGTAAGATTAAGCTTGGACATTTCAAGCCATTGTGTCATAAAGTCAACGAATAGTGTATCTTTACTCAAGTCTACCTTTTGGGAGTTGTATTCTGCAACCACCTCATCTCGTCTAGCATTGGCACGTCGTTTATTGTTACCTTTAACCAGGATATCCGTTTTAATCCACGGTCTTTTACGTTCACCTTGTCCATCCACATAGTCAAGTACAATAAAATAGTATGGTCTTCCTTTTTTTACAGCTACACAGCCTTTTACATCAGTCATAGATAAACCTTCCTTTCAAAATTAGAAGACCCACCTATGCCATATTTAACCTTAATGGCATTATAGCACAAGTGGGCTCTTCTGTTCAGATTAGTTTCCGTAGAAGTATCGTTGAGCCACAACGATTTTAGGAATCTTATAGGCCCTACCGATACGAATTGGTGTGCCAAACTTACCTTTTTTCATCTCTTTACGGATAGTCTGCTTCGATACTGAAAATAATCTTGCGAGGTCTTCAACACTTAACAGATCTCTGTATTCAGTTAAAATTGGCGTACTATTTATATAGTCAGATTGTGATAAATTAGACATTACAATCACCCTTATTGATTTATATTTGAGTGATGCAATTAGACGTTTTTGGGTTAATTATATTAGGTTCTGCAAAATGCAGTATTCGTCTTGTAATATTATTTCTTGTTGATTCTGTTATTTCTCATCGCGATGAATATACCCCATTTGGGCACAAGAATAAGGTGTTAATTAAAAGATAAATTGTCATTTATATAAGATATTGTTGATATTGTTTTTTACGGAGAATTTACCGAACAAAACTCGTGATTATATCTGACGCTATACTATCGCCAGCCATATTGGATAAATGATAGACCTTTTTACAGAACGGCGTAAGGCTGGAATCTGTGTCCGTTTCATCTGTATCTATGATTATGCCGGTGACGTTGAACTTGAGCTGCTTGCTCTTGTCATGGAAGTCAGAAGCGAATTCATCATTGATTATACATTCACCGTCTGTTATAAATATGACATCGGCGTTCTCAAAACCCTCAGTCTCTATTAACGTAATGGCCTGTTTGAGCGGAGTTTCAAAATCTGTACCCCCTTGCAGGAATGATTCTGCAAAATTAAAAACATCGTCTGTTGTATACTTTCCTTTAGAAAATATATGTGTCACCGTATGACCCGCCGATGCAAACCGTACCATAGCGCAGCTTCGATTATTCTGGACGGCGTGTTCCAATAACACAAGTGCGACAGCCTTAGCCCACGCAATACGATTGCCCCCCATGGAGCCAGATTCGTCTATGCAGACTACAATGTCGCCGTAACCTTTGCTGGTGTGCTCACGCCTGCGGTATTGTTTCAAAGCCTTCTGCTGTACTTTCTGTATGAACAACAGGATAGTTTCAGGTAGCGCGATATATACATATTCGCTGGATACTGCACGGGTGAAATCGTCGCCTAGCACGATGTCATATTTCTCACCTCTGCCGTAAATGAAGCTGCTTTTACAGGCGTTATCGAAAATCTGACGAAACCTCCCCAGATATTTGGTAATAGCCTGTAATTTCGGTGAGGACTGCACCCGGCGTAACATTTCGATGTTCTGCTGCATTGCTGCAGGCGAACTATCTCCATTCCCCCATGACTTTATGGTGTTAGATGCTTCCTGGGCTTTATCAATAGTGGAAGCTACGGCAGTCTGTATGGCATCCCGGTTTTGCCGTATGGTTCGACTGACCACCCGAGTCAATCGCTTAATCCGTTGCTCGTTATCGGCTAAGTTATTAGCCATGTCGAGTATACCGTCCGTGTCGATAGGGTCACTGTGTTCCATGGCATCCAAGATATTTGCCTTTAATTCAGACTGCTGGTGTTCGAGAATATTCAATTCCTCAATGGCATCGCTATCAAGAAGCTCGTCTAATCTATCAACCATACATCTGGTAAATTCATTAACCGCCTCGTATGCGACAAGATCATTCCCCTCACACAGCGATTTAATAGCGGGGTACTGCTCACTGTTCATAACGTAATCCAGTATTGGAGTATTGAAATGACGAGCATTGGTGGTGAGCTTATCGTTATCGTTATGCCGAGGATTCAGGCTATAGAGCGACATGAAACTATCCTGTATCAGCGAAGAGAATGTGTCCAACTTCGCTGCACCATCAGCTTCTATTTCATCAAGACCTATTTTTACCTGATCGCGCATTTCGTTGTATATTTTATCCTCAATGCGCATGGAGCTCAGAATCCGAGTATTTGTTCTTGGCGCAGTCTCGGTATTAATGCGCTCCCACAGTTCAGAACTGCGGAAGTCGTCAATGGTTGTGAAAACATTTAGGTTCATGTGTACCTTCCCTCACTCAAAATTTATACAATGTCGACAATGGAGAGTAGGTAAAACGGCATTTTTCGTGTGCGCTTTTATTTATATCCTCAAGATCATCAATGGCTTTAGCTATGGCATCCTTGTCTTCAGCGTCGGATACGCCAGCCTTCATCTTATTCAGAGTGCTGTATAGCCGTTTAAGTTCTCCGCGCAGCTTGTTCATGGCTTTAACAGCGTCAGTGCCTTTATTTCTGGAAAAGTCATTGCTGCTATCTTCAGCCATCGAGAGTATTTCATTGAGCTCTTCCTGTATTGGATTAAGGCAGTATTTGTCCAAAACCTGTTGTATGATTGGCATTTCTTCAGGTTTAGTCCAGAAGTAAAACTTCAAAATACTCAAGTCAGATTTTTGGACAACACGACGTCCATTCAGCCATGCTTTTGCCTTTGCCAGAGGAGAATATTTAAGAAAATTTCTGTCGGATACATGCATTCCATGATCACGAAGTTCACACATAATATCGTCCACTATCTCGTTGATCTCTTGGGGGATTGTTACAGACTTAACTTCGCTCTGCATGGAATACAGCTCATTCAAGGTAATAGTAGTTGCATTCTGCTCGGACTTTCCGTTCTGTTTTTGTGACAACATACGCTGTCGGACATCCCGGCTTTGAATGTATTGGGTTACGACCTTTAAATCGAAACGGTCATACAGAGGGCGAAGTATCTGTTCTTCAGGGTTATTAAAATTGGGGATCTCGTTAGACGCGCTCATAAACGATATAGCTGGAATATCCATGACTTCGCCCTCGTTAGTGAATTTGCGTTCGTATAGTGCTGTAAGCAGAGAATTCAATACGCTGTCATTAGATTTAAAAATTTCGTCCAGAAATATAATGTGAGCTTCCGGTATATACCCTGCGGTGTTTATCTTAGGTTTGTTGCCGTAAAGCATGTATAATGCTTTTCTATGAGTCTCCATTTTTCTTAGAATCATATCCAAGTTATCTATATCGTCTGGATTATTTGATGTTAAATCCTGAAGCTGCTGTAGCAGCTCTTGGTAGTATAAATCGCTCTCTAATATTTTTTTATCGGGATTGCCGGGTATCATCGTAGACAAATCAATGCGCCCAAAGAGCGCATCTACATCAGTCTGCTTCGATAGTAAACACTCGAATGGCTTTGCGCCTTTTATGCGTTTGCAGAACTCGACAATGGCGTAGGACTTTGCCTGCCCTGTGTCACCGAGTATAAACAGATTGGAAGATGTCAGCAGAGCGATAGCTATGCACTCGATCAGCTCCATGCGCTCTGCGATTAGATCATTTAGCTCGCTTATAATAGCAAGCATTTTGTCTCGTAACATTGGTTAATCATCCCTCCACTATAAAAAAAATCAGTTGCGGCTATTTAAGCCACGTAATGTCCCCACCTTTTGTGAAGAAATTCTTTGTCCCGTATTCGCTCTGCCCCGGGACTGGCGTAACCCCAAACCGCCATTGGTCGTGGCGTCATAACGCCAACCCACCGTTTTCTACGGCCAGGTTGCGCTTTCTCATTCTTATGGCGGACTGTCTGATGAGTCTGAAACTACAGGTCATGACGCAGACTGCATCAAATCAGCTTGTTGAAGCGTAACGTTTATCGCTCGCACCTTGCGGTGGTCATGGCAACACTGTCTGTTCGCTTTCCCTCTCGGGCCGCGGTAAGAATGTGCTTGGGTTACGGATATGACTGACGATATGGAGCCAGTGTTTGTCAAGGCACTAGTGAGAGTGTGATGCTCCCTCTGGCTGCCGTAAAGCAAAAAAAGACACCTACGGCAAACACAAATAGAAGTATTAAAAAATACCCCTATCCAAGTTGCTGTAGGTGCCTTTGGCAAGACACGCGCAAAATATTTAATTGTTGAGCGGCAATTGCTTTGGTCGAACCATAACGATTCACAGAGAAATTACTAGCCTTAATAGTAGCGCATGACATAGGCCGTTGTCAATACTTTTTTTATGAAAAAATTGAAAAAATTGCCGCCGTGAATTGCCACAATAAATTACACAAGCGAAGCGGGGCGTAGTACTCCGGCTCCGTGTTTTAATTATTAGACAAATGTGGCTTTTATAGCATCATTAGTATAGCCGTGTCTCCCCAGAAGTTCGATTGCTTCCGCCGGTATATCTTCAAAGCGTGCTGATATAAGTTTGCGTGGTCCTCTTTTTTTGTTTAACAGTGGTATCAGTTTGTATCCTACAAGTCCATCCATGTATTTGTTTCCAGCGTGAAACCCTATTCCCAGGTGTCCCAAGACTGCATCATTAGATATTTGCCCCAGTTCCAACAACTTCATGATGATTTCGGCCATATTTCTGTCAAATTCAGCTTCTTTTGACAACTTAGCGTTCGTAGCATTATTCAATTTATCCTCAGATATAGTAATTATAGGGTCGCTATTGCCGGAGGTACACAAATGCTCATCCAAGTATTTTGCAATATCTCTCTCGTCGATGTAAGCACCTTGAACGCTTTTTATTCCTTTAGATTTAAAAAGCATATCCCCATTGCCCAGCAATGCCTCTGCACCTGCCTCTCCAAGCATTACTCTTGAATTGTGTTGTCCACCGCACTTGAATGCCAACACAGTTTCTAAGTTAGTCGTACCGAATTTCATGTTTTTTTCCGTTGGATCCTGAGCCGCTAGTATCATACGAATTTTGAGACCTCTGGCTTGTTCTAATAAGCCGCGTACCAGTGATAGCAATTCTCTTTGTTGTTTGGGAGAGTCTCCATAATTGATAAACTTAGGGAACTCATCAATTATACAAAATATATATGGCAGCTTATTAAACTCGCTTCTATCGTCTGGATTACTACGGTAAATCTTACGCCGCCTTTCCATTTCGGCATAAAGCTCGTCTATTACAAGATGCCCTGTGGCCATATCGTCTACAATGGGATGAGCGAGGTGCGGAACATTCCTGAACTGCGCTAAATACGTTATCCCAAAATCAAATATCAATAGCCTCACGTCATCAGCCGACTGCTTGCACACTATACTCAATAGCAAGGTGTGCAACGCTGTACTTTTGCCGGAACCGGTAGAGCCGCCAATCAAGGTGTGCGTGAATTCCGCCAAGTCCTCAACAACCATTTCGCCCATAATGTCGTAACCCATAGCAAAAGGAATCTTCAGCTTGCTCTCTCTAAATAGAGGGCTGTCCATTATTTTAATCAAGTCGTTTTCCTTCAATAATTTTTCGGATGCAACAATGGCAAGGGTCAAGCCTGTAGTGGTGGGCCTTAAATATTCCAGCTCAGTCGCTATCTTGACATTTTCCGCCTCCCTTAAAACTTGATGTCGCCTTGTTCCTTCCAAAAGCTCTACATCGAATATATACCGCTCTCCCGTAACCTTAACTTTCGCAATTGAAATTGAAATCTTAAAACTTTGATAGCATTTAACAATCGCTAGTGCATATTTCCTAGCTTTTTTTATTATTATTTTTTTCTTTTTAGGATCCGCTCCATCTGCATCGACCACAATGGAATCAATTGGGATGGGAGAATATCGCAAATGAGTTTTAAGTAAAGATTTATTTGCTTCAGTGAATAATGATGTGCGATGTTCTGTGGCGGATTGCACCACTTGCTGCTCCCTGTACCGGAATTTTTTGTCATGAGGAACTTCTTTTGTATTAATAGCTCTATCCATGGCTCTCAAAACGCCACAGAAAAAGAAGCTAAGAACACCAGCATTTTTAGCAACTTGAGAAGGTGCGGCGTACACACCACGGAAGTGTTGCACGCATTTTGCTATGTGACTGGCAAATGTATACACCCCATCTAAATACTTTGCATTTCTATCCTCTTCCGTGCCATCCTCCGGGAATAAACACGCAATAAAATCCTTATGTATACTAACAACCAATGATGTTAATAACTTTTTATTAGACCTAACTAACGCAAGATAATCTTCACTTACTATTTCACTCGTTAAATCAACATTGAGTACATTGTTAAAGTTAGATTTAATAGAAGGGCAAATAAAAATAGGGCGCACATTGTTTTTGTCGTTGTTGAACTTTCCCTTATTAGATTTATTCGCCATCTCTCTGAGTAAAGCGTGATAACCTCGGACATTTTCATACCCATCCACTATAGCTGGAATATCTCGTATTGAATTCATAAGGGCCAGGCTTCGTTCGATATTCTGTGCAGGATAAACGGTTTTTGGTTCGTACCCGCAAGCCCATTGATTGTGACATTCTTCAAATACGCCTGTGTTTACATCGCATATAGCTACAATCTCTTGTATCAGTTTATACAGAACCGAATGTCTATCACATGCGATTTGGAGGTAGTGCGGACTATTAGATTGGTTTAAGCGGCTGCTGAACAATGATGCAAGGCAATAGTTGAACAGTAGCAGTGTTATACTCCCGTACTCTTTATCGAAAAATATAGAGTCAACTGCTCTAAAGGTGCGCTTGACATTGTGTAAGTCGCTAATTGTAAGTATGGATTTACACGAAAATCCTTTACGCATACAAGGGTTCATGAAAACGTATTTTTCTTTACTCCACCCATATTCTGTTTGCTCCAGAAATGACAAGACTTTGGGGATATCATCACTATGTTCTTTTTGCAATAAAAGTAACCAGACCTTTACTTTTTCGAGGTCTAGGCTAGTACCTTCTTTTGGAAGATACTTTCTTAATTCGTTTACGTTTTCTTCCTCCATGATGTAATCATCAATGAATATTAAGTATCGACTAGCAAGTTTACGTAAGAACTCAATACTGCTTGATAGCCCATGTCTTTTAAGCCATTCTTGGTACTTGTCGATTGGCATACTCATATTGGCTCTCCCTCTGTTGCGAAAATCTCCAGCCTGCAATGTTTTAATAATACGATGTTTAAGATAGAGAAATAACACTCTAAACTGTTCTGCTCTTCTGTCTTAAAAATAATTTTAACTAATTTTTTATAAATATATCATATAAAATAAATTGTTTCAATATCTAAAAAATTAGAACAACAGAAGAAGAGAACTGATATGAGAATACAAAATAAATCCCTTCCGTCAGATTGACAGAAACCTGCTAATAAATTTCAAGCACTAATTTAAGGAAATTGGCAGGTAAAAAAGGGGTAGTGAATCTTGGTTTTTATGCAACACCAAAAGGCTGGGATAAGTGCCAGCCTTTTCGCACTACCGTGCGGGAGTTTATCGCTTTTGGCTCGCAGTCCCATCATTTGCAAACGAATGAAGAGCAAAGAAAAAAAGACTGTGTCCAAGCTGATTTAGTGACCGCAATGGTCGTATCAGAGAGTACGGACGACAGCCTTCTCGTGTATGAACGCTGATGGTTCAGCGAGCCCTGCATAGCCGCTCTGGTTGCTCTCCAGCATTGCCATATCCTGCTTGCAGGTATGAAAAGTGTTGCCGCCTGTAATAGATTTTATGCCGTCAGCGATGTTTTTTGTGGATAAAGCGAATCAAATAATTCCGTCACACGTGCGTAATAAATACGGAGAAACTTATTGGCACCTGCAATCATGTATACCTTAAACGGCTTGTTCTCTGAACGCTTGCGGTCAATGAAGCGAAACGTGTCTTCATCAGGATTGCTGTTTTGCAACACACATCGCATTACTTGGAACAATGCCCGGCGCAAATGGGGCGAACCTTGCTTGGAAATACGACGTGAATATTGATTGTACGCACCCAATTGATTTTCTGGCGGTTCAATGCCGGCGAAACGTGCAAGTGATGCGCGTTTTGGATAACGACGGATGTCACCGATTTCAGCAATGAGTTGTGGCGCAAGAGATTTGCCTACACCATGCATAGCAATCACGATTTCGTACTCCGGCAACATTTTAGCCAGTTGCGTCATCTGTGCCTTTATTTCGGCAACGGTTTCATACAAGCTGTTAAGTTGACGGATTGCATTGCGAACAAGGATTTTGGTGAAGTCATTCATTGGCAAAGTGGGTGCAGCATTTTTGGCTGCAAGATAAATTGATTTGGTTTTTGCTTCGGAATACTTGTAACCGTGATTATGACACCATCCCTTGTACTTATCAGCAAAAGCGGTGTAAGAAATGTTAGAAATACGTCCTGCGTGCCAAAACCGCAACAGAATTGTCCAGTGCTTTCATAACCAAGGCGAGCATATCCTCATCAAACATATCTTTATCCTTAAAATATTTATGACCAACAATGGATTCATACAAAACCTTTTTGTTGACGGGTTTCTTTTTGATAGGAGCTTCCTTGTTGTCTTCAGTACTTAATATCTCCATAATTTGCTGTTTGGTGAGGTTTACAGATGAGTTACTTTTATCATCTTTTTTTCGGGCAGATTTTAGCGCAATCGACTGTTGACAAGTTAATGCACGTTTATCTTTGGTCAATATCTGATGTAGTATTTTTTGTTCGGACTCTCGTAGATATGATATGTTTTCAGCTATAGACAAAAGCATCTTCTTGGTATCAACCGCTTCTTGGAATTGAGGTATGAGGTAAGTAAGACGCATATACCGATGGACTTTAGACCCCGATATGCCGAACATAGTGGCTACTTCGTCACGGCTAGATTTCTGTTCATTTTGACCAGAGGTTAAATCGGTAGGACGTTGCCCCTGTCTATTGAGTGCGTCTAAACGGAGCTTGAACGCTTTTCCGAGGTCGCTAAGGAACATGTTTTTTTCGTCTGTAATTCAATTCCACTACCATAATAGCCGTGTCATCATCATTCATGTTAATTATCTTGACGGGAACTTCAGTTAAACCCAATTGTTTGGCGATCTGAACTCTGGTGTGACCAGATATAATTTCGTAAACATCACCAAATTCGCTTGTTTCATCTGTGTATCTGGCGACAATTGGGTCAAGTATTCCACGCCCCCTTTGTGTGAAAGTTTAAACATGGAATATGCGAAAAAAGCAACCCAAAAAAGGCCCCGATTACATCATAAAATGTCCGTGCCATTTGCTGTGAAATTATTAACTGGCGATTTAATCCCGTTTTTATCTATGTTGTTGCAGACAAGACAACTGAATTTTCTGCCTTTCGTGGACGGCCTCTTTTTTTGGGGAGTCCTGGCGTACTCTCAATGCTTTTTTCTGTATCAACGTGGATGGCGTTGAGAGTATCAATATCAACAACGGCAAGGTTGCTTTGCATTATATTTTCTGGATGCTTCTTCTTGTTCGAGTTGTTTGATTGATGCGCTAAAATTTTATGTGCCGATTCAAGCTTTCCTGCTTTTCGTATTTGTGTATCGGCTACATCCAGGCTACCATCGTACATCTCGCCATTTTTCAGCATTGCATAAATATAAACAAGTAATTTCCTTGCTATGGCTATTATTGCTTTCTTTTCTCCAAGCCGTTTAACATTTGCCCAATACCAGTTTGATAAGCGTGTATTTCTTGTTCTTACTGCCGCCCAAGCACATTCAACCAACACTGACTTGATATAAATGTTGGATTTTTGAGTTTTACTGGATTGAAGCTTATCGGCACTTTTCCTGTCCTTCGGGGCTAACCCTGCCCAAGATGTTAAATGGTTTGCAGATACAAAAGATGACATATCCGTTCCAATCTCTGCGATAACGTATATAGATGATAGTTCAGCCAATCCGGGTATACTGTCGATTTGTTCAATTTGCAGTTGATATGGACTGGACCTTCCTAATATTATATTGTAAACTCGCAGCCCATAAATGCGTACAAATTTTTCAGGTGCTTTACCTTGTGCCGCTTACTAAGAGTCACAGGCGACACGTTAAGCTTTGCGAACATTTTCATTATACTTTCTATGTTCCTGTCTGCCATTGCTTTTTGGGCAAGTAGAAGTGACTTTTTTTGTGGGATTAGTCCAATGAGACGCAGCATCTTCTGCCGCATGTTCTTATTGGAAACGCTGTCTTTAACGATTTTCTCGGTATCTTCCTTTTTATACATATCTCCAAATGGCACTACCCGGATAAAGGTGTCCAGGAAAATGACCTCGCTTTTACTGCATAGGTCGATTATACGTTTTACCGTGCCGTTTTTGTTGGTATAGCAACGAATGGCTTTTTGGGTTGTGAGTTTAGTCTCTAACCGCAGAAGACCTTCGGCTTTAGCTAGGCGTTCTTTTATTTCCCTAAGCCTGTACTCGCTACTCTGCATTTTGTTTTCAATATTGTTTCTGATGGCAGCTGCCTTGTCGTAGGCTGTAAACTCCACGCCATTGGAGTTGCCGTCCAGGTCGAAACTGGCATCCTTATCATAATTTTCAATGTCCGTGCAGTCCTTTGGAGAGAAGCCTTTGACCTTGCGTATATTCTTCAGGGCTTTGATGTATGCGACAACTGTGTTTGGGTCGTCAAGCTTAATGTTTTTGGTGAAGTCTATGCGAGTTAGCGTGAAGTCTTCTATGGTGTACTCTGCGTCGAAATAGCTGTCTATGCGGCTGTTGAGCTTGGTTAGAAATTTTGCAATGTTTTTGCGCTTGGGGTTCCATAGCTTTGTTAGGTCATCAAAACCTAGGACTTTGCTAGGGTTTATGATTAGTTTGATTTTCTTTTTGAACTCGGATTTGTGATACCAGACTGTTATACCGTCTTTGACAAGGGTGTAGTCTTTGCGTGTTTCACGGTTATAGGCTTTACGGTTTTTCACGCTTTCGTGCAACCTGTGGAATGTGGCTTTGTCGGCCTCCATTGTGAGTTCTAAGGTGTGCGGTGCTATCATAATTTTTTTGCCTCCTGTGCGTTGTTTGTAGTGTTTAGTTGGTATTACATATTAGATGACTTTCTTGCAGTTTTCGGTTTCAGTTCATCCTGACTGGCGGTTTCATCTGGTTGCATACATCTTGTTTCCTGTTCCCAGTGACTTGATTCTGTAGTACCGTGTCAGCTCCAATACTCATGACCCAATGATTATCTACTGATACTAATTTGTTACTATTATGTTATATACCAGGAAGAAATAATTTGATTGCTACGGATGTAAAAAAAGCGTGTATATAGTGACACAAAACTTTTCATACTTTAAGCTAAAAAAATAAGGAACACGCTGTAGCGCATTCCTTGTTCTGCTTTAACATGTCAGGAGAATACCTGCTCACTTGAATGATTCTATAACAAAAATCAGCTAATAGGCAATAGTATGAAGTTGGGATTATAGACAAATCTTTTACTGTAAGTATACAATCGAACGCCTATAGAAGTACTAACTAATACATACAGAATTTGAGAGTCTGCCATACCATCGGCAGTTTTGATGCTTGATGTCCATTTTGAAGAAGATAAAACCTGCGTCTGGGATATGAATGTACAAAAAATCCTAAATACTACACGCAAAATCGCATTAAATTTGATTCGTACTTTCAGAGCATAATCACTACCATAAAAGAGTTCCTCTTGCTAGCGTTTTCAAGGAAAACCTTTTTGACTTAGATATGCTCTCTCGGTTTCTAGGCTATTTTCGAAAAATCTCTAAATTAGGCTGACGTGAGTGCTTGATTTTGCGACTTACACATACAGAATAATATAGTCATCATTCTTATCACAGGCACATAAAAAAACAGAACACCTTAGCATTCTGATTTTCACACCCTGTCATTGAGCAAGCGATATAACGTTGTCTTCCCAATATGGCAACTATTGCAAATTTCATCAACAGTAAATTCTTTGCTATCGTACATTTTAACTGCCATACTGGATTTGTCAGACGTAACCTTGGGTCTGCCGCCTAACCGACCTCTGGCACGAGCAGCAGCAAGTCCCTCCCGTGTACGTTGGGCGATTAAGTCAGCTTCAAACTGACTTAACCCGGCGAAGATTGTAAACATCAGCTTCCCATGCGGGGTAGTCGTATCCAACCAGGTTTCCTTCAGACTCTTGATATTTGCACCCTTAGCTTGTATCTGTTCGACGATTGCAAACAAATCCTTGGTGCTACGACTTAATCTGGTGAGTTCAGCGACTATTACAATATCGCCATCCCGTAGCTGGTCCATCATCCGTAACAGCTCCGGGCGGTCAGATTTTTTACCTGTGACTTTTTCTCTGAATATCTTCTCGGCACCGTTCTCCTTCAGAGCATCAAGCTGTCTATCCAAATTTTGGTCTATTGTACTTACACGGGCATATCCTATAATCATTCCACCCATCTCCCTTCCAAAAACGTATAAAGCTGTATATTTTGACACTTTGATTTTGAAACGAGTTTTGGGACTGAAAAGTAGCCAATATCGCCACTCTTCAGCCCCAACCGCAAAAGTTCCAATAACGAGCGTTTTCGGAACAGCTATTTACCATTGCTCCTATGTCCAAAACTGCTACGAAGCATGACATGGAATATACATGCCATTAAAATAGGAGCTACAATGATAGCCCCAATAATAATTACTATTATCAACATGAAGAACCTCCTGTCTGAATTGCTTGTGTGTTAGGTTGAGCGCAGTAGCTATGTTGTAGACATGGAGCCATCGCAATAACTAACGTTTTTAGTACGGTCATTCAACATTACATACCCTCTAGCCATATTGATGAACTGTTGCTCAGTCAAGAGCTGAGTTCCTAAAGACCGAGCCTTGTCGAGTTTGCTACCGGCGTTCTTGCCATACACAATATAATCTGTGTTTTTCGATACTGTGCTGCCGGTCTCTATTACATTCATACACGGGTCGCTCCCAACTATCCTTACCTATCTGCATAAATTGAAGTGTTTTCATAATCTTGTCATTGACCACAATCGTTTTCCTCCCCAAATAATCGCTGGCGCCGCCATTGGAAGCCGTGAAGATAATACATTGGTGTGAACAGATATTCACATTCAGAGTGCATCTTCCCGGTCGGCGGGTATAGCAGGCTATCTCCGGTAACTACATACCCCGGCATCCCAAGCAGCGACATCTGTATATAACACATCCGGGCCACCACCGGGTCTATATCTTGCCCCACGAACAAGACATCGCGCCGGAAGTCGATGCCCTGCTCCTCACAGGCATGGGCAAAGGCGATTAACATGGCACCAGCACCACAAGTCGGTTCATTGACTGTGATAAATCCATGCTGTTCGATCAATTCAGCCGCATCCATAATCTGCATTCCTGCCATCAGACGGCATACACAGTCAGGTGTGAAGAACTGACCCTTCCAGTGATTCATCAACTCAAGTTCCGTATAAATTCCGCCCAAAACGTCAACACAACCCTCCTGCTCCA
>Ga0123355_10009968_pt1 | contig 14504 bp, 14 predicted proteins | sample TergutEmb28metaG_3_FD_89872 | JGI IMG/M metagenome (GOLD analysis project Ga0123355, IMG submission 89872) | Embiratermes neotenicus P1 segment gut microbial communities from Petit-Saut dam, French Guiana - Emb289 P1 | ecosystem: Host-associated > Arthropoda: Insects > Digestive system > Gut ...
GAAAATCCGAATGTGCCACAAACGCTGCAACTCTCACGTTTTTTTGACATCTAAGTAATATGTCCTTATAACAATACTGCTCCAAAGACCACAAAATGCATATTACGTCTCCGACGTTATTGGAAAGCGAAACGTCTCCGGCAACTTCCAATTGCCGCGAATAAAAAGTGGTGAATCTGTTTCGTTAACAGGGGTAAAGGTTGGTGTAATTCCCAACCAATCTGGGCAAAAGCCGAATTCTACTGTGGTAATGCCTTCGAATGGCAATTCTTTTAAAATTGTGTCAAAGTCTATTTTATTTTGGGCAATTACATCTACAAGAAACAATTTGCTTTCTTCCTGTTTGGCAATTACAATTGCGCTGCATTTGGGCAGGTGATAGATGCAGTCGTTGTACATCATTATAAGATGAAACATTTGTATAGGCCAAGTGTTTATGCAGTCTAAAACATTGGAGTAGGCGCTCCTATTTTGCAATGCGTGGGTAACCATTTCATCATTAAATTTGCGTTTATCTGCGGCTACGGTGGAATTATTTATGCTTGCCGCGATATCAACCCGGTATATTTGAACTTGACTGAATCCAAACTTTGGGTAGAAGTCAACTACATCTGGGTTTGCGAAAAGGAAGGCCGGGGTATTTGGATATATGGATAAGATATGCTCCATCAAAAGCCGGGATAAACCCTTTCCCCGGGCCTCTTTGCATGTGGCAACTGCGCCAAATTGAATGGCGTCCACTTTTTCTCCGGCTATACGCATTTCTGTTTTGTAAATACATATGTTGGCAAGCATTTTGCTGTCTTCAACTATGGAATAGCTTTGGTAATTATTATTCCATAACTTTAGATCAAGCCATGGTTTAAACGAAAATCCGAATACCGCTTGTATCAAATCGTCAAACATGACCTCGTAAGCAAGGTCATTTTTTTTACGCATTGTAATTGTCATGATGCATCTACTCCTTTCAGCCGGGCACAGAGAAGCTGTTGCATACTTCTCACCCATGTATACGAATCCCCGCTTAAAATTATATTTACTATCAGTCAAAGCGTCCCATGCTGTGGCGGGATCTTTCCTCTGTTAAATATGGTTTAAAATGGGATTGGCACCATCACCAGCTTAAACCATTTTCACCCATGACTGTGCGAATGATTTTTATTGTATTTGAGTCAATGCCTTCCAAGGCAAGTAATTCAGCCTCGCTTTTTGTTTGTAACATTGCCATCGATGTAAAATTTAGTGCTTGGATGGATTCTTTCCCAGGGGTCTTTAGGCGGCCAAGTAAAATATCCATTGGTATTGTCGTATGCTGTGCCTTTGGTGGGAATTTTTTGTCGAATTCAAGCGCGTCTTCCTGGGTTAGCGTTTCGTAGATTGGGGCTAGGTAGTAGCGGCCTTTGATTCCATCTAAGGCACCATCGTATAGGGGATATGCCATAAATGGATCGAAGGTTTTTCTGTCGGAGGTTGTTATGCCAAATTCCCCAGCGCGCCGAAAGCCTACGCGGGGATAGTAATTTGGATGGCCGAAAATGATTACCGCCCGGTGGCCAAGGTCTTTTGCTATTTTAAAAGAATGACGCATCAGTGCCTGGCCAATTCCCCTACCCTGATAATTTGGGTGGACGGAAAGTGGGCCGAAGGTTAGCGTGCTGTAAGCATTATCTGCGTCGTCGATGATTTTACTCCTGGTGTAAATGATATGACCCACAGGTTTTCCGTCAAGCTCGGCAACTAGGTTTAGTTCGGGGATGAATGCGTTGCATTTTCGGAGTTTGTGAACGAGCAGGTGTTCGTCACAGATTTGCAGTCCATCCCAACGGAACGGCCAAAAGGCATCGCGGGTTAGAGATTCTACTGCAAAGTGGTCTGTGGGTTGTTCTTGGCGGATGTGGATATAAGTCGTATGATCTCCAGATGCGATTTGTGACCGCCCGCCATTGTGTGCAGATATCCAGTCTTTCTTCGTAATTTCATAATCGATGGAAGATTGGCGTTTGCCTAATTGGTCGCAAAATGCGTTTTCATTAAGCCGGATAAATTTAAAGCCTAGCTTTTTTTCGTAAACGTGCTGCGCCCGCTTGTTTTCTACATTTGTGTCTAAGATAATTTTCTCGTAGCCATAGTACATAAACAGGGCGTCCATAAACATGGCTAAAAGTGTTGTGCCCAGCCCTTTTTCCCGATGGGGGGTATCGCATATTTTTATACCTATTTCTGCTACCTTGTTACCTTTATTGCGGTAATTCATTTCGCCTATGGGTTTGTTGTCAATTTCAATTATATGACGGCGGTGTGTATCGTCCCTGTCTGTGGCTAGGCTATTGCGAATTTCTTCTGTGGTTATGTTGAGCCCACTTGGATATCCTGCATGGGCCATAATACTGCCGTCGTTCCACCAGGTAGCGAGCTGCCCGGCATCGGATGCCATTGCATTTCTTATGGATAAATTTCCTTTTATTAAGTTCATTTTAGCTCCTCCATGTTTGCATCTTTTTAAAAGGACACATATAAAAACCGGTCAGATGCATATATTCACGCGCTTTCAAATGTCTTTTTGCCAAAGTTGTTGCGATACCAACAGCCAGCCACAGGAATGTCTCCCATTTCGCTTATGGTATCTGTCAAATTGCTTTTTTTGAAATGAACCCATACTAACCTATTTCCTTTTTTATGGCGGACATAACAACAAATGCTAAGTCATTATTGGTGTCGGCCTTTAGGAATTCATCATCATTAAAGCTTTGGCTTCCATTTGCCCATGGCAGCCAAATTTCCTTCGGGTCTTCAATATTATAACATGCGGTAATGTCTACAATGCCTGTTTTTGCCCATAGCTTGCGCCACCAATCTGCGCTATGGAAGGTGAACATGTCTTCTGACCAGAGGGTTTTCAGGGTTTCGGGGTAGCCGTCTTCAAATTCTTGGGTAAAACCTGGGCATACAATGCCAAATTGTCCGCCGGGTTTTACCAGTTTTGAGTATATGCAGGGGAAGTAGTATTCGTCTGCACCGTAATAGTGGTAGCTGTCGATGGATATTGCGGCATCGAAAAAGTCGTTGGCATATGGCAGGGCGTGGGCCTCTGCATGGATTGGAAATACACGGTCGGCAACGCCGGCTTCTTCAAAGCGGCGCAAATTATCTGTCGCGCTAATCCATAGGTCGTTGGCAAAGACGGTGACGCCGAATTCCTTAGCAAGAAAACCTGAGGTAATTCCCTTGCCGCAGCCCATGTCCAGCACTTTCATGCCGGGGCGCAGGTCCAGGTTTTCGCAGAGTTCTTCTAAAAGCCATAGGGGGTGCGGGCCCATCCAGTTTTCAGAAATCCAGTGGAAGTCGTATTTTTGTGTTTTTGGGTAGGTTTTCACTATAGCTTATCCTCCTTCAAGGTTACTTCTTTCACTTTTCACCGTTTCTTTTTTTTATTCTGCCTCGCTTCCATTGTGCGGGACTTCCATAATGCGGTGTTTTCCCGGGCGTATGCAACTTTGCCGTCCATGTAGCGGGTTTCTCGTTTTTGGGTAAGGTATCGCTGCCATTGTTTTTCGGATAGGGTGCCATCTTCTATGGCGGCTTTTACTGCGCAGCCTGGCTCGGTTTTGTGCTGGCAGTTGGAAAATTTGCATTGTGTGAAGAGATCTTCTACATCGGCAAATACTGCGCTAATGCCTTCTTCTGCATCGTAAAGCCCAAGTTCGCGCATACCGGGGGTGTCTATGACCATTGACCCTGTCGGCAGCATAAAAAGCTGGCGATGGGTGGTGGTATGCCGCCCACGGCTGTCGTCTTCGCGAATGCCCTTAACCAGCATGACCTCCTGCTCCATTAGCACGTTAAGCAGAGAGGACTTGCCAACACCGGACATGCCTAGAAAAACCACTGTTTTTGCAGGCTGCAAATATTGGTCAAGTTCTGAAAGCCCGAATCCTGTGTGGCTGGAAATGGCATGAACCGGGACGTCGGGCATGGTGTGCTGCACTTCTGCAACTTTTTGCTCGTAATCGGCGGCCAAGTCTGCCTTTGTTAAAATGACAACCGGTTGTCCGCCGCTTTGGCGCGCTTGGGTTAGATAGCGGACGATTCTGCTCACGTTAAAGTCCATGTTTAGAGATGTTACGATAAACACGTAGTCGAAATTTACCGCCACAACTTGTTCGTGTATAGTTTTTACGTGGCCCACCTTGTGGCCGAGGAAATCTGCACGAGAAAACTTTGTGTGCCGGGGCAGTAGTTCCGCAATGAGGGAAATGCCGGTTTCGTTGTACTGCAGCAGCACGAAGTCGCCGACGCATGGTAAGTCTTCGCGTATTTGTGCGCTGTGAAAGAATGAGCCTTTTAGTGTGGCGGTTACTTCGCCGCGCTCGGTGATGATTGTGTAGCGTTCTCGCTGTAGTTCGGTTATTCTGCCGGGGATTAAACCGGTAGGTGGTGCTGATGTTTCGGTGTATCCATAGTCTTTTAAATTTAGCATTATTTCTCCTTTTTAAATGGGGCGCTGCCCCAAACCCCGCCGCTACGCCAGGCAAAGCCTGGCTACGCTTCCTTCGCGTCCGCTTCGGGTGCGCTCAGTATTTTCGCTGCGCGAAAACGGCTCTTCGAGCCGCCCGCCTTCTTGCGGGTACGCGCTGTGTGCACAAATAGTTTTTTATGGCTTTAATTTTGGATATAAAAAACCACAGACAAGCAGCCTATATCAAAAGCTGCTGTCTGTGGTTTTACACATCCACTTACAGTACTTACAAAAGGTTACTGAGTTTACGGCATCGCAAATAATACGGTAGATTTCACCGTAGCCTGTCAATTTCAAATTAAAACCTGCCTGACAGCGCAATGCCAACATATGAAGTTTTAGGTGCCACTCACCATTACACTTTTATTTTTGCTCATATCACCACAACTCCTTTCGGGAAATTCGATTTTATTTTTAGTGTTAACCACGCCAATTGTAGAGTGGTATAGCAAGCGCTGTCAATAAGAAATAATGATTATATTTATTTTTTCTTATTTAGGCAACAATCACAGCGTGACTTATTTGTGCATGAAATGCAAGGCTTAAAAAATTCTTATGTTATGTAACCATTCTTAGAAGAAGACCGTTTAGACACCTTGACAATATGCCCTTGAACATGTACCTTTGTGGACACTCGACCTCGACCTATCGGAGGTAAAAATGCAAATAATACACATAGACATGGACGCGTTTTTTGCGGCAGTGGAAATTAGAGACAACCCCGAACTTGCGGATAAGCCGGTTATCATTGGCGCCCTGCCCGGCGAGCGTGGGGTTGCGGCAACATGTAATTACGAGGCGCGTAAATACGGCATACGTTCTGCAATGCCAATACATGAGGCCTATCGCAGATGTCCCCATGGGGTTTTTATGCGCCCTAGCTCCCACAAATACCATGAGGCTTCCCGCCAAATACACAAAATATGGGATACCTATACAGATATTTGTGAATACATTTCCCTTGACGAAGGCTTTCTAGATGTCACAGGCTCGGCACATTTGTTTGGTGGTGCAGACGCGGTGGCCCATGAAATTAAGCAACGAACCAAAGCCGAAGTTGGCCTAACCTGCTCGGTAGGTATCGGTTATTCTATGATGTCTGCAAAGCTTGCAAGCGAAGAAAAAAAGCCCGATGGTTTTTTCAAAATTCCAAATGCGGAAAGCTTAAAAGCGTTAATAATCGACCGCAGTGTACGTGTCATTTACGGTGTTGGCGCAAAAACCGCCGCAGAACTCGCCCGCCGGGGCATTACCACCGTGCGCCATATTTACGAGAACCGCCAAGTAGTGGAAGACATGTTTGGCAAGCACGGTCCGCAAATTGTTGACCTTGCAGAGGGCATAGATAGTCGCAAAGTGACCCCATACACCCAGCAAAAATCCATTGGCACAGAACATACATTCCAAACAGACATTAGCGATTTTAGCTACTTGCGGGATGTACTTTTGCTCATTGCACGCAGCCTCAGCTTCGAATTGCGAGCCGCCGGTAATTACTGTCGCACCATTACACTAAAGGTAACCTATGGTAATATGAACATGAAATCTGCCACCCGCTCTAAAACAGGAGAAACCACAAACAAAACCCAAGACATATATAAAACGGCCGCTTTTCTACTTAATAAAATAGAAAAACGGCCGCTTAGGCTCATTGGAATTAGTGTGAGTGGGCTTACAAAAACCCCCAATATGCAGCTTACAATTTTTGACACAGGTGAAACTACCAAGCAAGATAAAGTTGACGAAGCAATGTTAAAACTACAACTTAAATATGGCAAAGGTATTGTTAAAACCGTTGATGAACTGAGAGCAGAGAAGGACGCACCTGTATAGGCTTTTAATCGCCCACGGAATGATCATTCATTAAGCTCTTATTAATTTCCTCTGCAATACGTATATTTTCTCTACGCGAGAGCACAGTAGCCATTACATAGACGATTATAAATGCTGTTGTTGACAAAACGACTGTTATTGTAGCAAACCATCTAAAGTAAATTAACACACCTACCAAAAGGATTGTCGTTACTGCACAGTGAATCAACCTGCGCACCCAAAACTCCAAGGGCTTTGGCATTTCACTACCCACAAGAATAAGGGTTGGAAATGAAGTGGCCGCTGACAATATAAACACTTGCAAAATAACTCCATGGGTAAATTCCGCTGTAGGACTTAAAAAGGGGCCCCTAAATTCTATAATAAAGAATATACATAAAAGTTGAATGACCGTAACAAAGTTAAAAAGATGAAAAATAAATTTAAACGATTCTTTCAATGTCATGATTGTCATGATTTAAGTTCCTTCCCCTCCTATATTACTATACTAGATGAATATAGCATTAATTTAGATACTTTTCAAGACTTATAGTACTCCTATGTTAAAAAGTCATTCAGTTAAGGGTTTATTAAGTTCTCCTGCAATGGGCATATACGTTATATACTAAAGATTTGATTTTATACTTTCTGAAATACGCTTCGTATGCTATGATTATGTTTAAAGGCATAGAATTATTTCGAAGGGAGCATTCCACCATGAAATTATTCATCGACACCGCAAATGTAGCCCATATTCGTGAAATTGAAAGCTGGGGCGTTATATGCGGGGTAACAACAAATCCGTCGCTCATTGCAAAAGAAGCGCGAGACTTTGCAGGGGTAGTTAAAGAAATTACCACTATATTAGATGGCCCAATATCTGCAGAGGTTATTGATACTAAGCACGATGGTATGGTTGCAGAAGCACTCGAACTTGCAAAACTTCATAAAAACATTGTAATAAAAATTCCAATGACGGACGAGGGATTAAAGGCCACAAAAATGCTTACAGAAAAAGGCATTAAAACCAATGTAACACTGGTATTTTCTGCAGTACAAGCACTGCTTGCAGCGCGGGCAGGCGCAACATATGTAAGCCCATTTCTTGGCCGCTTAGATGATATTGGCATGGATGGTATGCATTTAATAGAAGAAATTTGTGAAATATTTGATATCCATGACATAAAAACAGAAATAATTGCCGCAAGTATACGCCACCCTATTCATGTGATACAGGCGGCGCGCATTGGTGCGCACATTGCGACAATCCCTTACGCCTGCTTTAAGAAAATGTTAAACCATCCACTCACCGATAGCGGTATAGAGGGATTTTTAAAAGACTGGGAAGGAGTAACAAAATAATGAATAACTTAGTAACCCAAACCACTGTAAACACCCTGCGCTTTTTAAGCGTGGAGGCAATACAAAAAGCAAAGAGCGGTCACCCAGGGCTCCCGATGGGTGCGGCGCCAATGGCTTTGTCCCTTTGGGGCAATATCATGAAACACAACCCGAAAAATCCAAAGTGGCCAAACCGTGACAGATTTGTACTTTCTGCCGGCCACGGCTCGTCTCTTTTATACAGCCTGCTGCATGTGTTTGACTATGGCGTAACAATCGAAGATTTAAAGCAGTTTCGCCAAGTGGATTCTAAAACCCCTGGCCACCCGGAATATAGCCACACCCCCGGGGTCGAAATTACAACAGGCCCCCTTGGCCAAGGCATTGCAAATGCCGTTGGTTTTGCATGGGCAGAAAATCATTTGGCTGCAACCTTTAACAAACCGGACGCAAAGCTGGTAGACCACTACACCTACGCCCTTTGCGGCGATGGATGCTTACAGGAAGGCGTTGCATACGAAGCCATTTCCCTTGCGGGAACCCTTAAGCTTGGCAAATTGATTTTGCTATATGATTCTAACAATATCACAATTGAAGGGGATACGGACCTTTCCTTTACAGAGAACGTTGGAGATCGTTTTGCGGCATGTCATTGGCATGTACAAAAAATCGAAGACGGAAACGACATGGAGGCAATTACGGCTGCAATTCAAAAAGCCCAATCTGTATCGGACAAGCCGTCTATGATAGAAATTAAAACAAAAATCGGCTTTGGCGCGCCAAAACAAGGTACCGCCGCTGTCCACGGCTCTCCACTTGGAGATGATGGCGTTGCGGCTTCAAAGAAAACGCTGAACTGGCCACATACAGAAGCATTTTTTGTGCCACAGGAAGTAAAAGACGCTGCAAACAACTGGCTGACAACCGCCCAAACATGGGAAAATGACTGGAATGGTATCGCCGAACAATACAAAGCAAATTATCCGGAAGACTGGAAGCAATGGGAAATTTGGCAAAGCTGCAAGCTGCCTATAGACCTTAATAACTGTGACGATTTTTGGCAATACGAAGGCAATTTGGCAACCCGCCAATCTTCAGAAGTTGTGCTAAACAAATTATCAAAAGTTGTGCCAAACTTATTTGGCGGTTCTGCTGACTTGGCACCATCCACCCTTTCTATTATGAAGGATAGAAAAAGCTACTCCCCCGCAACCCCTTGTGGCAGCAACCTACACTTTGGCATCCGGGAACATGCCATGACAGCCATTGCCAACGGATTTGCCGCATATGGCGGACTGCGCCCTTATGTGGCAGGTTTCTTTGTATTTTGCGATTACATGAAACCCGCGATGCGCCTTGCGGCACTTATGAAACTACCTGTGGTATATATTATGACCCACGACTCCATTGGCGTTGGGGAAGATGGCCCCACCCACCAGCCGGTTGAACAGTTAGCGTCCCTACGCAGCATTCCCGGTTTTACAGTGTTCCGCCCATGCGACACAAAAGAAACCGCCGCTGCGTGGAGTTTTGCCCTCAGTAACACTTGCGGCCCAACGGCGCTTATTCTCACACGCCAGCCACTGCCGCTTTTACCGGAAACCGGCAAAGGTGCGCTAAATGGCGCCTATGTATTAAAGGACGATATGAACCCCGCTACAGGCCAGCCGGATATGCTTCTGATGGCAAGCGGCTCGGAAGTAGAATTGATATACAACGCCCAGCCAAAATTAAAAGAGGCCGGGATTTTTGCTCGGGTAATTAGTGTACCTTCCATGGAAATTTTTGACGCCCTACCCACCGCAGAAAAAGAAAAAATAATGCCAAAAGCCGTACGTACACGCCTTGCGGTAGAGGCGGCATCTTCATTTGGCTGGCATAAATATACCGGCCTGGATGGGGATGTGATAAGCATCGATACCTTTGGTGCATCTGCCCCGGCAGGCGAATTATTTAAAATCTACGGCATGACAACGGAAGCCGTGGTTAACAAAGCAATTGAACTTACCCGCTAGCTGGTCAAAAATGCAACTTGAGGCACGCCCCATTTAGATAGGAGAAAATATTAATGAAACCCGCAGATTATTTAAACACCGCTAACACATCAGCACTTGGCTTTGGCGCAATGCGCCTGCCAGATGACGCAGAAACCACAAAAATGGTAGACGCTTACCTTGCAAGCGGCTACAACTATATCGACACCGCCTATATCTACGGTGGGTCGGAAGAACGACTTAACCGGACACTGGTTAAACGCCACCCACGAGACAGCTATGTCATTGCAAATAAAATGCCCCCATGGGAAGTCCAAAACTTCCCCGAAGACTGCGAAAAAATTCTTAAAGAGCAAATGCGCCGCACAGGCCTTGACCACTTTGATTATTACCTCATACACTCCCTGGACGATAACCGGGAGGCAGAACTTGAAAAAAGAGGCTTCTTCCAATGGGGTGCAGAGCTTAAAAAGCGCGGTATTATTAGCCACCTAGGCTTTTCTTTCCATGGCGGCGCAGGATTTTTAAGCCGCCTGCTGGAAAAATATAAGGAAGTAGAATTCGTACAGCTGCAGCAAAACTACATGGATAATTTGCGCGGCCCTGCAAGCGATTGGCACGCCTTGGCAGTGAAGCACAACTTGCCTATTATCGTTATGGAGCCGGTTAAAGGCGGCTCCCTTGCAAAGCTACCTGCCCCGGCAGAAAAGCTGTTTAAAGAATACGCATCAGACCGCTCAATTGCGTCTTGGGCCATGCAATACGCCGCTACACTACAAAACGTAACCTGTGTATTAGGCGGCATGACCTGCATAAGCGACATGCATGACAATATAAAAACTTTTAAAGATTTAAATCCCCTATCTGCCGAAGAAAAAAACCTACTAGATCAAGTTTTGGCAGAAATGTCTAAAGTTGCAAACATACCATGCACAGCCTGCAAATACTGCCACGACAGCTGCCCGCTTAACATTGATATTGCATCAAGCTTTTCTTTATATAACGAAGTAAAACGCGGCAGCACAGAATGGAATTCCACTGCCGTGTACAAAGGCATACCAGAAGGCTGCCGCGCAGATGCCTGCATAAAATGCGGCGCATGTGTGCCCCTTTGCCCACAGCATATTGATATACCGAATGAGCTGGACGTTGTTGCAAAATTATTTGGATAGAAATATGTATAATAAATTAGCCTTTTTTGGTGTATTAATTTTTCTACTATCAATAAAATGACGATAATCCTTGTCCACGAGGACATGTAAAGAGGCGTTAGCGCCGTAGTGTTGGTAAATTGTAATTATGAACTACTATTTTTCGCTTTATAATGATAATAAAAAACGCCCTTGGGAATTGATGCATTCGCAAGGGCGTTTTTTATGCCAGTAGATTTTTACGCAGTGTATCTATTTGTCGTTTGTTTAGTATGATGGTTCTAATCATGTCTTCGGTTAAGTTAAGGCCGTGACCTGTGCCGCTTAAATAGCCGGCGTTGATTAGCTCTCGTATTTCCACCTGGGCCCAAAGGGGCATTTCTTCAACTGTTTGGAATCGCATATCGTCCTCCTCCATGATTACGTTAAAATATTTATGCACTGCCACGGCGATGGCATGTGCCATTTCGCAACGTCTGTTTCTTAGGGCATTTGTATCCGGGAATTGTGGTCCAGCGGTGATAAACGCAAGTTCGAACAAGACAGCGGGCATTTTTGTATTGCGTAGAACGCTAAGACCGCTGGTGTGCTGAGATTGGGTATCCGGCCTTACGCCACTGTCCCGTGTACCTATGGCTGCAATAAAAGAGCGTTGTAACATTGTCGCAAAGTTTCTGGATTGCACGGTGCGCCAGCTACCATTATCGAATACCATGATTTCTGTACCATTGGCACTGGGGCTTGTAAATGCGTTAACATGGATGGATAAAAATAAATCTGCGCCCCAGCTATTAGCCAGTTGCCACCGCCTAAGGGGCGATATGTCCGCCTCTCGTGAGAGCTTTACGTCAAAATTACGCTGCAGCAGTGCGCTAAGTTGGAGGGATACGTCCAAGTTAATATCGCTTTCTCGCATTCCATTGCCAACAGCCCCCGGATCACTGCCACCGTGACCCGGGTCTATGAATATTTTCTTTTTTATCATGTTTGAATCCATTCCTTTCAGTTGGGTAAAGCCATTCTAATACCCTTTGCTTTTGTAGGTGGTACAGCAACAATATGTTACAAACTCTATACTGTATAATACTGTAGCAAAGTAAAATAGTTCCTCTGGAATTTCCCCTGTTTGAAACCATGAAAAAACCGCCACAAGCCATGTGGCGGCGTACATGATTGCGCCGAATATTAGTATTTTTTTAGATGTTTGCATAAATCCCCTCCTTTCGTTTTAAACCAGTTTTGATTTGCGTCGCGGCTTTCATATATAACATAAGAAAATAATCAAGTCTAAAAAAATCGAGATTGGCTTTTATGGCCATCTCGATTTCTTTTTGAAGCAAAATAGTTTTTGATGATTTCTTCTTAATATCCGAGTAAATCGGCGTGGCTGCCTGTTCCTACAAGATAGAGAATCATATCGTTTTCTCGCTTCTCATAAACAAGCAGCCAATCGCCAGATCCGCCAATGTGACATTCGCGGAAACGCTTTAAGTTACCCTTTAGTTGATGGTCATTCCAATTTGAAGGCAGCGGAATATCCATTGCTAACTGGTCTATACACCAATCAAGCAAATCCATATCAAGTCCTCGTTTTTTGGAGAGTTTGCGTGTCCGTTTGTATTTTACGGATGGGAAAATTGCATATACATGATGATTCTCACTCATCATCTTCCTCTACATCTAGCGCCGCACGGAGCTCAGCCGCATTTATATAGGTTTTTGCACCACCTGCAACGGTAGCATAACAATCTTCAGCCTCTGCAAGGGTCTCCACCTCAAAATCTGTCGTATAACCGTTTTCGGTTAATTGTATAGCGGATAATTCGAAGGGAATTTTACGTTTAAGATAAATTTGGTTAAGTGTGAGATTAAATACATCACTAAAAGATAATCCAATTGCAGATAATATTGGCTCAACTTTTGCTTTAACTTCTGGATTGACCCTGATGTGCATACCACTTGAACGTGTAGTTGTCATCGTTTATCACCTCTACTACCAGTATACACAAAACATCCGCATTTGTCAAAAACATTTCGTTGTAATTGATCTATTGTCAATCAATTTTTAGTTTGTGTATTAGTATTCGTACATAGTCCATCCGTATATTCCCGGTGGCCAGACATTATCGGTAATTATGCTTATCCAGCGTTGATTATTGTGTGTTACTCTTGCACCTTTTTGCCATGCATCGTGTGCGCCTTGGGGTTGTTGCCATTCTTCCCAATCGCTTATTATTTGCACCCATAATGAAGGAGTGCCTGGAGGTTCCCATCCAACTTGAGTGATATGTGGTTTTATAGCGGTATAAGTTTTACCGTTAAAGGTGCGCTCATAGTATCGTCTGATTATTTGACCGGGTTCCCATGCTCCATCATTGCTATTTAAATATGGGGTAAGTTCAATCAAGGATTCGTGAATTTGCAATTCGGTTTTTTCCGGAAGAAATACTCCAAATCCCTTTAGCATTGAGTATGCCTGTATTTGTTCCATAGTTAGCGGCTGAAATACGTCTTCTGGCGATTCCTCTGGAAATAGCTCACGCCAACCCTCTGGCCATACACTTGGAATAAAGGCATTACCTCCAACTATATTTTCAAACGTCCTACCATTTTCTTCGTATCGCTCACCTGCTTTAAACATTGGTATCGCTCCTATTCTATTTCAGTATAATATTCTATAGCTACGATGCCAGCAACCCCTGGCCTCCCTGGTACATTTAATAGGTTTCCGTGCCTGGATAAGCCGCCAGCACCCCCATTCCCTCGTCCTTGAAAAATCAAATGAGGTTGTGGAAGGGGTCTTGTCTGTGCAACAGAGCTTACCAAGTTTCCTATTCCATCTGATCCCCTAGATAAGCTAATTCTGGTCTCACCATTTACAGAAATTATAGCTTCTCTAGCAGTAGAGCTTGTATTTAGATTGCTGACCTGAACTATATCACCCTTTGTCAGAGATATATCGCCCATAAATATCTCGCCATTTTCACCCGCTAAACCTGTTGTCGCGGGTGCGTTTATCCCGGAATCTGCACCATCACCCCCACGAGCTATAGCATACACACGAGCTGTATTATTAATAATATTGTCAGTAATAGGCTGTAAATTAACATCGTTGCTTAAAATCAATCTTTTGAAATTATCGAGCTTGTGATATAAGCGTGTTTCCGCCTTTGTATCTAATAGTAAATTAAGCATAAAGCGAAGATCAGGGGTGGGTAATATACTATGTCTTCGTAGTATAAACTTAAAGTTTTTTGAAAAAGCAACAGGCATAGTCAATCCATGATTTGGAACAAATGGGGAAGCCTGTTGGGTGAGTACCCAGCGAAGCCATCCCCATGCAGTACTCATCATTGGCGATGTGGATTCTAGGGTAATGGGTCGCAAATTTGTTCCGTCATGAGAATTTATATTTAGGCTAGTAATTTCTTTATCATCGGCATATATAAGAATGCTCAACCCCTGTATAGTGGTACCTATGATATTGCTCAAGCTACTAACACTACGTAAGAAACCTTGGCCTTCGACAGATAAGGTGCTTTCTATGACTGGATTGCTTTCTCCTCCGATAAGCGTTGTAAGGCTTTCGCTTCTAAATCCGCGTTGTATTAAATCATCTATGCGCCTATTCAGCGGGATGGCACCTCCACCTTTTTCTATAATTTCATCATTGACAAATTTTGCTATAAA
>Ga0123355_10009969_pt1 | contig 14503 bp, 10 predicted proteins | sample TergutEmb28metaG_3_FD_89872 | JGI IMG/M metagenome (GOLD analysis project Ga0123355, IMG submission 89872) | Embiratermes neotenicus P1 segment gut microbial communities from Petit-Saut dam, French Guiana - Emb289 P1 | ecosystem: Host-associated > Arthropoda: Insects > Digestive system > Gut ...
CACAGAGGATCCATCATCAGGGAGCCTTGTACAGTGCTTGGCTAAAAATTACAAGAATGATTCTATCGTGTCCGTTGACATGGACAAGGTCGGTGTTATGGCAGCATATTGTGACTGTAATTATATAAAACAAGGGTGGTATGTTTTAGGGACAAATTAACAGCCAAAAAACATGAAATTGAAAAATACCATACCACATACCACGTGACCTACCTAGCATTCCGTAAGGCAGTGCCTTCATATACAGTGAACTAAACACATGCACAACAGGGTAAGTCCTATGTTATACTTTATTATATCTGTTTTTTTTCCATTTCACGTTGTTCTGGTTGTTAATTTGTCCCTAAAACAGACCGCCCTTGTTTTGTCTAATTACAGTCAGAATATGCTGCCATAACACCAACCTTGTCCACGAAAATGGACACGATAGAATCATTCTTGTAATTCTTTGCCAAGCACTGTACAAGGCTCCCTGATGATGGATCCTCTGTGATCCAAAACATGTTGGAGGTCTTTTAAATATTTTATAATTTTAATTGTATCTACATATTATATATTGTGCATTAGTTGGATAATAAAGAGTTGAATTACAGTCATAATGCATTTGGTTGGTCACAGACCAGAAAAATAATACATACATAGTGATTTATAAATAAGGGAAGTGCTCATGTTGTCAGATACAACACAGGTTCAACATAAACCCATCTGAAGATAAAGATCTATACAAAAATTTTGAGATACTGCTGTCTAATAAGAACTAGATCACCACATATTTTGTTGTGTAAGAATTAAGACCACAATAAATAAAATAAGTGCCATTTCTTGATAAACAACAACTAGAATGTGATGCACTTTAAACCAACTGTAAGCCAAACAAATGACAGCCTAACAGAATATTTCATCACATAATTCATATATCCTCACTTTTCTTGTACAAAAATGGGTTAGAGGGTCAGTCGCCATAAAGTTCATGCTTTCCTGTCTTATGCATGAAAAAATATGCTAATGAACACTTTTGTTACCAATGCCCAAAGTGATATCAGCAGGTACAGAATCAATTTACTGTGCTTGACAGGCACTGTCTTCTGTTGTTTGCTACATGTAACATGGCCTTGCAGCAAAGACACAGTACCATGTCGAAAAGAACATCACAATCATGACATTTCTAGACAACAGTCTTGTTGAATGTGATGCTGTGTAGTTTGGTAAATGGGTAAAAACATTTAAAATAATGTGGCACCTCCACATCATACAGGGCAGAGAAGCTTTGTCCTATGCTAATGATGGAAGCAGCAAATTCCTCCAAAATTATGGTATCTGTCTATTAAAATTAATTATGGATTGGATACCATGGGAGAGAAGGAAAAGAGGACATCCAAGAAAAACGTGGGTGGAAGGAGTACAAGCTGCCATGACAACAAGAAATTTAGAACCAGATCAATGGAGAAACAGACAGGAATGGCATTTGGTTTCCAGAAGACGGTGACAGCTGTTAAAAAAAACATACAGATAGATAGATCCGTCTATTAAACTGCATGGCATCGCCACATCCCAAAAGACTATAATCTTCTTTCCCACTGCTACCAAAACTTCAAATCTCGAATACATAAAGATTTTATATTCAAAATTTTTATTATTAACGAAAGGCATATAAACGAAAGTCAAACACTGTTGCTATTAATGAAACCCACAAAAGACCCAGGTATCTCATATTTTGTTATTAATTAAACAAATATAAATGAAACAGGAAAATATTTTTTGTTATAAATAAAACCCACATAAGATCTAAGTACCTCATTTTTTGGGCAGAAGTACTTGACCTTCACAGCTGCATAAAACAGTAATGTTCCATCATCAATGCTTCACCCAAAAAAAGCACTAAAATCTTTTGATAATGAAATGTGAGGGGAAATGTGCATGAATTATGTGACTAAATAAGATACTACTACTTGTGAAATAATCAAGTCTACTGCCATGCATCTAAAGGGATATAACATTGGACAGGATTATTATGGACATTGTCATTCCAGTGAAGCAATTCCATGCGAAACACAATGGCAATGTACAGGAAGCTTTACCCTTAATCTGTCCCAGTTAGCTTCTGTATGGTTGCTGGAAGAACGGTGATTTACTGTCGCCAGGAGGTTCCGGTGACACTCCTCCACAACAGACAAACAATGGGCCCAATCACAGTCACTCTCACTGTTTCTCTGATTTGTCATATTTAAACTCATATTTTGTTTGTATCTGCTGTAAGAACAGCTATTCTTGTCTATTATGTCTGTTTCACTAAACAGAGGTAAATAAATCATGTATGGTTCTTGATTAAAAAACACAATTACTTTCTTTTTTTAATGTTTGGCATCTATATGAAGTACAGTGCTAAACACATGAGCAAATGAAGTTTAACCTTAGAAGGGGCTTACATACCCATTCAATCCTTTCACTGTTATGGATGGAACTACTCAGCCAAATAACATGCATTTACTGTTCTGAGAAATCAAACAAGATGTTCTGGGATACATTTTTAATGCCTACTTTCTTTCCAATGCTTCAGTCCGTAAGATGAATCTAGCAGGAACTGTAATTAACAACTAGATAACAAAGTGACTGATTTCTGTATATGTATAGTGTCCACCATGGCTGACTCATGGCTACAGCCCTTATGGATGAGCTGGCCTTGGTATCCACTAATACAGTTTGCAAGTGCTTTAAATTTGTCAGACATAACCTCAATCAAACGACTGCCATGTTTGTAACTGTTCAAGTGTTAAAATATCTTTCATACAAAATCTGTAGTTAAATTTTATGATCGACTTTCAAACAATATTTTAGATCCCTAGTTCCAGTGCTTCATCTGTTATGCCCATAAAACCAAATGATAAACTGAGATTTTATAAAGCTGTATTTCTGTATAAAATTTCAGGATTGCTACAGCCATTCCCACCTCAGAAGTTCAGATACATCACGATCATGCTGATTGTCAGGATACTAACAATTATAGAATCAGCAAGACTCTCTACTGGACATTGTTTTGTACAAAGTTTCATAAAAATCTATCAACTGGTCTGAAAGTTGTTAAAGGTGGACAGATGCAGTGATATGATTTATCATTGCCTGTGTTATGAAATTAAGGGAAGTAGAATAAAGTTACTCAACTTAAGAAATATGTGTTCTACAGAGAAATTACTGTGCTGAGGTTAAGAATGAGTGAGGCTACACCCCTACTCCTTCCAGTAGTCTTCACAGTGTGCACAAGGACGCCTTTACTCTTACACAGAAATTGTGAAATTTGGAGATAAAAGTATTGTAGTGTGCAGGGATTTTCAAATGTGACAGCTGATGGTTAGTGCACAACTGTTGTTAACTTTACTTTTACAAACAGTGAAAGAATTATGAAATCATGCATGTTATGTGAGATGACATTTGTGGAAGTTCTTGTGGGCAACACAGGGTAGCAGTGATTCACCTTACAAAGAAAAACACATTGCTGGCAACATCAAGATGTTAATTTATTAATACCAAGAAAGATACAGAGAATGTGTGTGTGTGTGTGTGTGTCTTCATGCATAGGCTATAGAATAAACATACGAGGTCTGACAATAAAATAATGAGACTGGTTCCAAAAAAAGTTTTATTTTATTTATTCATCAACTACAATATGGGCACCTTCAAAGTACATCCCTTGTGCCTGCACATACCTTTTCCAGTGGTGCTGCCATTGTTTGTAGCATTCCTGGAACACAGTTTGTGGGATGTCCCTTAAGGCCTGTGTTACAGATCTCTGGATGTCTTCTGTTAACTAAAAATTGTGTCCTTTCACTGCCACTTTTACTTTTTGAAATAAAAAGAAGTTGCAAGGTGCAAGACCAGGCGAGTAAGGAGGTTGCAGCATCACCGTAATGCATTTGGATGAAGAACTGTTCTCAACCATGCATCCCACTTTTGCTCTGTGAGATTCCTGGGCACCATCTTGGCACAAATTTTTCGCATCCCCAATTCTTCAGTAAGTATCAAACGAACGTTTTCCCGGTTCATGTTCACTTCATCAGCAATCATTCTGACTGTTAATCTTAGATTGGATCGAACAAGTTCTCTTACGTGTGCTGTGTTGTCACCTGTCTGTGTTGCTGATGGTCGTCTACTGTGCTGCTCATCTTCAACAAGGGCCTGCCTTCAGAAAACATTTTGTGCCAGCAAATGGCTTGTGCTCTTGACACTGCAACATCTCCAAAGGCCTGTTGTAGTTTTCCATGTGTTGTGGTAGCACTGTCACCGAGTTTAACACAAAAAAAGATGGCATACTGCTGCGCGATGTTTGGTGCCTCCATTTTCATGACAAGGTTCACAAACACGTCTTGATATATCACGCACCTACTCCACACTGGAGTATTGCAAAGTCATGCCACTGCAATCGGGGATGGAGGAAGGACCAAGGTCAATGGCTATCTGTGTTAGCCAGCTGCAGTATTGCCAGTACAGCTAGGAGAAAATTAATCTCATTACTTTATTGTCAGACTTTGTACGAAAACCCAATTCCAGAAGTTCTGACAATGGTATATTCCAATAAGGATTACTTGGTTTCTAGATTTTTCCCACCGCCCAGTGTTCTCAGCAGCAAATACGCATTCAGAAACTGGAGCCATTTCTATCCTTAGTCGAAAAAGTTGGGAGATACCTATGGGGTTGGTTCCAACAGAAAGGACTAATCTCAATCATTTGAGTGGATCCACCTTTTCATCTAAGATGTAAATGGATCCTGTTTCTGAAACGCTGTATTCTGGTTGTACTATGAGAAGATGGCAGAACTCCAGAAAGCAACCAATACTAAGAGAAAAACTGAGTTTATGATTGAATATAAAGTGGATGGTAGCCATGATAAGTTGGAAACTTCATTGTATTGTAACCAGAATTCACACTTAACTAAAAGAAATGAAGCATCAAGTCTAAAAGCTGTACCAGATTTCACAGTGCAACTCTTCAAGCCCTACTGTGTTTTGCACACAAACATGTAACATTCAATGGACAACCTAAACAGAAAAACACATGCCCATGGGCACTTAAATTAAGAAAATTTCCTTCTTATGTATCATCACCTTAGCCAAATACTTTGTGCTCTCCCCATTGATAAAAGGATTCTCATTTTTAAACGCTCAATTTTCGGAGGGAAGTGGAGGAAGCTGCATAACACTGGTACTCACTTTAGCCAAGTCACTCAGGTTGCTAAATCTCTGGAAACAGTCGGTGGTTTCAAGCTTCAACTGTTGCCATGAAGGCAGAAGTTTCATGTACTCTTGCAGACGTGCCTGCAACGTCTCATAAGATGCCAACAAGATACTGCACACCTCCTGATGAACGTGACGTGCGTGTGCCAGCCGAGTTCCTGAACTGACACACTTCGTGCTATTCTGTAGCAACACAAAACACACGTTATTATAACATCATATCTTAGCGCCAGAGTCCATAACCTATGGTATAACTCATGGATACAGAGCAATATTTCTGAAATAGTGTACTAAAACTTTTGAAATTCAAATGGATTAATACATTTCAAACTAGCTCATGAGGCATTGCCTGTGACTTATGTGTTGTATCCTGCCATGACATTAACCCTTTGACACCCAACGACCACTATAATGGTCATACCGCACCACTAACCTCTAAACGTTGCATTTTATATATTTATTCAACACATATAGGTACTGAATCTTTTACACATGGTATATACTCTCCGTTTTCTCCTCTTCAAAATGCAGTTTGTTTCATAAATCTAACGTATTTGGTTCCTGTATTATTCACATTTTATATAGAGGGTGTGCTAAAATTAAAAAAATAATTGCGGTGCCAAAAGGTTAAGAATCAACAATACAGAGAACAGTTACCAGTGACTATAACTGAACTATTCCGAGATGGCAGGATTATCACATTCCTTAGAAGACGACTGTCATATTGAACCCTTTCCACACTGAGTTCTGTTTAACAAAATATTGTCTTGTGTGTACTTACCCATCACATCATAAAACAGTATTTCATTGGTGATATTACTCATAGCCACGGCAAGATATGGCAACAGAAGCATGAGTATATTTTCACAGACATTAAACATTCAAGTTTACTAGACAAAGTGCTCAACACTCGTAAGCAGGACACCTCAGTTACAGCATGGAATAGCTTAAATAAACTTTCAGTTTTACTGACATATTCACATCAGTGTTGCACCCTCACAAAATATCACACTATTTCTAAAATCATTATTCACTGCAAAGCGCAAATAAAAACAGCACAAACAATTACAATGATTCAGCCATACACATTGGAGATTTATCGACTGACTTGTGGTGGGAAGACCTGTATTTGGTCAATCTGTGTTGAGCTGCTAATGTGCTGCGCATGCTATGGGTAGTGACAACTACCTAATTCTGTCACCAAATGCTGCCATATGAAGAGTTCAGTTTTACGGGCTTCAAAGTAAACCCTAAAACTGTCTAACCATGAGCACAAATGCTACCACACCTTTCAATACAAAATGATGACCAAAGCTGACATGGGCTAATTGCAATAACATCGAACGTTCCAATGAGTGAGCGGACTTTAGCTTTGATACCATCTGCAAATGACTGGATATCATTATATTGATATGTTTTATTGTCTTCATATTAATTATAACACATTAGGGGCATCAGGGACCAGGATAACTGAGTCAGTAAGATGGTTTGGCTATGTGTCACATGACTTGAAACTTTGGGTTCAATTCCTAGCAGAAGATACATTTCCCCCCATATCACCCAAACCAGCTCTGGGAACCATGCAGACTGCTATCCAAAGGCAATTAGATTCAAGATCTGTGTTCTGCACAATGAGATTCATTCCTGTAGGTTAGGTACGGTTGTGAGGTGATATACCTCCACTTTTCCATATGCCTTTATGACACAGCATGTAATTAAGTGCAGGGACAACTTTACATTTTCATTTTTTGGCAGCAGTGGTTACGATGGAGTCTGGAATAATTTGAATACCACATATGTATGCTAATGAAACATATTTTATGTTACAAAATTTGTTTAAAAATAAAAACATATCAAAGAAACTAAAATTAAGACTAAAGAACACAACAATAGACAAAACGTTAACATATGCATCAGAAACTGGGACACTAACAAAGAGAGATAGAAAGCAATTGAACATTTTTGAAAGGAAAGTGTATAGAAGAATTTTAGGCCCAGTCTATGACAATGAAAAAGAAAACTGGAGAATATTAACCAATAAAGAAATTTATGCAAGTGTTAAAAAAACCTACTATAATAGAGACAATAAGGTTAAATAGATTATGTTGGTTTGGGTATGTACAGAAAATGGAAGAAAATAGAATTCCCAAAAAGTTATTATATATGAATTTGGGAACAACAAGATTGAGAGTTAGATCAAGAAATAGATAGCAAGATGAGGTGGGAGAGGATGGAAGAATAGTTGGTGAAGAAGGGTGGCAGGAAAAAGTACACAACAAAGAGGAATGGAAGAAGCTCCTGAGAACGGCAACGAATCGTCGCATTCTGTACGTGCCAATGGAATGAATGAATGAATAATTTGTATGATAACCAGTAGACCATCCCAGCTGATGATTCAAACTTTTATGGCCTATGTCCCAACCACTGTTACAAGCACACAGAATGTAATAAAACATCCTGTGTAGACTTAGAGTCCCAGTTTCCTCCTGATGCTTCATTTTAGAAGGTGTTTCTTTTATTGCTCCACAAACATGGCAGCTTTATCACAAAAAAAAAAAACCTTCATGTTCCGCACATAGTTGCCAAAAATAAGAGACACTCAATACACAATGAGATACAAATTATTAAACCTGCAACCTGATGGTTAAACTCAAACTTCCTTACCACATGGCAACAATGAAAATCATGTCAGCTGCAAATGCATAATAGCCCTTGTGCAGTTATGTGTATATACTGAAGAAAATACCAAGCTTTAACAGCAAACTCTGCGTCATGGCATAAATTGGTGTTCACAGCCAGCCAGTGTTATTACACAATAACTTTCCTAAAAGCGGCAAAAGAAAAGGCAGAGTTATAACTAAATGTGTGCATTGCTCATATTAATACATAAATATGACAAACAGGCTTGCCTTTGTATTTTTCTTCATTATGATGCACCACAGATTGCAAGATAATAACAAAAGGTACTGTTATTGAACTGTGAGAAATCACACTGAACTATACGCTACACCCACAACATACATACCATAACAATGCGAAAAGAACAGAGGACTAAGGAGAGTTTTCACTTAGGATCTAGGCACTTTTAAAATGCAGAAGGAATTTTTTGTTGCAACAATTTAAACCCCATGATGAATCAAATGCAATTTAAGAGTCATTTTTAAGTTAGTCATCCAGTTGTGTTACTTATCAGATAAAACAATAAAATTTTATTCTTTCATTTTATAATTTAAGAGTCCCAGAAAAAATGAAAGTCACATACACCTCAGTTGGTACAATCAATAAGTTACGGGACTGACTAGTGAGGTATTACGGTTCAGCACCCGGCAAGGATAATGTTTTTTTTTTCCCTACTTCCAAAGCATCCAGACCAGCTCTGGGGTCCAAATATCCCCCTGTTCAGCAGGTAACAGAGTCTCTTTCCCGCAGGTAAAGCGGCCAGGGCATAAAGCTAACCATTCACCCCTATCCCCTCTAGTGCCTAGGATAAAAATGAGTTCAGCAATACCTCTGCTCCCCATTACACCTTCATGGCATGCCTTTATGTGTAATTTATGGCATAAAAACAAATGTATGACTTCTACAGTAGAGGTGTGCACCTTCCCTATTATTAACTCATTGATGTATTGTTTGGGTTCTTGTTCTATTGCATAGTTGGGGCCTAGGGGCAAGGTCTGAATTTGCTCTTTTGTAAATTTTATGTTAGATTGATTAGCCATGATTGATTCTTGTTATTATCATGTTTAGTGCTTGTTTGATTTGTTAACGCATCTAACTATTTGTTAAATTCTACAGTAGAGTTTAGCCATGTAGGTGGCTAGCAGTCTTCATATTTAAGTTATCACATTTCATAAATACTTGTATATACACCCCTGTGTTGTGGTCTTAACCACAGACCTCACAGTGGATGTAACAATGGCAGTGTGGAGTGTGGTGCTGTACAATGGGAAGGGGACATGTGGTTATGAGGAAGGGTAAAACTGAAGCCTTAGCAAACAGCCACACTTATTCATGATTTCAGGCTTCTCCCGCAATGTAAACGAGATCTCCACTCTTACTGAGATGTTACACAGCGATGACTGGTAGTAGCCAACGTTTTGAGACAAACTATTGGTTCCATCTTCGAGGGTCAAGGAGTCCAAGGGACGTCAGTAACTTACTACCAATCTATGCTGCACAACATCACAGAAGAATGAAGATCTCAACTGCACTTATTATTCCAACACCATCAGGGAAGCCACTGAAACAATTCACACCCCAAGAATTTCAATTGTGAAGGCATACAAAAACTAAGCAATTCCAGCAATTAAACGTTGCTCTGTTATCATGCTTCTTAACCATATGGCCGCTTCCCAGTGAATACGGCCCAATTCCACCCCTCAACCAATACTCAAACTACAAGACCTATGTATCTGTCCACTTCCAGGTTCTGTCTTGCATTAACTCTGAAAATCTTGAATTAAAGGTAAACCAAACTTTTGGAATAAATTTTACATACAATGCAGCTATACCCTGAAAGCCAAAGTTACATAAGATACGGAATGTGTCAGCAACAGAGGAACTTAATGTAGATATCTGGAGCAGCACAACCTAATGCTAGGCAAATACAGTCAAACCTCGATATAGCACCACCCTCCCTTAGCACCCATGAAAGCCTGTGAACAGAAACTCCCTGTTACACAGTGCTTTAATTTAAGGCCACCCTCTATATACTGCCCACAAATCATGGTAAAGAAACAGAGGCACTAGTTTTGGGTTTCACTGTACTTACATTTCAATGAAGTGATTCATTAACAGGTGCATGTAATTAGGCAAACTGGTAAGAGTGTTATCAAAGTTGTATTTATTTACCAACTGATGCACTAGTGAGTTGTCTTAAAAAACAATATTAAAATTTACATGAACATTTACATTGAAGCAGCTCAGACATGTTTTGGTGTTACAGTTACACTATCATCAGGGAGCGCATTAATTTGTGCTTACTACAGTTCTAACAACTGTAACTTTAGTAAGGACAAATTAATGCGCTCCTGATGATGGTGTAACTGTAACACCGAAACATGTCTGAGCTGTTTTAATGCAAATGTTCATGTAAATTTTAATATTATTTTTTAAGACAACTCACTAGTGTATTAATTTGTGCTTACTAAAGTTCTAACAACTGTAACTTTAGTAAGCACAAATTAATGCGCTTCCTGATGATGGTGTAACTGTAACACCGAAACATGTTGGGAGTTGTTTTAACATAAATTTTAATATTGTTTTTTAAGACAACTCACTAGTGCATTAATTTGTGCTTCCTAAAGTTCTAACAACTGTAACGTTAGTAAGCACAAATTAATGCGCTCCCTGAAGGTGGTGTAAATGTAACACCAAAACATGTAGGAGCTGTTTTGAAGTAAATTTTAATATTTTTTTTCTAAGACAACTCACTAGTGCATCAGTTGATGAATAAATAAAACTTAGATAATATTAAGATGCACAGTACGAATATGAAAAAAAAAAAAAATGGTAAGAGTGGTACACGAACAGAGGTACAACATTACACAAAATACTACCATTCCATTCCTGGAATTGATACAAATACTTACAAGATTTCCAAAGAACACAGTTTCCATTGTGGATTGTGGCTGGCGAAAATTGAGCCTTGGTGAAGCTCCAAGCCAAGGCTTGGCGCTACGTGGTGTGCTGTAACACATATCAGTCACTGCTAGAGAATGCAAAAACACATGACTCACCCACAAACAGCAGACCACAACAACGTTATATCTCTAACACATTTAATTTAGCTAATGAAGATTTTTTAATACAATTTCTTACTCAGTTGTTTAAAAATTCTGTATTAATTTGGGTGATTCTGTAGCAGACTAATCACGTTAAGCCAGCGTAATGAATGATTCTTACATTGTTTAACAATCGAGCATCAACTGAATATGTTAGTGTCAAATTATTCAGTGGATACAAATGATGGAACTGGAAAGGAAGTGGAAGGAAGCAGTACCGGCAGTGTTGAATATAAAATTCCCACATATGCCTCAGAAGAGGGGAGAGGCACACAATTGTATTACATGACTGATATGCGTACAACACCAACATTAAAGTGATTAATGTATACAAGAGGAATTTAACAACAAACATTTATGCAGTCATTATAAGATACATGGTATGTAAGACTTAAGAACATATTCCATAGGCGCAAGTGTCTCTTAAAAATTTATATGCACTGCATCAGAATCACCCAACCTCAGATAAGAACACAGATATACTGAGACAATCATATCTTATGTTGTGTGAATGACAATCTTCAATAAAATTATGTTATGCAAGATACTGAGAAATGTGCATCAGAAAACAATAAATATACGAAGGCAACAATAAGGAAACCAGACACAAAGAAACATAAAGCAACAGCAAAGCAAGTGAAATTAAAGGCCACAATTCATTACACTGAATCCCTTGAGAGCATATGTTACATTGGAATTATTACAATATTACAATCTTCAGCTCCTCATGCATTTATGCCAGGACAGGGGCAGATCCAGGTTTTGTGGGGCCAAAAGCTTATACAATTTTGGGGGCCCTCTATAATAAAAAGAATAGAAAATCATGAATACAAAATCAGGTATGAAAGTGAATATTTATAAGAGGAAAAAAATCAGAACATATTAAAAATTTAAAAAAGCTGACAAACACCACAAACGTCTCAAAATTTGGAAAAATAACATACTCGTTTCATTAACTAACTGCTTGACACGCCTCTATAATACTGAACTGACTGTGCTTAAAATATCTTGTTTTTGCAAATTTCACAAAAAACAACTGACTATGTGAACACATTGCTAGGACCCCTCCCTGGGCCATGGAAGGCGCTCAGGCCCGTGAAGGGCCCTGAACCTTAAACTTGCTTACTTTCATGGTAAATCTGCCCCTGCACAGGGATGTAAAACTTGTGAAAATATCATACTGTCCTGGCCCATAATAGTGAAGACTTGTTCTTTCAAGTTTTGAAAATTAGTCCTATCATTTAAAAAAGGATGGGTCTTACTAATTTTGGTTCATCAAAGATGTATCAGTTGGGATGAAGATGGCATGTGATTTATAAATTCACCGAACATATACCCAGCCACCCTATTTATCATACATCTGTCCACCACACCACCCAACAAACGACACACCGACCTAACAGATATTCCATTCACCCAATTCTTTATACTTGCCCACATTTCTCTCCCCGTTTATTAAAATTAGAAATGGAATGGGATGGTATGGACTGATTTGGTTGAGGATAATGACCAGTGGCTGGTGCTTGGGAATACAGTAATGAAAAACACTGGTGTCGATCAAATGCATGGAATATCTCGATGAGTTGAGCAACTTAGCTTCTTCAGACAGACTCTTCTCCAGGAAGTTAGTCTTTACTTAACTCAGCATCACATTAATTTCAAACACATATAGTCGGCTTGTAGTTCATTTTATGTAACAAGAGGAACATTGTATGATTCAGAACATATGCTTTCAAGAATTGCACAACAGAGGTGTCAAGAACAGAAGCAAAGCACAATGGCAAAATGGCACAGTGGCACAATTTGTGACAGACTCACCAACTCTGCACATAGTGCAGGATACTTTTCCTGAGCATGCAAGGGGGAGAAAACACAAAGCAATGAGTGGTTCCACCTTCTGGCCACAAAGACTTGCTAGAGCTTGTCATTCAAACTTTGTTCCGCATCTTGTTGATTGCAACATTTAACATTTAGATTATGAAACTTGTTTCAAGATTGCCACTTTCACTCCCTACTGCTGTGTTCCCCTCCAGTCCCCTCTACCCTACACTACACAGACCAAGGCACGTATTGCTACCCCAAGAATGTAATGCAGTTATCATTAAAAATATTTCAATAAACAGAATTACCAGACAACTGGTGGGACCTTGTTATTCAAGCTATATGACCAGTCTATTATAATATTCTTGATTTCAAAAACCTGACAAAAGAAGGTGATTTACATGAATCATAAAATTCCTCACTATGTTTATAATTTAAACTCCCCCTTATGTCATCCTTTCATGTTCCAGCCATATTCCTAGCTATATTCTGTTCTCAAATGCAATCTCTCTTCTTCCTTTACAGTAAACGAGCACATTCACAGACATACATAAGAGGTCATATTTTAAAACACATTAAAATGCTAGTTTTTACCAAAGTATGTTTTTGTTGTATTCAAAAGCAGAAAGTGCTTCACTTTGAAAGTATACTCCAGACAGGACAAGGCACCTTTTAAACATACGAGTATCGTAATGTTATGCTTCACAAAGACAGATTCAAATTCTAGCAAGCCTCCAATAAAAATAACAGGAGCAGCAGCAGCAGCAAATGCAAAAAATCATTCATAAATGAAACTGTGGTAATGCAATTGCATTAGGATGGGTGTGGTAACACTCAATGTGAGGTGACTTCCTGTTTAGGTGAAAATAACAGGGTTGATACGAAGATGCCTATTCAGCACTTACCAACTTGACACACACACACAAAACTTCACAGCATCAACATTCTAGAACTTGATACAAGTCTGAAAGTTATCACATTGCTCTGTAGTGTCTATGGCTACATCACTGACATTAAAAACGTTAAATGTTTAAAGACGGTTCACTTTTATTCTGATCAATTTCTGATTAAAAAACGACAGCCAGCACATAACTGTTCTTTGTCATTGTGGGATATAATTACTAAATTTCTAATAGAATTTCCACTTCCATTATTTCACTACAATTCTCAAGGTCATGTCCAACTGTCAATAATGCCTTTTTTAAGGCAGTTTGAAATAAAACAACAAAATATCACAAATTCAGTGCACAAGCAGAGGATCAGGAGAAAATTTAAAAAAAAAAAATGAAGTCATAAGGTGTAACTATTCTAGGATTCAAACAAAATGGCAGGTATCCAATAGTAGCACAACAGCAACATTATGTGGATTAATTAAACCAATCAGCATGTCAGTTCTCAATACTTGTCCATGTTGTCGCACAGGTTTATACCTGAACATAATTCTCTGTGTAAAAATAAACTTTTCAGACATTAACTTTAACTGACAGACATTTTACACTGTTACTAAAACTAGAAAATAATACAAACAACAGCTGTTAGACAGCCAAGCTAGATATTTACTTCCAAAAGTATTTTCTTCAAATGTAGTGGTCTCACATGCAGTTTGTCAAGGAGGAAGAACCTACAGTTGAGCATGAGACATCAAACTTCGTGTAACGACCCTATATGTTCTAG
>Ga0123355_10009970_pt1 | contig 14503 bp, 7 predicted proteins | sample TergutEmb28metaG_3_FD_89872 | JGI IMG/M metagenome (GOLD analysis project Ga0123355, IMG submission 89872) | Embiratermes neotenicus P1 segment gut microbial communities from Petit-Saut dam, French Guiana - Emb289 P1 | ecosystem: Host-associated > Arthropoda: Insects > Digestive system > Gut ...
ATTAATGCTGCCCTCTTTTATAACCTGGAACAAGCGTCTGTTTTGAGAACTGAGCTCTTCTGGATACACAGGGGCCAAGAACCTTGAATATGGGACCAACAAGTTGCCCCAAAATGTCGGTAAGAAATTACCACTACTTGCTGTGTAATAACTCAGAAGAGCGCAGCTCATCTTCTTCGTGGCAGAAGACTGAAATCATGCAAGTGTCTGTTTCCACAAGGATGAGAACTTGTCAATAAAACCATGATTTTGAAGTAAACACATAACATTCACCTGCAACAATAGTGTATGATTGTATGAACACAGCATTTGTCTAGAAGCTACAGCCACTTAACATTATGTGTTTATTTTCTAATCATGGCTGACAACCAGCACCCTACTTGGTGGATTTGGTGTCAAGGACCAATGGAATGGTCCTGCATGTAGTCCCAGTCTTACTCCACGTGATTTGCTTTTGTAAGGTTGGGCCAGAGAGGAATTCTGCTGATCTCAGGCAAGAACACTTGATGAAATGAACAACAAATCTCAGATGCTTTAGGTGCTGTTCCTCTTGAATTCTTATGAAACAAGCGTAGAGTCTATGACTTCCAGGTTGCAGAAGTGTGTGTGTAAAAGTACAAGGCACATGAAGAAATCTGATGCTAAACAGTAGTGTATGGGTTTCAAAGTGGTGCAAAAACTGTAGCAATGTAGCATTCCATTTTACAAAATACAATCATACCATTATGCACTTACTGTAAAATCACAATTCAGTTCATCTAATGTAAAGAAAAGAAAAGAAAAAAAAAAAATCCTCTTCCAAAAGTTCTCAGGCCAAATAAACAAAACACAATCTATATGGCATAAATTTCATTACATATTATGGCCCTTCAGTACAGTCCACTCCAGCATGAGTATGATTTCCATTATGTTTACATATAATCTGGAGAAATTTGGGTTAGCTGCACTAGCATTTTCTCTTGTACATGCTCTGCTGATTCAAATCAATGTCCTTTTGAACTAATTTCCAGTTACAGGACAGGAAAAAGTCTGCTGGAGATACAACAGGGCTATACTGTGGCTGAGGAACCAATGCAGTTGTTTACTACCAAAACTTCTGGACAGACAGTGCTGTATTTACAGCAGCAGTGATGAGAACAAACCAGTCTTTCCTTTCCTGCTGCTTCTCACATGCCAAAGAACAGGCAGAAATCTTGATTCAGATTTACCTATAAGAACGGACATGATGTACCAAACCTCGAGTCAAAGACAGCAATGAGGATGGTCTTCACATTCAATCCACATTGTCATACTTCTGTTGTTGTCTTGGAGATGACCCAGACTCCCACTCTGAATATGCTGCTTCATTTCAACACTGTTATTACAGAAAACAGCAACAGGATCCACAGAGTCTACTAAGTCACATCCAATCATCACATGGCCTTCACATGGTTTTAAGTAGAGGTTGTGAGTACAGACCAAGAAATTTTTTAACAGACTTCATAAGCTAGGAGGAGTAAAAACATGGAACGCCTTAACTATGAAGTATGGGATTCCATCGAAACCACGATGGTGAATGGTTTAAAAGGAACAGTCTGGCCAAGTTCACCAGCAGAGATGGAGCCAGAGACGAATAGTACAAAGCAGTGAAATGATAGGTAGTGAGAGTTGCAGAAGATGAATCATAAATGCATTCAAAGTGATTGGCAAGAGCAATATCACTATTTCTTGAGCCACGTTTCTGTTGTTCAAAACAGTATTTCTGAAATACGCTTCAACTGAGTTTCAAGCCTGCTATCCAACAAGCAGCCTTTCAGATGTGAGTGTAATTTAACCGGTGTACAACAAAATGAAAATGCAGCTATTTGTATTTCTTACTAACAACAACAATAATAATGACAACACAATTACACACAATGTGTTCAAAACAAACAGACAAACAGTGCACTGTGTGCAGCCGTTGTCAGTTTTCACTGCCGCCAGCATGTCTGCAATCACCAGCAAATTCACAATTGATGAAAAATCACCCACAAACATTAGATTTTTAACAAACAATTCCACATTTCATCTTATTGTATTCAACATATGTTGCAATCATATGTCACTCTCTGATGTACTGATGTTTATAAAGAACAAGGATGTCACACCCACTCCTGACCAGAAAATGGAGAGAAATGCAGATGGAAATGTTGTCACTCATTTTAACATATTCAGTTCTACAGTGCAATAAACCTGGCTTTTAACGTGATGAGCTGGCCGAACCAGGCAGTAACACATTTTTTGCACACATCAAATTAATATCTATTTCTGCACAGTACTTTATACACCAATTTAGTCTTCATTAATCCATACATGCATCATTTATTAAGCGTGGAAATTCTCCTTGTAAAGGAGATTCACTAATAATTGGTGCTCTTCTTGTCACAACTTACTGCAGCCAGTTCCACATCTTCTAATGGTAAATATGAATCTACACATCACTTGGAAAAATGGTGTAGTACAGATCCTCTTTTCCTCAGTGACTTTCATCTTAAATAATGGTAAAATATAAAACTCTAGGAAGTGCACGAATCTCTCTTCTCATTACTTCACCATATGTGGGTGTTCCACTGCACCTTTCTTAACTCAGCAACACTATATTGATTGTCTGTTTATGTATAACATCATAACCACCAAAGCAATGCAAGGCAGTTTTGACCCACCTGTCATCTTCCTTACATTTTTTTTTCCTATTTGTGTCCTTAAGGCGTGCTTCTTCACAAATTCATTCATTTTCCTTGGAGTGGTGGCAAACAATTCATAAATTCGAACACAGCAGCCTCAGATGGCAAAACAGAGTCAAATGTATGTACAATTTCTGTTGAAAGCAAATGACTGTATCAGAAGGATGCATATAACCATATTTTGATTCTCCATCAATTTCCAGTTAACAATTTGTTTTCTTCATGTCACTTTTGTGCACTTCGCAGTCACAATTTGTCTAGCACTGCTGATCTCATTGTTCCCATCAGACCCCAAAAATTCTATTTCTATGTCACTAGAAATATCATCAGCCTTCTCACTTTCATCACTAAAATTACCAATTTCTTCATTTAAAATACCACCCACAATTTTCGACTAACTCTGTCCAAAGTGTTGCACTCCTCATGTGAAATGATAGCCTGCAAACTCACAAAAACTAAAGGCATTACAAATGACTGCACAATGAGAATAACAAATCTTTCCAAGAAACAGTGCTACATTTTCAATAAATTATATGTATATGGACTAAAAAAAGGTATGCCCAAATGACATCCATGAACCTAGTGATTAGAGCATTATGTGCAGCATCTTATGCACGGTGGCCAAAATCCATCAAATGAAGTGACAGCCTCACATGCAATCACGACCAAAACACATCAAGCAAGGTAACTTAGTTAAGCGACAGCATGATGAATTTTTTTTCCAGGCTAGAAGGCACACCAAACACATAGGGAGCCATACAATTTCTCACCATCAGGTTATTGCATACTAAAACAACTGCACACCACCCAATAACACTGTAAACACAATGCCCACCAACCATTCCTAGTAATACATACAGTCAAAAATGGCCATGAAAAGGTTTTTATGTTCAAATTGGTGCTGGAGAAAAGCCATTATTTAGCATATTTATTGTCCAGCTGGGATTTTAAAGAAAGCAAAGACATGCATAACTGAACTATAATGTAATCATAACAAGCAGCAGTCCAGTGGGACATTACACCATGCTGAATGGTAAACAGTTCCAGGTCTCAGAGGAGCACAGTACATTTGGAATGTTGGTCAACTATGCACCAATCAACACAGCACATCATCACGAAAGACGGTGCCTGGTATCTGTCACACCCCATGTTAGAACCCTTACAAATCACCCTGGCACCAGCCTTCCCATAGGAAGACAAATGATGGTAACATAATATTACTAAGGGTTTTTCTATCACACAGTCTGCTTACAACTGACACATGCAATTAGACACACACTCAAATATTTAGATGAAATAAAACAGGGTTACATCTTTGACACCATAATAAACCGATGTATTTTTACCTGTAACTGTAGGCACTAGACCCAAAGCTGGAGGAGCTGGGGCGTACAGTGGTGGGGAGAGAAAAGCACCCCTCAGAGTGGGGTGGGGGATGGGGGCCACAGCTATTGAGAATCAAGAAAAACCCTCTGCTCAGATGTATTCATTACAAAGATAAGTCTGTTATATGCAACTACCCACTGAAAGGAACACCACTAAAAATGAGTAAAACAATGTTCATCTAACAGAGTTTGAATTTATACTGATCTTACAAGTACACCTAGTACTAATTTGATGGAGTACATCCTGCTGAATTTGGGTAAATGATCTGCTTTTCAATACCTAGCGCTTATAAAATGTACTTGCCTAACTGCATGGATGAAATGGTCGAAATGTTACAAAACTTGGTAACAAAGACAGCTGAAACATTAAAATGTTTAGACAACCGCAATAAGGCCGACTTAAAACTGAACCAGACCGGAGTCCTTTAACAAGTGTGGGTGAAGCAGAGGAAGTATACCATAGAAGGAATGTGAATGCACTTGTATTATGGAACGACACTTCTGCAACTGCATAAAGCCTCACAGTTTTCTGGGTTGGATCACAGAACTGTATTTCATCTGAGATTCTCACATCACAAACCTACTATGAGGCCAAGAAAAACACTGTGAACTCGTGTCTACCACATGGTCTAAACGGTAAGCCTAAGAATGGTTTGCGGGGAAGCCTTTGGGCCATTCAGTCAGATTGAGCCACTACCCATCTTGTCAAGCCCATGACATGTAACACAGCCCACACTCAGCAAAAACATTTCACTTGTCATTCAGAGACGGCAGTGAAGCAGCCTTTCTGTACCATTAAATTAACTTGTGGCACTTACATCATGCTGTGGTCATTCTGTGTCATAAAAACACAGTTTAGGGGCAAAACTGTCATATCCATCTCTGATTCTTACAAATTTTGGAAATGTCTTGGGTCTCCTTACAAGTAACATACATTTATATAAAATCTTATGTCAATGTATCGAACAAGAGCACAGATTAAGATTTTAGATTTTCTTTAAATTTACCCCCATTCTGATTCATCTGGTACAAATTACAACAAAGAGCTCAGTCTAATGCCAACTGATAAAATTGCAAGTGGACTATATCATATGTAATATTTAAGAGACACAGCATTTTGCAATTATAAAAAACATATCAACACATACATGCAAATTTTTGTCCACAAAACCAAAATAACTTCACAACTACTTGGGCAAGTGTCCATGGTGGCATGTGAAAGTAAGTGCTCACAACATGATTCACTGTTTCAGTCAGTCGTCTGTTACTGCACTGGATGATAAGGCATTATCAGCCATGTTGTGTGACCTGTATACACACACACACACGCACGCATAACTCAGGGCATCATGGCTTCTCCAGGATTTCTGTTCATACCTGATTCTGGTAATGTATTTCCTGGTATGGAAAGGCATGTAGTGGTTTTGTCCAGTATAAAATTAATTTCAGTATTTGCTAAATGTGGATGGCTGCAAGTTTCAGAGGTGTCCAGTAACTAAATATTTAAAACAGTGTTGTAACTTGTGAATGTCAGATGTCATACAGGTTCCAAGAAGAATCAGACACCTGTGTTGGGCTTGATAAGAAAGATTCCTAGTATTCACAAAGGACAAAGAACCTGTGATACAAATAGGAAATGTAATGTAATATAATCCAGCTGCTACACTCTTGTCAGTAAAAGTGTGCTGGCTTTCACATGATGTGCAATATAGATCAGAGAAATTCTTTTTTTTTTTTTCTCTCATTTCAAAACATGTGGAGTGAATTGGTCACAGTTTCTAAGCAAAGCATCAAGCTGTCAAGGACACAGTGTAAACCAACATTATTACACTGCCATAGTAACTATGAGAAAAATGGGTCACAAAAATTATCTGAAAAGTGGAACTCAGGGAACAGGGTTCTCCATCATAACAATGCAACTTGTCACCCCATTGTGTGCGTGAATTTCTGGCTAAAAACAAAATGACTGTCAATCCAAACCCAGTTTTATAAAGCCATGTGACATATTTTGTTTTCCAATATGAAAAACAGCATTAACCCTTTAAATGCTGAATTAAATCCCACTGCCATTTGCTGGCATTATTAACTCACCATATTTTCCACGTTAGCAGGATAAGGATTAAAGGAAAAAACATTGAACAACAACTTATAAAAAACCAAGCAAAATTTCAGGATGCACTTCCAACAATGTACTTCACGAAATGGGAATGTGACTGAATAGAACAACACTGATTCAAAGGCTAATGGTTTATGTTTAACAATCTAACTAACCAATCAACCAACCAGCCAACCAACCAAATGCATGGAGAAGAGTCCTCCTTGAAAAGCTAACAGGTCCTCAGCTAGTCAAGAAATGTCCTGCATTTTGTGAAACCCAAAGGTTCATTACCACATTTGCAAGTACCCACCACCTGTCCCCACCCTAAGCCAGATCAATCCAGTCCATGCCTTACCATTCCACTTCTTGAAGATCCATTTTAATATTATCCTCCAATATATACCTACATATTCAAAGTGGTCTCCTTCCATGAGGTATCCTCACCAAAAACCCTGTCTGCATCTCTCCTGTCTCCCACACATGCCACAAGACCCACCCACCTCATTCTTCTAGACTTTTAATCACCTGATAAAATCTGGTGGGGAGTGCAGATCATAAAGCTCCTCATTATGTAGTCTTCTCTGCTCACCCTGTCACCTTATCCCTCTTAGGCCCAAGTACCTTCCACAGCACCCTACTCTCGCCCAGTTCCAACTTACGTTCCTCTCTCAGTATGAGAGACCACGCTTACACTCAAAAAAGAAAAAAAAAGTCATCATCATGGAAAAGCAAATGCAATCCATACAGTACTGATCATACCACACATTTAAGCCAACTCTAACATATTTTCTGCTGGTTCTGATACCTCTGACCCTCAAAGCCCCCCCCCCACAGCAGTCATGTACAAAATACTCTGCTAACAGTTATTTATAACTGATAGGGTATACACTTACAGTCATTTTCAGTTTATTTAAATAGTAGCAGTGAACAAGACCAAAATACTAAATATGCAGTGAGTGAATAAAGCAAGAATGTGCATTTTGCAGGGCAAGTTAATAATACAGTAATGTGCAGTGGTCCCCATTCATGCCATGAAGGCATATGGGGGGATAAAGAGCAGTTCCACACATTCTCACACTAGCACCAGATAGAGGTGCATGGTCAATCTGATGCCCCACCTGCTTTCCCCTTGGGGGAACAGCCCCAGCTACCCACTAAACAGTAGCCTTGGTGGGCCCCAGGGTCAGTTTGGACTCTCTGACATAAGAATTCCTTGCTCCTGCTTGGAATCAGGCTATGATTCCTTGGTTGTCTACCATACGAACTACATCAACTTTAGAGAGAATGTCAAATATATTTACAAATATTTACCACAAGGAGTGGGTCTCCATTCTGCAGGCGTGGATGAAAAATCTGCCTGTGTTGCCCATGGCAATTCTGGATACGTCAAGTTTGGATTCCACCTAAATAGTGTGGTTCGTAGGAAGTCACATTCCTCTTCATCAGCATCTGTCAGATCGAGGAACTGGAGCTCCTGAAAGAATACAGAATATGAAAAATGCAAAACTGTGAAATGTACCAGTGACATCCACAGCTGTGCGGCTATAAAAAATCCAGTGGCTGCACACCTAAAATGACCACCTGACACAATAGTACATGCATACCAAGGCAGCTGTACTGTTTGCAGATAATCATGACATCATTCTTTGTGTTTGTGGGGGGCAGAGGGGTTTATGTCATCAACATACAAAAAGCAGCACAGCTTTTAACCTTTTGGCGCCAGAATTATTTTTTTTAAATTTTAGCACACAGTATATAAAATGTGAATAATATAGGAACCAAATATGTTAGAATTATGAAACAAACTGTATTTTGAAGACAAAAAAAAATGGAGAGTATATACCGTGTTTAAAATATTCAGTACCTATATTTGTTGAATAAATATATAAAATGCACCGTTTAGAGGTTAGCGGTGCAGTACGACCACTATAGGGGTTGTTAGGCATCAAATGGTTAAGCACTAACACAAAAATCGGACATAAAATGCAAGGCTTCATAAGGTGTTTATCACCGGGAACCTAGAAAAGCATGCAAGTAAATTTCAGAATGCCACAACAACAGTTACATTTTAACATGACAGACAACAAATTACATACACTTGTATACCCCAGTACTGTTCACAAATATACCAAGACATCTGACATGCTATGATCACCACCACCAGTGCAAAGAGCCATTCACACACACACAATTGTATTTTTCACACACTTGCCACCTACGTAATCGCAATAATTTTCCAAATTTATCATCCAATCCCGAACAGAAATGTTTTTAAACATGAAGTCAAATGTGATTCAACCTGAGCAATATACATTAAGAGCCTCACCGCCACAAAGGCCCATGTGACCAGATATAACAACCCCCCACCCCCTCTCCAACAAAAGAAAACTTATTTCCTTGCCATGTGGAACTCTTACTGCAGCATGCAGTGTCTTCTGCATGGAATGTGAGTTAATGGTGCACAGTACAGACTGTCCACAGTAAACAGAAAAAAGGTTCACACAAGGAGAACTTCAATCCTGAGAAGCCAGCTGACATGAAGTCAGAAAACAATATCAGCTTAATTCAGACCTCCAATATGTTCACAGCTCTGGAAACTTACATGACAGTGGTGACATAAACAAGGACTGGGAAAGTCAGTGACAGCAATCTGAAAGGAAGCATCTTGACCGTATTATCTTCAGCAGAACTTGTCATATGGTAAATTATGATGATTAATGACATGTGATAACATGTCTTGGAGCCAGGCAGTCTTCTCTAAATGTGGTGAATACATCATATATTCATTGCAATGCATTAATCTAAAATGTGTGGCCCATGACAGCAGCATTCACTGTCCCACGTGCCATCAAGATGAATGACTGGACAGAAGAGTGATTCGGGGGGTCATATAAAATGATGACTGCCAAGTATCATCAAAGTTTATAGAAATACATTACATTAACACGTAGACATTCAAAATCCAAATCCTGCACACCGTTACAGAAATCATGACAAAACACTGACTTGTCTCAGAACAGCTGAGATGATTAAGGAATGTGACTACCATGGGACACCTGGATCTAGACCCGTTATATCGACATTTAAAAATGTGCATGGACTGTCATGTAGTATCAGCATTAGACTGCATTTCCTTCTTGCATGAGTAATGATAAGAATACATAAAGTTCCACAACTGCCATTACTGATCAGCTGCAGAAAACATACAGCATCTAATACAAAATGGGTTCAGATGCAGTTCACAGTACAGGGCAGTTTCTGATCCCATGTGTACACTTGATCCTGGGTTAGTTGGTCTGGTTGGGGAAATTTAATGCATGAAGCCCTGGATGGTAACCTGCACATTTGAAGTTTTACCATCATTAACCTTTAAATGACCTGTATAAAATGCCCTATAAATCCACTTCATGTATTTACACAAGAAGGAGATTTACTGCACTTTTAAGACATGCTACATAATCTGTTTTGTTTTTCACAAAACACAATTTACCTCATAATCATCTCGTAAACCAATCAAGTAAGACTTTTTCACAAACCGTGACCTAAAATTTAAATACAAACCTGGTCATTTAAACATTAAGAATATAATGTCTTTATTTGAGCAGTATTAACATTTGCAACAATATACAATTACGTATGCCCTGCTATTCACACTGCATGCTATGGAAACCATTCCAAATGTTTGCTAGCAACACCAATAACAGTCCACACAGATGCTGATGCATGACAGCACCAAAATGAATATATGGACATGAGAATAGTGTTACGTACATAACAGTGGGCCAAAATAATACTGTACATTCATGTCTACCAGCACCCAAACTGCAATTGTAGTGTTAAATGCACACTGGCAAGGCCAACAATAATCACTAATACAAAGGCTCACAGCTTAACCTATTGCATTAAATTTTCTGTTTAATAATGCTGCACATCTACAGTGCACACTTTCAATCAACTGTTCAATTAAAACCAACTGCGTCAAGGGTGCACAAAACCCAGGAAAGTGAAGTTTTTAGAGCAGTACCCAACATCTGTTGGTCCCCACATATTTTTACCTTTACAATGTTAGACCCCAGACCCAATTCACTAAGCCAAACTCACAAGTTTGTATGCAGAGTGCTGAGAAGTCTTCAAGTTGCTGGACTCCCATGATCAGAAGCTCACACAAACAACATGCTTGTTGAAATTAACATGCCTAGCACCCTTGAAGAAGCTAAGGAACCCATGCCTAAGACTAAGGAGAGGACCATAAATATTCAAAGTCAAATGAGGGACTTGGATTCAGGGCAGCTGGCATTAAGTTGTTTTCAGGATGCTGAGTCAAGCAAGCAGGGAGAAGTAACCAGACAAGGAGTTTTGAGGATGCTTGCTGGCTCTAAGGAGATTGTGAAGGATATGAAGTCTTTGCTCACCGGACTTCAGTGCTTGGTTTCCTCATGTAAATTTCAGGGACACATGCATCATCACCTATACCGTTGGACAATGGAGCTGATGATCAACATAACCTGCCTACAGCTGAAGAAGAAGTGCCTCCTCCTTGAATTGTCATTTGCTTCTCAGATTTATCACTTTTTGTACATTTCTTATAGGTTGAAATATATCTTTTTTCTTGGTCAAAACAAATTGCCTGGGACCTTTCTCATCATTTTTAACACCATGTTTATGAGAAAAATCTGTCCCAGCTAATGCTGCTAGTCTCTGAACCAATTACAATGCACCCTGACCCTCCAATCGACATGTATACAGAGAAATGTTAAACAAACACATACAAATATAGTAATATGAGCAATGCACATTCAATCATGAACCTACGATCTAGTCTAATATGCCCCATCTGCATGCCAGAAACAAATGGTCAGTCCCAACCTCAGTGTACATAGTTGGTTTTAACAGTCTTACATATGATGGCAACAACATGAGTGAGCATCTGTGATTGTGTGTGTTAACAGTTGTGATATAATATAGCAAAAATATTATACAATGGAAGATATTGGACATGAATGAAAGAATATAATTACATAACCATGTTTTATGAACATTCACACCTCACAACATCGTCATATCTATGGTTCTAAGCTTCTGTGATATAGAACCATGAAACGTGAAGTCTTGTAGGATACAGTTTTACTGCTATTCTAAATATGCGTCACGAGGGGTACTACGTACACAAAATAATACATTTTATACTAGTTTCATGTAAATAATCCTAATTGCATGACAATCATCCGAATGCACAGTTTTTTTTTTTTTTTGATTCATACATATTCCCGGATTAATATTCCCACAATGGGACAACTTTACACGGCTTTCACGTTAACCACGACTATCTTACATAAATAGAATTTTAGCGCTTACAGAATGACTTACTACTCGAAATGAAGCAAAATATTTTCAATATTTCATCCAGTGTTCCTTGATTCACTTGTTCTTCACTCAAGTACAAATATACCAAAAGGACTGCAAATTTCAACACCAATATATTCTAATTACTTGCCACACAACCTTAATCAAGTAATCGCTAAATGTATTTTATACGCAGCAACTGCCCTTTCCTACAAACAATATTTTACAACGTTGCTCATCAGGCAGACGACTAACAAGAGTTAATCTCAAAGTGGCAGCAGTTATTCTATTCATTTCAATACGCACCTGAAATGCACACTTCCACGAAACGTGAAATGTATACAACATAAACAGTAAAACCGACACCACGTGCACGAACAAATTCTGCCCAGCGACATTTTGAACATTGCATGGTGACGAATCATCTTCAAGGTTCGGTCAAAAATACCTTAAGATACTACTCCATAGGAAACAAAAGTCTAAAATAATGCACATTCATTTCCTGCGTGCATTTCCACGTAAATTTCGTGCAATATTACCTGCAATGTGTAATCCATGGTCCCTATTTATGAGTTAAGTCATTACTACACCGCTGTAACCATGTCTCCCACCATGAAGAGGAACTTCCTGTGCTTACTATGCGCACGCCTGATAGGAAATTCATGAAGTCGAAGGGTGATTGGTAGGTATAAGGGCATCCGGTGACATTTTAGCCAATCAAAAATACCGTACAGACACGCTTTCTGCTCGCGGACCGGCATGGTAAATAAATGCAGCTTGATTCAGTGTGGTTAAAGAATTTGCGCACGTGGCTTGAAACGAATGTGTATTTATAACTAGCTGCTTAAATCGCCTTTCTTAAGATGCTGATAGGTTTTCAGTCACTAAAGGTGTTACACATTTTATAGAACCCAAAGGTTTCTTACTGTGTTCAGAAGAGTGCGCCACTTGTCCGTAGCCGGGGTCAGATCAAGTCTGTGGATATGAGCGCGGATTGTAGTGCCGTTAAAATGCAGTTTAATATTATTCTCTCATGTACACTTAGGTCTTATAGTTGGCTTCGTACAGTTCTCCACTAAAACTGTGCTGTCCATCTGTCAGTATCCATATTGTATGTTTTAAGTAAATGCATCAATAATAGAAAGTGTGTAAGAGCACATTTTTCACACAATCTGCCAGCTTTTCAGTTCACTTAGTCCAACAGTGAGCAAGTCTCTGTATACCCCAAAAAAGTTTTTTTTTTTTTTTTTTTTAATCGCCTGCGTCGCAACCACGTGTGCACCGATTCTTTCCTCTCAGGGTCTTAGTGAATCGGTAGCCTCTGAAAGTGTCGTTTTGAGCTAGCCAAATAGGTCAGTGGAATGGGCTATGTGTGGAATTAGCTTTCAGGGAAAACGTTGGTTAAGATTTGTTGTGTAGTTGATAGCCGTAATATGCCTCTAATTACTTTAATCAGTGTACCATACTAAACAGTTTTAATTTTATTAAGACTTATTCCAGTGCTGGAGCAATTCTTCGTTGTCCTGAATAAAATTAATATGTGTATATATTTCATAACCCATTGTTTCACCTGCTTATTGGATTAAGTCTCCAAAATTTGATCAAAACCTGGTGTTTTATATTATCATTCCAACTTTTCAATATCCATCATAACCTTGAAGGTACAATTTTGAGACACTGTTGAATCATCTGTTTTTCAGTCTACCTAACATAATTAACCACACGTAAATTCAATATCTGAATTAGCCTACTCAAAATACTGTTTGGAATTTTCAGCAGATCAGACCTCTCACTGTTTACCAAGGTAGATCTATGTTGGTCAGCCTTCCTGAACACATTTATTCCTAGATAGAAATCGAACAGTCTTGTTATTACTGTTTGTGTTTGTTACATGATTTCACTAATCATTTTCCTTATGTCTGCATTAACAATAAGTGTTCCTTTGGTAAATTACTTTATTTTATATTACTAAATTCTTCCCCTGCCAGTGTTTCCTCTTACATACTAGAAGATCCCTATATAGTCTCTTACATTCTAAACACATAACTCTAGAAAGAATACCATCCTTGCCTTTCCATTGTGCTAAGATATTCCTCTCTATATTCGCAATGCCTCCTTCACTTTCACCCTCTTTGTTCAGAATGAAGTCCAAACCCATGGCCCTGTCTACCTGATTGACAGAACACTGTCCTACCACTTCTGAATTCTATCTTGCTCCAGCATTTTAACAAAACTAAACTTGTGTGCAGCATTTCATTTTTACCTCATTAACCTTTAACCATCTTGTTGAAGTGTCATTGGTAACAAAGTAACTGCACTTATGTGATATGTCAAAGCTATAATCAACTGTACCTACAAAAGTGCAGTCATCCCTTATTTATAATTCAGAGTCTGTAAATTGTTTCTTGCAAAGTCAGTACTTTCACATTAATGTGATGAGTATTACACTGTTCCAAGTAACTCAAGGGTGGTATTTTCTTGTTTTTAAGCTTTTGCCGTGTTCTAAATGTAATTTGTTTCTTTTTGCGTAATTCCCCGGCGTCTGAGTTCTAATTGCCGACGTTTCGGAACTCACTATCGGTTCCCTCTTCATAGGCAGGTGGATGAAGTATGTCAGTGGCAGGATTGTGCGTGGTATTTATACCTGGTTGGGTTGTAGCGGGGAAGTGGCAGAGCCAATAGGAAGTGGTGTGCCCTCCAACACACAACAGTAATTCCCACCTGCACACGCACTTATATACACCCTCCCCCCTCCACTACCTGCTGGACCTCTAACCGCCCCGCACGGGCACACCACTTCCTATTGGCTCTGCCACTTCCCCGCTCCAACCCAGCCAGGTATAAATACCACTCACAATCCTGCCACTGACATACTTCATTCACCTGCCTATGAAGATGGAACCGATAGTGAGTTCCGAAACGTCGGCAATTAGAACTCAGACGCCGGGGAATTACCCAAAAAGGAACAAATTACA
>Ga0123355_10009971_pt1 | contig 14502 bp, 9 predicted proteins | sample TergutEmb28metaG_3_FD_89872 | JGI IMG/M metagenome (GOLD analysis project Ga0123355, IMG submission 89872) | Embiratermes neotenicus P1 segment gut microbial communities from Petit-Saut dam, French Guiana - Emb289 P1 | ecosystem: Host-associated > Arthropoda: Insects > Digestive system > Gut ...
AAAAAAAAAATGAGGGGGAGAAAAAAAAAGTGGGGGGGGGGGGGGGGGGGGGGGGGGGGGGGTGATAAAGGGTTGTAACATTTTTTTGGGGTCAAAAACTGGCAAACACTTGCAGCTTTGTGGGCGGGCACATTATCGTGCAACAAGGAAGAAAAAAAAACAATCTCGAGAGCAGAACGCAGCTGGACGAACCCGTTGAATGTGCTTCAGGAGGCGATCCATTACTCCTTTAGAAAATTCTGCATTTACCGTTTTTTTTTCGTCTGGTACGAATTCTTTCTGTACTACGCCCGGAGAGTCGGAAAAAAAATATCAACACGGTCTTGATGCGGGACCTTTGGAATTTCAGTTTCTTCGGCCGAGGGGATCTCTCACCAATCCATTCGGAACTCTGCTGCTTTGTTTCAGGGTCATAGGCAAAACGCCAGGTCTCATCTCACGTAATAATTTTGTTAAAAAAATTGTCTGCATCGGCCGTCGCGGTTATGCTTGGGCAAGATGTGGCTCGATCTTCCCTTTGCTCAGGTGTCAAGGAGTGTGGAACAAAACGTGCACACAACTTTCTCTTTCCCAAATCCTCTTTCAGAATCCAAAGAACTAGAGTCTTGGGGATGTTCAAAGATTCTGCATCGACGATCATTATTGACCAAATCAGCAACAGCAGCAATGTTTACCTCAGTTCGAGTCGATTTTGGACGGCCACCTCTCTCGTCATCTACCAGCTCCCTTCCGTCTCGAAATCAAGAATACCACCTAAAATCGTTCTATCGGTTCACAGCCTCGTTCCCATAAGCCTTTTGAACCAATACTAATGTTTCTGTCACAGATAGACTGACTTTGAAACAGAGTTTTATGGCAACTCTATTCATTTCCGCCATCCACGACGTATAAAGAAAACTAACTTCACAAAACAAGTTATAACTCATACGCTGTCGAAGATAAACAAAGGAAACTCGGTGTGTGAACGGATGTTGGTTGACAGTACTTTGTGGGCCGGTCGATATATTACTCTAGTTCTGTTATTTTTTTAAAAAATCCTAATACTTATGGAACGCACTGTGTATGTTAGTTCGAAACGGTGAGTGTTCTAATGGTTCGTTATTTACCGCCATTAAACAGTTAAATTTAATTCGCAAGGTCGCCTTTATTTTAATTCTACACAAGTATCAACCAGACAAGAGTTACACATTTTCGAAGGTCTGTTACAATACATCGTTAAAGGACCATGAAGAAAGTGGCGCCAGTGTTGCTTCAGCCTAGCAAGTTTGTAGCGTCTGCAGAAAATTAAACAAGTGCGCCATTAAGGCGGCCTCCAATGACGTAACGTTAGAATTGTATTTCCCGAAAACAGGTCAACTGCTTCAAAAAAAAATTCAAATGTGAGGACACAAATAAAAGAGTGTGATGATTTCATTAGCCTAGGAAAGTGGGCTATCAATGGATCTTCAATAGAGTGTGAATGTGGGGCCTGGGTTTGTCTTCTCTCAGAACAGTCTAGTCCTGGGCTCCGTGAGCATGTTAATGGACTGCCACAAACGTCGGGGTAGTTTTTCTTTTTTGGTTCATGGGCGCAGGAGCTTTCCAAAGAGTTCTCCGTTGAATTACCTGTAAAACGGCGCTTTGATCTTATTAGTCAAACAATTTGACTCTTAGGGTCACCAAGACCCACTCATACAGATGGGAATTTTACATAAGCATCTGGACGGACAAAAAAAAAAAGCCAGATGAAAATGTTAGAGTGAAATGGTGCACATGCGCTGTTGCCAGAAGAGCCTCAAATGAGCATGGCTTTTCCTTACTACAGGATAGGCGAAAGGTACTTTGCCTTTTAAATTTATATTTCAAAACGGTTGTGATTACAAATTCGTCCTGTATGTACTTATCGCTGGCTACTGTCAGATCACGCATGAGATCTGTCCACTGTAGAAAACATAATTCAACGAACAGCGTCCTTGACAAGTTAACAATCCCCCCAGCTACTCAATAAATTCCCCTCCTTAATGGACCTTGAAGGTCCATTACAGTGCCGGCCACAGGTCCCCGTCTTTAAGGCAAATAAATTCAGTCCACAACACACCATTCCGCCCTCTTTCTTTAGGACAAAAGATTGCAAGTCCACAAAACATGAAACACTTCTGAATCCTGAAAAAATGCAAGTAAGACACCGCAGGATCGAGAACGGAATCGACTATTGCTCAGCTGCACGCAGTGTTTTCTACGTCATGGCAATGCGATATTCACTAAAGGTTAGTGGTTCATGTCCATACGTACACAACGTATGAAAAAGGCTTCCTTAAAACCGATTAAATTTCGTCACGAGGAGAGTTTTGAGCCTGTGCGTACCAGTCCTGGACTACGTAGTTGAAATCACATTCTTCGAACCTTGAATGTGGCAAAAACAAACGAAATGTCACGCTTCAATAGCCATGGTGGCAATTTTGTGGCATCTACACCTCGGAAAATTCCAAGGAAACAAGATACATAGCGACGAGAGCAGAGAAGCCAACTTGCCAGCGGATGTCATCATATCCAGGGAATCATGCCAAAATTCTTCAACGCTCGGGGGCGACCTGGGACCAGTCAATACTTTCGGTGTTCAGGATCAAGGGCAGTCTCAGAGGAGAGACATGCAATTCGTAATACATCTGTTCCTCGTACTTACGTACAAGAACTATTCAGGGCACAAAGTTACTTTTATGGTCACGTCTACAGGCTGTGCCCCCCCCCCTCCCCTCCCCTAGAGCCCCATTTATATTCTTCCTAAAGAAACCAAGCATGCACCGTCCAAGCCTGGCTGAACGTCTATTAGTTTTCTTAACCATATTATAATACAGACTCATTCTGGTAATGTAACAAATCAATTTAACGAAGTACACAGTGTTCACAACACGCCTTTCTGCGTGCACGATTGTTTTCAAACAATATGTTTTCATTCCGTTTCGCAGACAGGTGTTAAGTATGACCGAAAAGAGTGTTCACAATGCAAGAGTCAATTACTGCCAGTGCTGGGTTTGATAATGGCCAGAAAGAGCCGACGAATAAGTTATGAGAAAGTAGTTGTAACACTTTTGCACAGATTTCATACGCCTGTTTCCTCACAATAAACATTCTGAGCACAGAGAAGAGGCTTTTTCAACATGCACTGTTCTTGATGTGAAACGTTCTGTTGGCCCACCATCAAGCCGATATCATGTAGGCATTGTTGACACATCTGGTTCAAGATCGGTCGGGATATTAGTAGACGACACAGCGACTCGCTACAGACTGGACGGCTTGGGGACCGAATCCAGTGGGAGGAGAGATTTTCCGCACCCGTGCACACCGGTCCTGGGTCCCACCCAGCCTCCTTTACAACGGGAATCGGATCTCTTTACCGTGGGTAAAGCGACCGAGCAGTGGCGATAACCATACGCCCGCATCTAACGCCGAGATTAAAGAAAGAGTACTCCCCTTTTGGGCCTTCATGGCCTGTTGTAGGGTAAACTTTACCTCGTTCAATATCACCCCAGAAATCAATGCAAATACTTCTAATTTGTCATTCCACGCTTAACACGGAAAAAATAATGAAATAAATAAATAAAATTCGTGTGACGCTGCTTGCAAGGCTTTTGTTCGGCGCCTTCCTTTCAGTGATCCAACGCAGACTGTTCTCGACCCAGATCACTCTGCAAATTTACCGGCACAGTCGAACCAGAAATGTATTTTTGGTGAAGCAAAACTATGCAGAACCCACTTCAACTCATGGTATGTGGAGCAACTTCAACAGATAACGTAATCCGTAAAGGTAAAGGTACGGACAAAGTTGTCCCTGTGCACACTATGAAGACGTGTGGCGGACCAGGGGGTACAACTCTACACACATTAAACTCGACAATCGAAGTGGTCACCTTCACGACCCGGAAGTTTTGCTACCGCGACAAGCTCCCCGTACTCAATGAACAGGAGGGTGGATGGGCCCCAGAACAGGTCTGGCCGCTCTGGAGAAGACAAATCTCTTGAACTTGCTAGAAATCTAACCACGGCTCGTCGGCTGAACAGCTCCTAGCCTAGCGAATTCGCCTGCTGGGACGCTTCATCGCCAAAGTTCTCCAGCCACATCTCCAACCTACTGAGCTAACCCTTTACGGTCCGTAAAAAAAAATCACTGCTTCAACCATCAATGGAAGTCGAGTGTAGTATAAAGTCTCTTGTTTTTACGTGGCTAGAAGCCTTGGCCATTTAAAGCACAATGATTACACGCTACGTCGCAAGTGCGACTCAGTGCAAATTTCCTGTAAAAGACAGCAGTTTCTCGTAACGAATACTCTAGAACAGTGTCCCTCAAATTATTTTGCTGGCGGGCCCCTTTTCGATTCGAAAAATAACCATGGATCTTTACATCTTCGTTCATGTACATACAGCGTGTCTGGATGAGAAGTATAAAAATTAAAAACTGATATCTCTGAACTGATTTTAGATAGTTACAAATACATACCAGCAGCATTGACCTTAATTAAAATAACTGTCGCTCGCTTCGTGTGTAAGAGAAGTTTCGTAATTAGATATTCTAAGGGTCATACGAAATTAACATATCGCCAATCAACGAAGTTCCGCCATTATTTGAAAAATATATTCTTTTGATAATTAAAAAAAAAAAGAGCAAACTTCAAAGTAGCCTGTATACAAATGCATCCACGGATCCCCTGGGAACGGGATCCGCGGGGCACAATTGGGAACAACTGCTCTGTAACAGACTACTAGCGCAGTTAATAGACTTCATTCTGTCGCTAACAGAAAGCGCTGGCTGTGTTCTCTTATGCAGTAAGCAGTGTTGCTACCGTACGTTTGACTTGCAGAATAAACACACGGCTTTTGTCTAGGTTGCCTACTAAAGTGAGGTTCTCGAAGCTCGTCCAGCTGGCCACTTCTGATATACGTGTATGATTTCTTGAGGGTTCAGCATTCAAACACCATACACGTTTCTCCAAACTCTTTTTTGTGCGATTCTCAGAATAAAAATAAAGTTATTTCCCTACACACCATTAACCGAGGAACATTCGTTACGGAGACGCAAAGTGTTTCTTGCAAAAACTGGAATTTTCAACATTTATTCGTATTGCAAATGGTTTGAGGGCCTACTAACCGAAACAACAAACCAACACCTTTAGTTTCTGGTACAACATCCGTGAACAATAGTCCAAAATTCCCATAAAGTGTTTACAAAATAAAATCAGAAACAAACAATAAAAATGCAAACCAAAGCGTTAACCCTAACACGCACTGTGGCTAGAACACTAGCACGGTTAACGAGGGGACGGGTAAGCTGACGGCAGCGGTTAAGACACGCCTACTGATAGGCAGGCGCAATGACACATCAGGGTCCTCGATCCTCTGTGGCAATACGGCCACATCACAGGCCTAATAAACAGTTAAACCGAATTCGCAGCCTAGCCGTGAGCAGCTCTTCGGACATTTCCGTACTTTTTATTTCTCCCGGCCAATTTTATTCGTATAGTGGCATACAAAAGCCACGACCCATTCCTTCCATATACATCACTTGCAAGACCATCGTTACCATTAGACACAACTTAATGCAGACAGCTGAGAAACAGTCGTTACAAACCCATTAACCCAACAAATGCTGATTTTCCAAAGTAGGTCCATGTTTCAATATGTTTTCCAAAACGCAGGACAATGGACCACCCTTTCAATCAGTGTTAAACTCCGACTACAACTGTGCATCATATAAACTTCTGTTAACAGACACTGTCCACTTTCCCAGTCAAGACGGCATATCGTTGCACGGGTACAAAATCCGTACAGACAAACTTATCAATTCATAGAGTACTGGTGATAAAATTAGTAGTATTATCAGTCCCTTTTACACGTCAAGATAAAAAACGGAGGCATTACGTTCGCGATTACGTACGGATCGACCATGTCAAGGCGTGAAAAACTGATCCACATTTTGGGCGATCAAACAGGCGAGAATTGATCACCAACTGACTGCTCGGAAGTTTACAACTAAACGTTAGTATGGAAAACTGTCTGATTAATAGATCGAAATTCTAGATGACGATGGCATATATCTCTCTCTCTCTCTCAGCGACGAAAAAAGCTCACAAGGGGAGACGCTTCAGTATTACTAATAATTTTATCTATCCGTGGAAAAACACTAATTTAGGATGCGTGTTTCTTATTCGGCACCTCTGGAGGACCATAATCAGCTGGTTACGTCTGCAGTGCAACCTCCGCTGAGGCGTACAACTTTACGTCATCATCCAGGAGCGTATTCCTGAGGACCTTCCCAATCAGGAATGTCGTGATAAGCTAACAGTTCCTCAACCAGTCAAGAAATTTCCCAACATTTTATGAAACCCGAAGGTTCAATGCCGTGTTCACAAAAGTCTTGTCACCTATTTCATATACGTATATATACATTACACATTGCACATCAAGGTCTTAATTCTATTTGAATTAAAATGTGTCAAGGACAGATGAACGAATGCTTGATAATTATTAGGCGTTCCTCATAAAGTAAAAAAGAACACCTAACATGAAGGCCATGCCTAACGGTCTGTGACCTGGTCTCAGTAGATAAACCGACAAACATATTTTTTAACGTTCGACGGTTGAAACTTTCACTAGAAGTTGTGCGATTCTGGTTATCTGCTATACTGACGCATGACAACGCCCACTTTAAATACATAAGCACATAAATGAAAAGTTTCGTGTAGGTTCTGTATCAAAACTGTTACTCAAATTTTGCATGAATTCCATACACAAGATTACGTAAAACGATCACAGGATATTTAGGTTCTTGGCTAAATTGATGGATTATACAGCCTCCTTGCGTTAAGATCACACAAGATCTTTTCAGACCACAACATAAACCTACAGGGGCAATCATTTTGTTTGTAAATTCAGAAATGATAGACCTGTACTTAACGATAACCAGCAATTTTATTTTTGGTCACAGTGACCGACTACAATGCCCACTTTACGTAACCGCATAAATACACTTTATCATGTATTCCCATGTTATATTAACCGCTATTCAAGTTTTGGTGAAATTCAGTGTGGGATGTCGTTCGTTGAAGTACGCTTAGCGTTCTGATTTTTGGCCATACTGACACACTGCAGCGTCTATTTCACACACGGCCACATATAAATTTCCCATGCACCCCGTAAACCTTTTAAAAGCTTTCTTCAAAATTCGACATGGCACGCCTCCATCAAAAGTTGGACAATTTCGACTTTCCCATACTGATCCACTACAAAGCCTACTTTACATGGGACCAAAAAAAGGAATTTCCCCACAGAAGATTTAGCTGGCGGGATCCGACCCTGTTTAAGGCCAAGGCACCTTACCGGTGATCGCCTCTTTCATTACTACACACACTGGGAGTGGGCAATAGGTAGTGGAAATTCCTTACATGGCTACAATAAATCTGAAACCCCAATATTATTGGGTAAAATCAACAGAAGACCACCTGAAAAAAGGAAACTCACCGTCATCGGGATGCGCCTTGTCCGCCATCGGCTTACAGGCCCCCCCATGTTGGACATTAATCACAGTAACAGCTCCCGAAGACGTCGTTACCACCGACGAGGGCGGTCGCCTATTACCACATGCACTCGAATCGTCTTTATTACAAGAGGGCGCAGGAGGCGATGCGACGATGGAGTGTTCTACACTAGCACTTCCCCCGGTATCTGGAGGCCTCAGCTGTTCCGTCACAGAGTTAGCTAATACGCTACCTCCACCTGCTGATGTTGACTTCGTCTTCCCAGAGACGAAGGCAGCAGAACTGGTGGGAGCTTGGGAATGTTGTTGGTGATGAGAACTGTTGAAGCGAGGGCTCCCACCACCACCCCCCGGTGCCCCCCAGTGTGGGGCGGGTGGTGAGTGGTGTAAAGGATTATTCACTGACACACTACCGCCAGTAAGCGTTGTATCCATCGTATCGTTCATGGTGGGTACAACAAAGGTTCGATCAGTCGTAGTATCATCTAGTAAACCGGTTTATCACAGGATCAAGTCGGTTCAGTGATGTCCGACGAATACAAGTGTGTGAGGATGAACACGAGGATGAAGGTGATAGAGATGAAGATGACGTTACGTCACCGGTAGGCATAATCTTCAGGTGGGTTACGAAGGGTGACAGCTTGCAGAATCGTCTCCACAGTGCTGGTCGTACATTCGGTACCGCCCACCACGACTGCGCAACGTCGGCGGCAGTACCGTCCGCTTCTTCGGCGTCCTCACAGACAATACAAGCGTCGCCTCCAGGTCGTGGCGCTGCTGCTGAAGGGAGGGGCATCTGAATGTTCAACGCGTCAACCCCTCACATTGTCTGTCCGGCTACGTGGCACCTGAAACAAGACAATGCCGATATAAGAATATATAAAAGAATGACTCCTCATCGTGCCGGATATCGGGTGTATTTCCCGGGGGTAAAGAGGCCTAGGCGTGGGCTGACCACCCACCCCTTCTATAGCCAGGGTCAAGGATGGGTAGAGCTATACTGAATACAAAGGAATTTTACAGTCAAACACAACTCTTTAATAGATCCCATCCAATGCTACATGTTTCAGTTCAACGAACCATCACCGGGCATTACCTTACAACAAATTAAAAAAAAACGTTAAGTACATTTGCAAAATGCAATGTTGGTTAGTGAGATCTTATTAGTTTACAAATATTTATTAAAATAATACATACAAATATATATATAATACATAAAAATTGGGGCTATACCTCTACCTCCCCTCTGTGTCTGCTCAGCATGTTACTGGACAGCCTATCAAAGACCAATCCGGTCTACACAAATGTCTCTTACTTACAAAAACCATGTCTGCCTCAACGACACGCAAGAGAAGTTCCGCAACATAAAGTTAAGTCTTATCTTCAGAATATAAATAAAACAACTTGTTATCACATCAAACGAGGGCACAAGTAATATAGAAAGCTGCAATGTACCCAGTTCTACTCCAAAAACATCGTGATGCGGGTGCCTCCGTCGGCACACCTCCGTCCAAAGAAGACAGCCAGCCAGGCAGCAGTCAACTCTTCCCTCTCAACCATTGGTCACCAATGCGCGGCACTGAAGCCGCATGCCGTACGTCAGTTTATTTTATACGGTCTCCCCTCTGGTCTTATTCTAACCAAAGAATGGTGCCCGCCCCCGTTTCGAAGAAGTTTCTAAAATTACATCGTTTCTCAGCAAAGGTCTTAAGGTTCAAAAAAGGACTGCTATCCATGGAAGTAACGTACAGCACACTTCAGTACAGATACACTAATGTAAATAAAGCTTTTAACTTCCATTAGCGAAAATCCTTCCCCTCTTTGTGGCGTGCGGCCTGCTTTACATTTCAACTTCTCAGCCCGCCTAAATCCACTGTGCCCACCCAGCAACGAACTGGAGAGTGAGGAAGGAGCTACAGGACATTTGGTTTAGTACCAAGATTCGAGTTGCTTCATGTTCTATGCGATATTTTATTGGTCTGGTTTAATTATATAGAGAGATAAAAGTTACTAATTTTTATATTTTACAAGTGTTCCTGTAGGCGCTGACATTTACAATTTAAGAATTAAAATAATGTGCATGTATTCGGTCTTGGAAACTCGGCCCAGGCCAATTCTCATCACGGCACATGTTACAATACCTATGGTGAACGCGAAATTCGCTTAAAGCGGATTTTTCTGGAACTAGTCCACCGTGTTATGTGGGGCCTTTTCAGGTTATGGGCCTACATCGCCGCGGCTGGACCATATCTTGAGCGGAGTGTGCCACACGTTTTAAGGGATGCCACCTTCTATTGTGAAGACGCATACTAAGACTTGCCCTGTATTCCAATGACGAGACATGAACACACACTTAACGTCTGTCGCCTTTTTCTTGCACAACAGTCTCCGTAACAGTGCCCAATATAGTTTCTAATCTCCGGATGGAACTTTCGACACGTCTCTTAGCGAAAATCCCAAGTTGTCACAACTGCTGTCTTTGCATGTACCTAGCGTACATTGATTCAAACTCGGTTAAATAATCTTTGTATGTTGCTCTCTATCGCTCTCTTGCCAAGTAAAATGCAAATAGTCCTAGGAGCTGGTATTTTATGGCAAGAACATACAAGCGAGCAACCAACCACGTGCTCCGGGACAGTGGTGAAATAAAACAAAAGGGAACTAGCGACGGCGACGACCACCAACGCTACGCTAAGGTACAGCTCCAAAACATCCTCCTCAGAACAGTCTGCAGCGAAGGTGTTTGGTTACACAGCGCCATTCTTCTAAAGGACAAAGCACGTTTCTTCAGTGTCACTGCACGGGAAGCCCATAGAACAAACTTCCTTTTGAGTATTTACTTTATTACAATATGTTTCCGTCAACACAACTAACATTTAAAGTATAACATTAATGCAACATGTTTCGACTTGTGAAAGTCATCATCAGGCTGATCTAAGTACCGTTTACCATTTTACAGGTTTTATTTTGTGCATTTGGGATCCCATATGCCTTACACCGTACAATATTGTGAGGTAACTTATCTACGATACTATCGTATCTTATCTACGATACTATCGTATCGTAGATAAGTTACCTCATAATATTATACGGTGTAAGGCATATGGGATCCCAAATGCACAAAATAATACCTGTGAAATGTTAAACGGTTCTTAGATCATCCTGATGATGACTGTCACAAGTCGAAACATGTTGCATTAATGTTATACTTTAAATGTTAGTTGTGTTGATGGAAACATATTGTAATAAAGTAAATATTCAGATAACACAACGGGATGACTTCATTCAAATTCCTTTTGAGTGTTTATCACTTTTCGTGTCGGAAAAAACAAATATCACCAAGTTTAATTTGAAATCCATGAAGGAATGAACCATAAAAACAATATTTTGCTAGTTTTTTACAACTGCAGAAAAAGAAGTATCTTATTTTATGAAGACATAGAGGAGTGGAGGTCGACTCTTCTTAACCTCGGCACTAGACGAAATGGTCGATTTCACGCTCTGGCTGTTTACCCCTAGAAAACAGCCACCGGTACTCATTGTGGGCACCGCGGCTTGTCTTACATGCTTTGAAGATGACGAAAACAAAAACCTCTTGTCCCTGAAAGTAACCTAACCACGATTCCTTGGTCGTTCTTTGCGCGGAGCAGTCACTATACCGCCTTCTCTTCTTTCAAGTGAAGAACACAAATATCACGAGAGTTTTCAAACGAAGTGTTCAAGGAAATGTCTGGGTCTAGGAAGAATGATGCAAGCTCGCCATTTAGGATCTTCAGGTAAGAAGAGGATACTGCAGGACTACGACACTGAAATACAGGAGGGTACGATTTGTTGCACGCGTACGAGAAGCAAAAGAGGGGAGACGGAAACTGCTGGGTCTCCTAGAACCACCGCCGCCACCGCCCCCACCACCACCACCTTTTGGGAGGACTGGCAAAGAGTTCGCGGGATATCCTTAGAACGTAATTCAAGGAAACAGCCCATGAGTATGCAAGGCAGACGGAACCGGCTCAAGATTCTTGTACTCGTGATGCTGAACCTTCGGGTGCCTACACCACAGTGCTGATGCGTTATCTAAGATTATGCTCAGCATAACTACACGAAGATAAATATAAGACGTGCATGTGATGTGGCCAGCATTTCTAAATGCGGCACTAGATTTAGGCGCGTTATCAGCTTCACATTCTGGCCACCTTTACTCTGTCACAGAGTGATCACCGGTACACTATGAACAGAGGCGGTGTGGGGCTCGAAGCTGATCTGGAGGTGGCAGTGTAGAAAAAAATTCCAAACAAGCTGCAATCGAAAGCCAACCGTCCAGTCAATGTAAGTACTATCATGTATCCTCTCTGGAGAGATTAGGTTAGTAATTGGGTTCGAGCCCTTGCGGTCCCGCTGCACCTAGGCCTTTAAAACAGGCCCTCTGTGCCCCATAATCTGATCCTAGACCACGGAAGCCCTGTTCTTTTACTAAAGTTCCAGATGGCCCCCAGACTTAGACTCTTTAACATCCTCAGGATCCAAAAAGAAGGAACCCAGATATGCATGTCTGACTGAAGCCAAAGTTTCACACTCACAGAGAATGTGGACTGAGGTTTTTTCCTCAGTACCAAACCTCCTGCATGAAGGGTTATTAGCCAACCCCATTAAATAAAGGTCTCTTCTCAGGGTATTTTGTCCGGTAAGAAGGTCAATAACAACCCTGCATTGTGTCCTGTTAAAGAACAATAATCTGGTCTTCGTAGTCGGACTAGGGCCCGAAATCATCTCTGGAAATGTGTGTTCTAATGTTGGACTCGCAACAGGCCTAACTCACCATCTTTGTCTATGTTCAGTTTCCGGAGGAGTAAAGACAACGAACACTGAAACATAACGCAAAAGCATACCGATGGTCTTAAGCACATGAACGCGCATATGCGTTTAGTCAGTCACGACCAGTGTAATCTACATAAAAAAAAAACAGTCACTACACCCACAAAGGGAAGAAGTATTTAATGCAACGCCTATCACACCAAAACAGAAAGAGGTGCGAGGGCAGCAGCGTTTCTCCTCTCCTTCTTGGACGTTTTCAAGTAAAACTTCTCTCTCACTGCCTCCAGGTATAAGAACTTAAGATGTAAAATCGGGTTGAACAGTCGACGAATTGGAGGATATTCCGAGCAGAATTTAGACACTACCGCCGTTAGGACATAAGAAATGTTTCATTGCTTACATTCATAATTATCGCCTATTTATATTATCACTTGACAGTTCTATTCTGAATAATGCACCAGTCCTCACCACTGTTCTTAGCACAGGCTGTCCGGGTGAACGCGAAACCCGTTCATAGCTGCACTGTTGCATGGCGATCGATGACGTCACCCGCGCTGCAGTTCTCAGTCCCACGTATCCCAAAACAAATGGGGGCTAAGATGTGTAGACAGGATGGCATAAATAGCTACACAGCGACCGGTGACGAATCACACTCTACAGCAATCAGTTCCCCGTTAAGTAAGCCGATATAATACTTACTTACTCCATGGTGCAGAGTCCATCTTGAGAAGCTAACTGGCTTGCAGCTAGTCAAGAAATTCCCCGCATTTCACGGAACCCGAAGGTTCATTACCGCACTCACAAGCGTCCGCCACCTGTCTCCATCCTGGGCCAGCCCTATCCAGTCCATATACCCACATCCCACCTCCTGGAGATACATTCTAATATTATCCACCCATCTACGCCTAGGTCTCCCCAGTGGTCTCCTTCCCTCCGGTTTCCCCACCAAGACCCGATACACCGCCCTCTCCTCACCCATAAAGCTGATGTAATACACAAACTAAACAACAGCTACGTCACCAACAAAACTCTGAATTTTCAAACAAAAATTCATACAGGATATTGGTCAATAAATGCAGTTCCACTGAACCTGGAATTTTCACTATCCTGCTACTTTATACTGTCCCTTAAAACCGTTTCTTAAATCACAACTTCAGACTGTCACAGTCTGAAGATTCGATGTAAAACTGTGTCAAATCCAGTTCATGCGAACTATTTACATGGTGGTAAAGCGGCCTGAACGTAAGGTATCATTCTGCTCCATTTTGCCCTGGTTAAGAATACGCAGAGCCACCCCTCTGTTGCCCCATACGTCTGCATAGCGTGATGTTTAAATAATTACCTACCTCAGGCGGGAAACTGCCCCCAAATAGGCCTATGTCATCGTGAGAAAGTTGCACATACTGTCAAGCGACTTCCCCAGCGTCTTTTTGACAAACAACCTTTCATTTCTGCATACCCACTGTCCCTGTCCCTCAGCCAACATACAGAATATTCCGAATTGAGCTCGACACCCCGCCGGTTCCATCAGCCATAAGCCTAATATTAATCCTCTAAATACTGATGCAGATTACCACTACTAGCTGCGTAATAACCCAGAATAACGTAGTTGTCAGCTACTTCGAGGCGGAAGCCTGAAATCGCGCACAATGTATAAAACTTTTAAAAACAAACACAAAACACACACTTCGCTTGTGAGATCACACAATCATGAATTATTCATAATGGTCATCGTTCTTACTGATATCATCACAACAGCTATTGTGTGTTGTTTTGTAAACCATCAGTTACCAAAATAAAATGATCAAATCAAAATTTCTTAAATTGAAATTTCTAATACAGTAAGATCCGCCTGTTCGATCGGTCTTGAAGTCTTGTTAATACGGACCGACACAAGCAGCTAAGCCACAATACATATACAGTCGCGTTAAACTGGCAATTGGAATGTTTGTTGATATCGAAAATACAATGGGATGACAACCATCAAATGAACCATTACTTTCGCTACCTGCCCGGAGGTACGGTCAGTATGGCAGACCTGCATTAAATTTTAGTCGGTAATTTTTCTTCTGATTCATTTATGGGACGATCTGACTTAAGAACAATGAATTAACTTCTCGGCATATTTCAAATTAACTATGTTCCGTGCAGTGAGATAAGGCACCATATATATAGTGACATCC
>Ga0123355_10009972_pt1 | contig 14501 bp, 12 predicted proteins | sample TergutEmb28metaG_3_FD_89872 | JGI IMG/M metagenome (GOLD analysis project Ga0123355, IMG submission 89872) | Embiratermes neotenicus P1 segment gut microbial communities from Petit-Saut dam, French Guiana - Emb289 P1 | ecosystem: Host-associated > Arthropoda: Insects > Digestive system > Gut ...
GACCGCACGGTCTACTTTGCTCCACTATGGATATGAGGGGCGCAGAGCCACAGCAGGTAATCTGGCATTTCCGTATTCACCTTCTGACTTTAAAGCAGGGGAGGTCTACGCTTTTAGTGTGTACCACTTACTGGAAACGGATGACCCGGCCTCTTTGTTCCCTATAGAATATATTCAACTATAACTTACTGAGCGTGAAGGAGCATATAGATGAAGACAAAACTGACTGATATTGCGAGTGTCATAAGAAGTAAGAACTCAGGGCCTTATGAACTCACTTTGGATATTATCTTCAATGAGTATGAGGATTTTGAAAAGATAAGAGATGGTGAATTTATAAATGAAGCACTGATTTGCTCATTATATGGAGTAACGCCTGAAAAAATCGTGAGCATTGTGGCCTTTGCACCTGCGAAAGCAATCAAAGCCACGATCAAGCGCCCGCTTTGTTCGGGGGATTTGGGTGAGACTGATGTCTATGGCGCGCAGCAACATGCGCCCTTACTGGGGCTTGAGTTTGACATATAGGGTAGTCTAGCCTTAAGCTGACGGGAGTCCGTCCGGTAAACTGATGGGCGTTCGATACCCAGCAGCTTAGGGCGGAAAGCAGGAGGGAGTATTATGCCATATTCAGCGCGAATGCAAAAGAGTCATCTTTACAGTGTGTTTTTCGCCCCACGTGGAAATGAACGCATGGCTGACCTTGGTATGCAAATTGCTCAGCAATACCTCAGTCCTTTTGACAAAATTATCGGCCTTATCGGGGTTGCCGGAAGCGGTAAGAGCATGATTATCAGAGGGATGTTCCCCGGGCTTGAACTCACCAATGATGATGAGGGTGTAAATATAAGGCCGTTGCCGCTTTTGAATGTGGATGAAACGGGCTTTTATACTGCGCACACATATCATATTGATGTGCGATTTGAGTCTGCATTCAAACAAATGCACGAGCTTGCTGATGCCATACTCTATGCAGTGAGCAAGGGCAAACGGGTGGTGGTTGAGCATTTTGACCTGATTTATTCGCAGCTTGGCCGCAATGCGCACTTGCTTATAGGGCTTGGGGAGGAAGTGATTGTTACCAGACCCACGCTTTTTGGGCCGAGGCCGCAGGAAATTTCTGAGGTTGTGTTTAGGTCGATTAAGTCTAGACTTATGGTACACACTGCCGAAGATATATGCGAAAGCATTTTGCGCCATCAGGGCATTGAGATTCACGAATACGAACATGCCGATGTAAGAAATGGCTTTATTCTCAGCTTTATGAATAAACCTGATATTGACATTGTTGCGTTGGAAAAAGGTGTAAATGAGCTTATAGAAATGGATGTACCCATTTCCTACGCCGATGAGAACCATATAAAAATCGGCGATAATATTCAAAGATGCACCGGACCGCGTATGCATGTCCGTAGTGCAGGTGAGCTAAAAAAACTGACGCTGTTAAAGGAGCTTCTTAAAGAGCCGATAACCAACCGTTATTTACTGGTTGGTGTGGTCGGTGAATTTGAGGATGTTAATGAATTGAATCATATTGTATTGCAGTAAGCTGACTGGAGTTCGACGCCCGTCAGCTTATACCACCTGAGCAGAAAGGCGGTTTTTATGGGAGATGCTAATTTAAGGGACAAGGAAAGCGATATTGAGTATACGGGGAAACTCAGTGACAGCGCCGAGTATCGGACGTTGATGCGTCGAACAGAAACTATGATGAGCAATCTTCCGGGGATGGTTTACCAGTGTATAAATGATCCGCCGGAATTTACATTTACCTTTGTCAGTGAAGGAAGCTACGCTTTGCTGGGATATGTCCCGGAAGAGCTGATGGGCAACAGCACTTTGAAGTTTTTCGATATGGTTCACCCTGACGATCTTGAAGAACTCATAAGACTTAATGACGAAACAGTATCTATAGGACTGCCGCTGGAAACCACGTTCCGTATCGTCATGAAAGACGGTAGGGTAAAATGGCTATGGGAGCGAAGCCGAGCTGTTGAGTTTTTTCCGGACGGTACACCTCATATCCTAGAGGGTTTTTACACAGATATCACCGAGCAACGCCGACTTGAGGCCGCAGAGCTTGCAAATCGTGCGAAATCTGAGTTTTTGGCAAATATGAGCCATGAAATAAGAACTCCAATGAATGCCATTTTGGGCATGACAGATCTTGCACTGAGAACCAACTCCCCTGAATCCGTGCAAGAGTATTTGAGAAATATCAAAATAGCAGGAAATCAACTGCTCACAATTATTAACGACATACTCGATTTTTCGAAAGTCGAGGCTGGTGTAGTGGAGTTAGTGTCGGAAAAGTACAATATCCACTCAATGATAAATGACGTTGTGACTATGATTAATGTGCGTATAGGTGATCGGCCTATTGATTTGATTGTTGATGATGACCCGATGCTGCCCAACGAGCTGATTGGAGATGAATCAAGAATTAAGCAAATAATCACAAATCTGATGAGTAATGCTGTAAAATTTACAGATGAAGGGCATATTCTGCTGTCCATAGGTTTTGAGGCTTCTGAGACAACCGGACAATGCACGTTGAAAGTTTCTGTGACCGACACCGGTATTGGCATCCGGGAAGGGGAAATACATGCGTTGTTTGACAGCTTTGCGCAGCTTGATACAAAAAAGAATAGGAGTATAGAAGGCACCGGGCTGGGGCTTCCGATTTCAAAAAACCTTATTGAACTCATGGACGGAGAAATCACAGTTGAAAGCACATATGGGCAGGGAAGCTGTTTTTCGTTTTATATAATCCAAAAAGCAGAGACGCTGCGCCATGTGTCAACGCTGCCTTATGATGAGCACCGCAGAGTGGCGCTGTGGTATACAAATACGGATAAATCACGTATTTTGTCAAAGAAAATTTCGAAGCTCGGCGCTTTTTGTGACATCATAAGTGATACGAAAAATATTGAGAGATACTCTCATGTGTTTTTTGATTATTCAAAACTTCAGGATATCGAAAAGGTTCAAAGTCCGGGAACGAAGTTTATTACCTATATACGCGGTGCAAAGAATTTTGAAGATGTAGCGCCTAATCTGGAACATGTCAGGATGCCGCTTACAAGTGTTTTGCTGCTTCAATTGATGGGCGGCAAAATTGATACCCGCAATGAGATTGACTTGGAGCGTGAAAATTCTGGCGTTGTATTGAATGATTGCTTGTTTTTGGTGGTTGATGATATCGAAATCAATCTGATTATTGCCGAGGAGGCGTTGCGCTCATATGGGGGAGATGTCGATTTGGCTGACTCAGGTTCAAAGGCGATAGCGTTAGTGAAAGAAAATAACTATGATATCGTTTTTATGGATCATATGATGCCGGAGATGGATGGTGTCGATGTGACGAAAATGATTCGGGCGTTACCTGGGGAGAAGTATAGTAAATTGCCGATCATTGCCCTGACGGCAAATGTTGTCGGAGATGTCCGGGAGATGTTTATTGAAAGCGGTATGAGTGACTTTTTGGCAAAGCCGCTGGAACATAAGGAAATCGAACGCGTTTTGCGGGAGTGGCTGCCAAAAGAAAAGTGGAAAAATAAGCCTCGGCATAAATAGCTATTTGCTGGTTACGCTAGTGGCAGGGCATGGCGACCTTGATATGCCGTAAGAATACAAATCGCCGACGTTATAGCCAGCGATTAATCCGGCAAGATACTTCTCATAAAGTTACAGCTTGGATACACCCAAGCTGTAACTTTATGAGGACATTCTTGACAATACTGGTATAATTGTGTGGAAATGAATGGTGGACACAGACTATAAGCCGATGGGCGCTTTACTCCCGTCAGTTTAGCAGGAGGCATAAATGCGTGACTACAATGAGGAAACGTCGAAGCGAGTTCAGTTTATCAGAGACATCCTGAGCGAATCCGGCGCAAATGGGATTGTATTTGGCAACAGCGGAGGAAAGGATGCTGCGCTTGTTGGAATCCTATGTAAGCTGGCTTGCGATAACACCCTTGGGATGATTTTGCCTTGCGGCTCGGATAGAAACTACCTTGGGGACAAAAACGATGCGATAACCGTGGCTGAGCAGTATAAAATAGAAAGCAGGATGGTTGACTTAAAAGCTGTTTTGGATGCAATGAAATTTGCGCTTTCGGATGCAGTAGAAATCACTGAGCCTGCTGAAGTCAATATTATTCCGCGGCTGAGGATGACGACGCTCTATGCAGTGGCAGCCAGTGAAGGGCGGCTTGTTGCCGGAACGGGAAACAGAAGTGAGCGTTATGTAGGTTATTTCACAAAATGGGGCGACGGGGCTTTTGACTTCAATCCTATAGCTGACTTGACCGTCACTGAGGTTTATGCGTTTCTTGAGCATCTTAATGTGCCGAGAGCCATTATTGAAAAGGCACCATCTGCGGGTTTGTTTGATGGGCAAACCGATGAGGATGAGATGGGTGTCGCATATAAGCGCATTGATGAGTTTATACTTATGGGAAAATGCCAGGAAGCGGATGCAAAGGTGATTTCCAGACTCCACAGCGCAACGGAACACAAACGCCGTGCATCCAGAATTTATGAAGAGGTTTAAATAAAATGAGAGCAAGAATAATAACAATTACAACGGTGATTGTCTTAATATTTTCACTGCTGATGGCTTTTCCGGCCATGGCAGTGGGGGATGTCGTTTATACAAATACGCGGATGATTGCAGATAATTTAGAATTTCGAAACACCATTTCCTGGCATGGGACATTAGGACGCACAGAGAGTTTTGCATTGACAATGACCGGGGAGGGTGCTGCCCGTCCTATGATCATGAAAGGTGATACACTCTTCGGAACTACGAGCATATCGAATATGGTAAGTCTTGCCGAGAGTAGGGGGCTCAATGTGCTTGCGGCGATGAATACAGATTTTTTCTTCACGCAACATGGCGGCGTACCGATGGGTATTGTTATTGAGGATGGTGTGTTTAAATCCAGCGCTGGAGGCAGGAATGCAGTTATTTTTGGTTATGACGGAAGTGTAGATATCATTCCACCGCCTATAGTATGGATTTCACTTACAAATAATGGCGGCAATGCGGAATATAATAACGCGGGTCAACAAGTTATTCTGTCGCATTTTAACAAACCACGCACTGAGCGTGGCGGTATGGTTTTGTATTCGGAAATATTTTCGACCGTATCGACCAGAACAACAACTCCGGGTTGGTCTGTGCGATTTCGTATTTTAAGTGGTACGCCCTCAGTGTCGGGAACTATGTTGCTTGAAGTAACTGAAACGCTTATTTCCGAGGATGCAATGCCAATTGGCGAGGGTTATATGGTTCTGACTGCTGCGGAAATGAGCGATTTGGGTCATGAGTTTGAGAAATTTGCTGTTGGCGATGTGGTCACGCTTTCAACGTCTGTGACTGATCAAAGACTGTTAAATGCAAGATATGCTACAGGTGGCGGGTATATTCTGGTCTCAGATGGTGTTGTAGCGGATGCGTCGAATTGGTCGTCGGCTTTGCAAACGCGTGCCCCAAGAACAGCATTCGGAATTCGTGCCGATGGTTCTGTTATAAGCATTGTAGTAGACGGAAGAGCGCCAAATCATTCTGTGGGCATGACGCTAAGTGAACTGGCTGAGGAGATGCTGAGGCAGGGTGCGGTTTATGCTGTGAACTTTGATGGTGGCGGTTCGTCCGCTATGAGTCTAAGGATACCGGGGGAGCGAGAAACCACTGTAATCAGCAGGCCGTCGGATGGAAGTGAGCGGCGTTGTGCGACATATCTGTTGTTTGTGACAGATGTAAGCCCCGGAGGCTCGGTCAGAAATCTTGGCCTGAGAAATGATGGGGTTATAGTACTTGCGGAATCTGAAGTTGATCTCATTCCTATAGCAACAGATGCAGGTTTTATGCCAGTTGGCGTACCTGATGATATTCAGGTAACGGCGATGATTCCGGGTGCGATAATCAATGAACTCAATTATATTGCAGGAAGTGTAGCCGGTCCTGACAGACTGAGACTGTATTCACCTTCGACCGGTGCAATAGGTGAAGGCGAAGTATTTGTTATAACAAGGCCAACATCAATTTCGGCGACAAGAGTGGGTTCTACCACTCCACTGACCTCTATCAGGCTCAGCCCGGAGGAAGTGCTGGAGCTGAATGTAACTGCAACATATTATCGCCGCTTGGTAACGGCTCAGATAAACTCTTTTGAGTTTGAGGTAACAGGAAATATCGGACAGATGATTGAGCCCGGTGTTTTTGCAGCCGGAGAGACGGTTGCGCAGAGCGGCACGATAACTATTTCGGCGGGCGGCAGAAGTCTTGAAATCAATGTTGAAATTGCCGGATTTGAAGATATGCATAATCATTGGGCCAGGGATTATGCGGAATTTCTGGCTTCAGTTGGAATAACAACCGGGGTTACGCCAACACAATATGGACCGGAGTTGCCAATGCTTAGGGGCGACTTCATACTGATGCTACACAGAGCGGCAGGGTCGCCGGAAGCGGTAGAGTTGAGCGGATTTGAAGATGTTCCGGAGGATGCATATTTTGCTGAGGCCATGGCTTGGGCGAGGGAAGTCGGTGTTGTTGGTGGAACCGGAGGTGGCACCTTTGAGCCGCTTATGCCTGTAACCAGAGCTTCCGCATTTACATTTACATACAGGGCTTTGGGCGTGTTGGGTATTGATTTTGAGACTGGCACGGCAGAGGATCTTGAAGATTTTGCAGATGCGGGTTCGGTGCCTGATTTTGCGATTATCCCGACAGCAACGCTTATAAGATTGGGTATCGTTGAGGGCGCTAACGGGATGCTAATTTCTGACAGCACTTTGACCAGAGCACAAATGGCAAAGGTTTTGGCTATGGTACTTCAGATGTAATAAGGGACGAACTGTGTTCGCCCGATAAAATGATGGTGTTTAACTTTTGGCAGCTAAAGTGTAGGGGCGAACTGCGTTCGCCCGCACTGTAAAGTAAAGGATTGTTTTTATGTTTGTAGATAAAGCAGGGGTTGTAGTTAAAGCCGGAAAAGGCGGGAATGGTGCGGTTTCATTTCACCGTGAAAAATATGTGTCTGCCGGAGGTCCTGATGGAGGGGATGGGGGACGAGGCGGCAGTGTCATCATTGAGGTAGATAAAAACATGTCTACCCTCATGGACTTCCGGTATAAACGAAAGTATTCGGCTGGAAATGGAGCCGACGGCCAAGGGAAGAACAAAACAGGAAAGGACGGCAATGACCTTGTCATTCGCGTCCCCAATGGTACGGTTGTCCGTGATAAAGAAAGCGGAGCAATAATTGTCGATATGTCGGAAATAGACAAGTTTCGTCTTGTTCGTGGTGGTTCGGGCGGCTGGGGAAATAGGCATTTTGCAACGCCGACACGTCAAGCGCCTCGCTTTGCAAAGGCAGGGTTGCCCGGCGATGAGCTGGATATCATATTGGAACTGAAGTTGCTCGCAGATGTGGGGCTTGTTGGGTTTCCGAATGTCGGGAAGTCAACATTTCTGTCTGTTGTTTCTAAGGCGCATCCTAAGATTGCTGACTATCACTTTACTACATTGTTCCCAAATCTCGGTGTAGTTTATGTTGGGGAAGGCACTTCTTTTGTGCTTGCAGATATTCCGGGTATTATTGAAGGGGCTTCAGAGGGTGCGGGGTTAGGTCATGCTTTTTTAAGGCATGTTGATCGATGCCGTTTGCTCATACATATTGTAGATGTTTCGGGCAGCGAAGGGCGCGACCCGATTGAGGATTTTGAAGCCATTAATGAAGAGCTTCGCAGATATAATCCTGAGCTGGCTGAGCGGCCGCAATTGGTAGCGGCAAATAAGTGTGATATTGCTCATGATGATGAAGCGATTGAGCGTTTTAAGCAGTATGTTGAAGAAAGGGGATATAGGTTCTTTTTGATTTCTGCGGCTGCGACTACAGGTGTGAAAGAGCTGGTGAATGCTGCTGCTGCTGAGCTAAGCAAGCTGCCGCCGCTGACTATATATGAGTCTGAATATGTTCCTAAACCCCGGATGCAAGGCAGCCCGGAGGAGTTGGTTATTGAGGTTTTTGATGATGTTTGGACTATCGAGGGTAAGTGGATAGAGTGGTTGATGAAGAACGTGAATTTTGACGATCACGAATCTATGATGTATTTTGAGCGCGTTTTACGAAATGCCGGTGTTTATGAGCGACTGGAGCGCATGGGTATTTCTGATGGTGATACGGTGAGTATTTATAATCTGGAGTTTGAGTATGTGAAGTAGAGCGCAGTCACCCCAACAAAAAGTAAACAATCAGCGGAATAGTAATGCCGGACAATAGCGTTGTCAAAAAAACACCGCCTGAAGCAGCTTTTTCATTGTTGCCAAATTCTATGGCAAACATTGCTGCAACTGCGGCTGTCGGCATACCGGAAAGCACGACAATGACCCCGAGAATGAGTTCGTTATCAATAAATGGCCGAAGCACAAGCCATACAATTACGGGAATTACTACGAGCTTTACCATAGTCATAGGAAGTAACCTCCACTGTGAAAAAACATCTTTGAGTGGAGACTGAGCCAATATGACACCAATGATTAGCATTGAAGCCGGGGTGGTAATACTCCCAGCAAGCCTTACGGAATGAATGATGACATCAGGCATTCTGAAATCAATCAGAGCCAATGGGATAGCCAGTAAGGATGCAATAAAGACAGGATTTAACAAAGATTTTGGATTAAATCTTTCTTTTTTGCCCGAGACCAAAACCACCCCAAAGGATAAGCTTGAAATCCAAAACGGAATGCCAAACAGAGCGATATAAAATACAGCGTCCTGTCCGAAAATTGCAGAAGCAAGCGGAAGACCCATGAATGCGACATTGCCGAAAATCAGCATAAAAGCATACATGCCCCTCAGGCTTTTATCTTTGCATAAAATTCGTGAAATGGGTATGGCGATAATCACATATATGACATTTACTGCCAGAGTCAGTAGCATAAAGCGTACAGTTTCACCCCCTTCAATATTGAGGCTTCCATCTATGACGGAACTCAATATTGTAAGGGGGAGTGTTATGGTGAAGACCAGTTTAGTCAGGACTTTACCTGTCTCCGGAGTCAGCGCTTTGACTTTACATCCGATATAGCCCAAAGCAAGTAGGATAAAGAGTACTGCTAACTGATTGATTGTTGCTTGCATATCCACACCCTCTTGCTACAATGTACAACACGGTTTGGTGGCGCGTCTTTTTGTCCTAACTGAATCAGGCAAGAGTGACCAAGCTGCCGGGAGCGTAACTCCCGGTAGCTTAAACATGCGATAATTAGCTTCTCAGTTGAATCCAAAGCCGGTCATAAAGATCAAGGATGTGTTGCGGAAGATGTAAAAACACCTCGGATTTTGCATAATCTACTTCGCCCACAAAAACGACTTCGCGGTATGCAGGGTCAAGTTCCTGTGCGAAAATTGCTGCGGCTTCATAATTTGCTGAGGCATAATGTGACCATCTCATGTTCATCAGCGCAATATCAGTGCGTGACATGAAGTTGATGAATTTTTCTGCGTTTGCTCTGTTTTGTGAGCCGCGAGGTATTACCATTGCATCAACAAAGAAGTTGGTTCCTTCGACTGGTCTGACAAAGCGCAGATCAGGATTGTTTGCATACATTGTAAGGAAATCTGGTGCGTAATATGGCCCAATCCAAGCTTCGCCGGATTCAAGCTTGTCAAATATCTGATCCATAACATAAGCCTGCAAGATGCCTCGTTGTTGCGATAAAAGCTCAAATGCTTCCTGTATTTCGGATTCATTTGTCGTATTTATATTATACCCAAGGTATTTCAAGGCGACGGCAAAAGCGTCGCGCGGATTATCAAACATAAGAATCTGGCCTGCGAATCTTTCATCAAACAATGCACCCCAACTTGTTATTTCATAGGGAATCATTGCGGAATTATATATAAGCCCTACTGTGCCGACTTTATAAGGCACTGCGAATCTATTTTCAGGGTCGAAATCAAGCCCCCGAAACCTTGGGTCAATCAGCGAGGCGTTTGGAATATTGTCAAAATTAAGTTCATAGAGCATGTCCTCGGCAATCATTCTGCCTATCATGTAATCTGATGGGATGATGACATCGGCAATCATGCCGCCAAGGTTAAGGGCAGCATACAAGGTTTCGTTATTTACAAATTCACTATACCTGACACGTATGCCATACTCCTCTTCGAATATACGTAAGACATCCATATCAATAAAATAACCCCAGTTATGTACGAATATGGTTTCTTGTCCGGAGGAGCTATCTTGCCCCGCTGGTGCCTGTGCCTCGGAGCCTGATTCGGCTGTGGAGCCGCCTTGTGTGGAGCTGCTTTGCCCACACGCCGTTAGTGCGATTGTAAGCATGAGACATAGTAGTGCGATTGCGATTATGGTTTTTTTCAATTTGTGTTCTCCTTTGTTTTTAGTAAATGCTAAACTATTAATTATTTTAAACAGACGTACGCTGTCTGAGTTTTTCTTCTTGCTTGATATCCCTGACATTAATTATAATCAGCAGGATAAGTACAGACATGAAAAGAATGGTTGATAGGGCGTTGATTTCCGGACTCACGCGCCTACGAGTCATCGCAAATATTTGCATTGGCAGAGTCATAATGTTGCCACCAGCAGTAAAGTAGCTGATAACAAAGTCATCTATTGACAAAGTGAAAGCTATGATTAGGCCGTTTATGATGCCGGGTCTTATTTCCGGTATGATAACTTTTCGGAAAGCTTGCATCCACGTGCAACCCAAATCGCAAGCCGCATCAACCAGATTGCGGTCGATTTGGCGAAGCTTAGGCATTATGGCCAGCACCACATAGGGTATGCAAAATGTGACATGAGCGAGTAGGAGCGTTCCAAATCCTAGTCGAAACGAAAGCATCGTGCCGAGGGAAACAAAGAGCAGGCTCAAAGAAACGCCGGTAACGATGTCAGCATTCATCATCGGAATATTGTTGATTTGCGTGAGTGGTGTGCGCCAGCGGCTGCGCATATTGAAGAAACCAACGGCGGCAACAGTTCCGATAAAGGTTGCAATCACAGAAGCAAGTACGGCGACGATCAGTGTTGTGTAAAATGCATCAAGAATTGTGCCATCGGAAAACAAACGGCGATACCACTCCAGAGAAAACCCTGTCCAGACTGTACGGCTTCTTGTGCTGTTGAAAGAAAACACAATCAGCACGAAAATCGGAGCGTAGAGAAAAAAGAGTATTATGCTCATATAAAAGCGGCCAAAGAAGCCGGGTTTTTTATTCATAAGCCAACCGCCTTTTCTTCGCCGGAGCCAAACTTATTCATTACAATGACAAACACTATAACAATAAGCATCATCACAATCGAAATTGCTGAACCGACATTTGGATTATGTGCAGTGCCTAAAAATTGCATTTCTATCAGATCGCCCAGCAGAAAAACCATTCCACCGCCGAGGAGCTGTGTGATAACGAAAGCAGAGACAGCGGGTACAAAAACCATGGTGACACCAGATAAGATGCCGGGGATGCTCAGAGGGGCAATCAGCTTGCGAAAAACTGAAAATGTGTTTGCACCAAGGTCATGTGCCGCCTCTATGAGATTTTTGTCAATTTTTACGATTACTGAATATATGGGCAATATCATAAAGGGTAGGAAGTTGTATACCATGCCAATCACTACTGCTGTTTCTGTGTTAATAATCCGCACAGTCGGTAAGGACAAGAAACTGAGTAGCTGGTTTAAAAGCCCGGTATTTTCAAGTATTGACATCCAGGCGTAGGTTCTCAGAAGAAAATTCATCCATAGAGGTAGCATGATGAGCATGAATAATATCCTTTGGACGCGCGTTGTTTCGCGTGCCAAAAGGTAAGCCACGGGATACCCAAGGACGATGCATACTACAGTAGCCAAAAAAGCCAGCCTAAATGAGCGGATGAAAACCGGCAAAAACAGCCCCATGTCGGAAAAATTTCGCAAGGTAAATTCGCCGGTTGGGGTGGTGAGTGCAAATACAAACACCATCACAATAGGTGTGACAACGAACAATGCCATCCAGCCCACATATGGAATCGAAAAATAATTGGGTTTCATTCTTCTGTCCTCTATCCTCTGTCCTCTGTCCGCTCGACATCTTCCATCGGTTCAAACTCAAACTCTGCATCGCTGATGTTTTCGTATTCGTCACTAAATGAACTATAATCGCCAAACATGCCAGAAAATGAGCTTTTCTTCATGATGTGAATGCCGTCCGGGTCAATGTTTATGCCGATGTCAGCACCGACAGGGTAAAGCTCTGTGGTTTGAATAAGCCACTTGAATCCATGGAAATCTACGATGATATCGTACAATACACCGCGAAAAGTAATGCTTGTAACTGTGCCTCTGAGCATTCCGGCAGAAGAATCCACGATGTCGATATCTTCCGGACGGATGACCACGTCAACAGGCTCTAACTTTGCAAAGCCGCCGTCAAGACAACTGAATTTTCTGCCGAATATTTCGACCACGCCGTCTTGATGCATTATGCCATCCAGAATATTGCTCTCGCCGATAAAATCAGCAACAAAAGCATTTTTGGGCTCGTTGTAAATGTCTTCGGGTGTGCCGATTTGCTGTATTTCGCCGTTTTCCATGACAACGATTGTATCGGACATAGCAAGGGCTTCTTCTTGATCGTGCGTCACATAAATAAATGTTATGCCCGTCGCTTGCTGGATTCGTTTGAGTTCGTTTTGCATATCTTTGCGCAAGCGCATGTCAAGTGCACCCAGCGGTTCGTCTAAAAGCAAAACCTTGGGGCGGTTAACCAATGCTCGCGCAATTGCGACTCTCTGTTGTTGCCCTCCTGAGAGCAATGTAACATCGCGCTTTTCAAAACCTTTAAGGCTGACGATATCCAGCATTTCCAAAACGCGCTCGGATATCTCAGTTTTGCTGATTTTTTTTCCATTTTGACGCTGAAGTTTTAAACCGAAAGCGATGTTTTCAAAAACATTGAGATGCGGGAACAAAGCATATTTTTGAAATATTGTATTGACCGCTCTTTTATGAGGCGGAACATCATTAATCCTCACACCATCAAAATAGACGTCTCCCGAAATAGGTTTCAGGAATCCGCCAATAATCCTCAGCGTTGTGGTTTTACCGCAGCCGCTGGGACCTAATAGTGTGAGGAACTCTTTGTCTTTAAAATACAAATCTATGTCTTTTAAGACATACTCACCGTCAAACGCCATCGAACATTTCGAGAGGCGAATCAACTCTTTGGACACTTATCCTCCTCCTTTCGTTGCGGACTCAAGCATGTGGCTTTTGCGGTTAAACAAAAACTGCATGAATTGCCGCTCACTTTGGACACAAACCGCTGTGCCGAATCTTTGTTGGGGTGGCCGAAAGTGACAGGAAACATATTACAGTTTAAGTGGTTAAAAGTCAATGGTTGGGAAGTACTTTTTTATAAAAGGGATGTTATGAATCTGAAATACTTTGTTATCAAGATATGAAAGAACGCCCGAAACGGATTTGAAGCGAAACTCAAGCTTGTATGAGCAGAGTGCTTGGCGCGTTTCTCTATATAATTTATTAAGCCGTTCGCTGCCGTATTTTCCATCTCCAAGTAGGGGATGTCCTATATCTGCGAGTTGAGCGCGGATTTGATGGGTTCGTCCTGTTATTAATTTGCATTCGAGTAAGGACAGTGTGTCATTTGAGGTTATTGTTCTATACTCCATTATCGCAGATTTTGACCCGATGCGACTGGACTTTGAAACGTAGACTTGGTTTTTGACAGCATCCTTGAATATGAATCCTTTAAGTGTGGCGCAGGCTGGGTTTGGTCTGCCATGAACAATGGAGAGATAGTATTTGTCGATTTCATGCAGCTTGATTTTTTCATTGACGACGCGCATGGCCTCGGCGTTTTTTGCCGCAATGACTATTCCTGTTGTGTTGCGATCAATGCGGTTGCATAATGCGGGGGCAAATGCATTTTCCGCTCCAGCTCGCCACTGTTTGTTTTGATATAGGTATGCTTTGAGCATCACAATTGTTGAATGGCTTTCCGTGCCGTCACTATGGCAGAGCACTCCGGCAGGCTTGTTGATTAGGATTATGTTTTCGTCTTCGTAGATGATATCAAGTTCGGGATTGGTGATTTTTAGATATGCATTTTCTTCGTTGGGCGCTTGAAAAAATTCATCGTTGACATACATCTGAACGACATCGCCGAAAACAAGTGTGTAGCTGCGGGCTGCTCCTTTGCCTCCGACTTTAATGCGTTTTATTCGTATATATTTTTGCAGGAGGGATGAAGGGAGGAGCGGCGCAGCTTTAGAAGTAAACCTGTCAAGCCGCTGTCCGGCATCGTTTTTGCCCACTATGAATTCTTTCAATGATGTTCCTCCCGTCAGCTTATGTTATGCATTGTATCAAAAATATAAGAAACATCAAGAGGTACTTTAGAAAGATAATTTTTGAAACAAAAAAATATTTGACAATTCATATTATTTATCTTATAA
>Ga0123355_10009973_pt1 | contig 14501 bp, 11 predicted proteins | sample TergutEmb28metaG_3_FD_89872 | JGI IMG/M metagenome (GOLD analysis project Ga0123355, IMG submission 89872) | Embiratermes neotenicus P1 segment gut microbial communities from Petit-Saut dam, French Guiana - Emb289 P1 | ecosystem: Host-associated > Arthropoda: Insects > Digestive system > Gut ...
AAAACGCGATAGCAGAACGAGTGAACGGGATATTGAAACAGGAGTATTACCTTGGTTGTTGTTTTAGGAATAAGAATCAGGCGAAGACGGCGGTGAAACAGGCCGTGTATTTATACAACACGCACCGCCCGCATAAGTCGCTTGATTATGAGACACCAGAAAAAACGCATGGGACTGCGGCATAAAATGTGTCAACCTATTTTAGGACTTGACAGCCCTGGCCTTCGTCCCGCCGGACATAGTTTCTGATGATAAGCTCGCGGGCCTTTTTCCTTCTGCTGCCTTTGCAGGAAATAAACCGTGAAGCTGCCACATCCCCCACGTTAAAGCCCTCGTATAGCTGTCGTATAAACGGCGTGTCGCTGTTCGATAGCATGAACAACACGCCATTTTGGTCAAGCCGTCTGCAAAAGGCCGCAAGCTCTTCATGCTCTTTGTCCCCAAACCCCGAACCGTCATATGCGCTAAAGGTTTTATGGTATGGCGGATCAAGGTATACAAAATCGCCCTTTTCAGGATTTATGCGCGAAAAATCATTCTGAACTATATCAACACCCGCAAGGAACATTGAGCATTTACGCAGGTTGCTGGAGTCAACTATTTTTGGATCTTCGTAGCGCCCGATGGGAACGTTAAAAATGCCCGCCTTGTTGACCCGGTAAAGCCCGTTGTAACAGGTTTTGTTCAGGTATATAAGAAGGGAGGCAGCCTCTGCCTGATCTTGCGTATCCGATAATTTCTGGCGCGCTTCGGCATAGTATGTTTTGCTGTGATGTTGTTTGTGGTATTCAAGCCGGGATATAACTTCCTCAACGTTATCTCTAACCATCAGGTACGCAATGACAAGGTGGGCGTTAATGTCCGACAATTGGGCTTTTCCTGCGCGTGGAATGTTCCAAAACAAAGCGCCGCCGCCGGCAAACGGCTCAAAATAACCGTTAAACGTGTCCGGAATCCGCGCGAGCAAATCACCCATAATCGAGCGCTTGCCGCCAGCCCATTTAACGAAGGGGCGGGCAACATCGTGCAAAGCCCCATGACCGGGATCAATTTGACGCATAGATTCAGGTAAAAAACTCAAAGAGCCTTTGCCCGGTATTTCTAAAAAGCAAAGCCCAAACCCAAGCTAGGTACAAAACCGGGAAACACCCGGAATGGATCTCTTGGCTCAAAGGTAACAGGCATTTTTATGCTAAGATCTAGAAAAAACCCGCCTCCCCCATAAGCATTAATTTTCCAGCCTATTTCGGGCACAAGGCTAGGCCCTTGTATGCCAACTCCAACTGTAGCAGATACATTATACCCTACGCCAAGCCCCATAAAGAAAATTCTTCCTGCAGGATAGTAGCGTACATTTCCCATAACCCCCGTATTGACCAAAATGAGAGGAATAAAAACGCTTGCGTATGCGTTAACGCCCACCGAAAAATAGGGGCCAAGCATACGCTCGTATCTTGCGCCAATTCCTACAAGACCCAACTCCCCGGAAATCCAGTTATCCCTTACATTTGCCGGATCCACCTCGCGGGCAAAAACCCCATTTGCAAGTAACACGGTAAGCGCGAAAAAGCAAATCATTCTCTTCATAAAAAACTCCTTCCTCAATGCAGTGTAGTGCATTGCCATCCGAAAATCTGGTGCGGCTAGAGAGTCTCACTTATGGACTGCATTATATGCGTGTAACCTTATTCTGTCAACATTTTCCGCCTAGCCCCTTGCCTGACGGGATACCTCCAGCTCCCCAGCCGCGGCTTCCCACGTGCGGGATGCGGCGTCCAGAGCGGCGGCATTTTCTTCCAGCTTGCGCTTTATGGCCTTTGTTTTTTCGCCGCTGGAATAAACCTCCGGCTGGGCAAGTTCCCCTTCAAGCCGGGTCTTCGCGCTTTCCAGTTCTTCCAGCGTTTTCAGGACTTCGGCCTCCTGCCGCTGTAGCCGCCGGATATGCGCCTGACGCTGCTTCTCCTGCTCCCGGCGCTCTGACGCGCCAAGCGGCGGCTGTCCGCCCGCTTTGACAAGGATGGTCTTGGGCAAAGAACTTTCCCCGGCCCCGGCGGGCGTAGTAGCAGGTGCAGCGGCAGACACAGCGGCGGCAGGCGCTTCCGGGGCGCGCGGGGACACCGTGGCGTGGCGGCTGTCCGCAAACCCCGCAAACCCCACGCTGCCCTCCGGGCCATTGTCCCGCGCCATGCGTTCCAGATAATACCCGTAGCCGCCGTAATACAGGCGGTGGCTGCCCGGCTGTAAGGCCAGCGTTTTGGTGGAAAGAGCCTCCATAAAGCCCCGGTCGTGGGAAACAAAAATAATGGTTCCCGTAAAACCTTTAAGGCAGTCCAGAAGTATGTCCTTGGATTGAAGATCAAGGTGGTTCGTGGGCTCGTCCATAATAAGAAGGTTCATGGGGTTAAGCAGCATCCTTAGCAGGGCAAGGCGGCTTTTTTCGCCGCCCGATAACACCGAAAGGGGCTTATACACGTCATCGCCCCGGAACAGGAACGCCCCCAGCATACCCCGTATCTTGGGAATAAGGTGAGTAGGGGCCTGCGCTTCCATGTACTGCTCGACCGTCTCATTGCCGGACAGACCCTCCGCCGCGTCTTGGGAAAAATAACCGGCGGCAATGCCCGCGCCGTATTTGACGCTTCCCTCGTGCCCGGTGTCCCCGCCCGCGAGTATCCTAAGGAGCGTGGTCTTTCCCGCGCCGTTGGGGCCGGCAACAAGAAGCCGCTCCCCTGCGTCAAGCGTTAGGTCAAGGCCGGAAAGGACAGACTGTTGTCCGTAGCGCTTGCCTATTCCTTCCAGAGTCATGGCTACACGGCCCGAATGGGGCGGCTGCGGAAAACTAATGCTGATCTTTTTAAGGTTTTCCGGGATTTCGATGCGCTCCATTTTTTCAAGCCGCTTGATAAGTTCCTGAGCGAAAGCCGCCTTGCTCGCCTTGTAGCGGAAGCGGCGAATCAGGGCCTCGGTTTTTTCAACCTCTTCCCGCTGGGCCTCGTAGCGCTTAACAAGGCCTTCCAGCTCTACCGCGCGGAGCTTCTCGTAGGCGCTGTAGTTTCCGGCATAGCGTTTTAGGTTCCCCTGAAACACCTCGTAAACCTCGTTAATGGTAGCGTCCAGAAAGTAACGGTCGTGCGACACCAGAAGGCAGCCGCCGGAAAAAGATTGAAGCCATGTTTGAAGCCAGCTTCGGGCTTCTATATCAAGGTAATTTGTCGGCTCGTCCAGAAGCATGATGTCGGGGTTTTCAAGAAGCATCTTCGCAAGGGCAATGCGCATCTGCCAGCCGCCGGAAAACTCCCCGGCTTCACGCTCCATGTCCTTTGGCGAAAACCCCAGCCCCGAAAAAATCTGGGCAATCGCGGCCTCCCGGCGGTAAAAGCCTGAGTTTTCGATCTCTTCCTGAAGGCGGTGATACTCTTCCACAAGTGTTTTGGTGCGGCTGTCTTGCGGGGAGCTTGTTTCAAGTTCCCGGCCCAGCTCTTCCATCCGGGTAACGCGCAGAAGAACGCCGCCGTAGGCAGTTTCCGCTTCCTCCCGGAGCGTCCGGCCCCGGTGAACTACGCCGGACTGGGGAAGGTAGGAAATGCGGCATCCTTTCTGGACAGCCCGGTCGCCGGAATCCGCCTGAACCTTGCCTGCGATAACCTTCATCAAGGTGGATTTTCCCGCGCCGTTGGCCCCCGCCAAGGCAGAGCGGGAACCCGCCGCAAGGTTAAGGCTTACTTCTTTGAGTATGTCCCGGTCGCCAAAGGCAAGGGATACTCTGGAAAACTGGACAAACGCCATTGTTCCAGATTAAAAGAAATCGCCGTGTACGCCGTCTTCGGTCAGATCAAAATCGAACAGATCAAAATCAAACACATCGAACAGGCCCGATGAATCCCACATATCCCACTGATCGGTCGTATCGAAGGGGCTGGAAAAATCAAAGACATTCGCGTCCGGCCTTTCCACCCTGAAAAAATTGACCACCTGCGGACTGGAAGCCCGGCGGACAACGGTAAGGCCGTCCATGCTGGTCTGGGGCGCGTGTTCAATCCGCAATCCGTGGGGATCAAGGGTGTACATGAAATTAACGGGTATCCGCGCCCCGCCAATTCCGTCAAACAGCATGGTAAACGCCCCGGTATGATGCGCCGCCATAGCGTTGGACAGAGAAAGCCCCATGTCGATAGTCCCGCTCCCCATAGCCGAGACGGGAATTACTTGAGGAACCAGCAACATATTGCCCGTCCACGTAAAACGTCCGTCTTCCTGCAGGGTAAGCGTGCCGAAATTGGTGCTGGTAAACTCCGCCGAATGCTGGTAGATGTTGCGAAACAGGGCTTCCCGGCGGACGGTCTCTTGATGAATGATGTTATCGACACTGGAATGAAGGGCGGAAAAGACGAGCGTCCGGTGTATTCCTCCGGGTTCGTTGAACTGCACCGTCAAAGCGTTGTCGGGGCGCAGGCTCATCTGAAGCGTGCTTCCTTCAAAATTCCAAGACCGGGTTCCGTTGGCCCGTATCTGGGTAAACGGAAAGGCAAGATCGACATCGCCCGTCCTGATCCGGGCGGTTCCCGTGTCCTGTCCCGGATCAAAATGCCAGCGCTGGGCAAACTCTTCCAGATTTATCCTTCGGGTATTGACCATAACCGCGTAAGATTCCGGCGACCACACACGGGTAAATATCGAGTCCAAATCGGGGTCTTCCATGTCCTGTTGCCCATGCCGGGCCATATCAAGAGAGCCGCCGGTATGCTCGAAAAGCCTAAGCCGGTACGAAAAGCAGTACCCAGCAGTGCCGTCCGCCGTAAGAACCCGGAACCATTCGCCCGGAAGGGGAGTCCCCGCCGCCCCGATAACGGCCTGTCCCCTGACGGGGTGGAGTATCTTGACAACCTCCCCCTCTCTAAGCCGGTACACCCGCCGGGATACGTTGTCGGGGCTTTCCCTAATGGGCAGCCCGTCCTGAAGGGTTTCGGCGTACACAAGGGCGTAGGGGGCAAAAACCGCCGCCCGCTCGTGGGCCCTTCTTCTGCTTCCCACAAGCTCCATGTGGGAAAGGGGAACCTCGAACCGTGTCATGGGGTTTTCCGGCGCGCGGAGTTCCCGTGGGATTCCCGCCACCCAGACTCGGTTGATGTTAGACCGGATGTAGACCCGCAGTACGGTTCCGGAGGGGATTTGAGGATCCTCCGATGACCAGAAAAGAACGCCATACCCCAAGGTACGGGTACAAGAGGAAAAAAGAAGAAGCATGACGAAGAAGAGAAGCGCCAAAAAAATCCCTTTGCTTTCGCGTATTCTTTGCATCATGGCCCTATCTTACCCTGTTTTGCAATTGTTGACAATATCGGCAATGGCCTTGTCCGCTTCATCGCGGGGAACCTGGCAGGTTCCCACTTTTTCATGCCCGCCGCCGCCGTACTTCAAGAGCATACTGCCGACATCTACGGTGGCGCTGCGGTTTACCACGCTGTACCCCACGGTAATGGAGCAGCTCTGCCCGTTTTTGCCGTCTACTATCCAGACAGAGATATTCTGTTCGGGAAACAGTGAGTAGATAAGAAAGCGGTTCCCGGCGTAGATGGGGTCGATCCCCCGCAGGTCGGCGACAAGAACGTTGCCGTCCACCCATGTAACCTTTTGAACCATGTCCCGGAACAGTTTTTCCTGTTCGACATAGAGCGTTTCCCGCTCTTTTACGTCCGGCACGGCCATAATTTCTTCTATATTCATGGTGGCGCAGAAGGCCGCCAGTTTTTTCATGAGGTCGTAATTGCTGATGGTAAAATCCCTGAAACGGCCCAGCCCGGTGCGGGGATCCATGATAAAGCCCAAAAGCACCCATCCGCTGGGGCTGGCGATTTCCTGCGCGGTAAGGTCTGCGGAATCTACCTTGTCCACGTAGCGGATCATTTCGGCAAAGCGCCCCAGCTTGCTGTCCCCGCCGTAGAACTCGTAGACTACACGGGCGCAGCTCGGCGCGTTGCGGGAAACGCCTTCGAAATGGGCGTGGCGGCCCAGCCTTTCGATTTCGCTTGAATGATGATCGAACCAGAGCTTACAGCCGGGCATATAGGGGACATTCGCCAGAATATCGTTGTCAGTAACGGCGACAAGGCCGTCCTGAATATCCTTGGGGTGAACAAAATGCCAGTCGTCTATGATCCCCAAGTACAGAAGAAGCGCTCCGCACGCTAATCCGTCAAAATCGGATCGGGTTATAAGCCTCATTTGTACAGTATACTACATTTCCGGCGGGATTTCCATGCCTGCCCCCGCTTGCTCTTGACAAATACGCACGGCGGGGGGTATCATTTTCGTACTGTGCAACAGCGAACCGGAACAAACTACCAAAATTTCGCCCCGGGTTTCTTGACAATCGCAAGAAATTTACCCCCCCCATGTAACTCCTTATCCTGTAACGACTTACGTTGCTTTTGCGTTGCGCAAGGACGGGAAGGGCGCACGGCGGCAACTCGAAAAGCCGCAAATTCCTTGGCGAAATTCGCGCCGGGACATTTCTTTACATGGCTTATCTCAAAACACCCACGGCCGGCCTGCGCGCGGATGCGGGGGGCACAGCGTAGTAATTGGAGTAACAGGGGGCGTATGCCGCCTTTTATTTTGCCCTGTCAGGGCAAGCGCCGCTAGATAGCGGAAAAACCTTCGTGATTTCCGCCCGCGATAGGCGAAGCGGGGGTCGCGCAATAAGGAGTATGCTTATGATGAAATCACAAGCCAAGATTTTTAGGAGTATCGCCCTTGCGGTAATGCTCGTATTCGCTGTGGTTGCGTGCAACAACCCGTCCGGCCCCGACAACGGCCCTATCAGTGGCGGTAACGGCAATGGCGATCCCAACGGAGATCTGCGTCCGCCGATGCCGCCCGGCGTTTCCCCGCCTACGGACTGGGATGGCAATGAATGGCCGGAATACCCGTTCCCGTGGTCTCCGCCCTCCGGCTGGAACCCCGGCGGTGAATGGCCTGCCGACACAAGGCCGGAGTTTCCGGGTGCGGGCGGCGTTTCCCCCCCTGTGGGCTGGGAACCCGGCCATCCCTGGCCGGAATATCCGTTCCAGTACAGCCCTCCCGATGGCTGGAACCCCGGCGCTCCTTGGCCGTACTTGCCCGGCGACGGTAATGGCGGCAACGGCGACCTGCGTCCGCCGATGCCGCCCGGCGTTTCCCCGCCTCCGGGCTGGGAAACCGGCCATCCCTGGCCGGAATATCCGTTCCAGTGGTCTCCGCCCCCCGGCTGGAGCCCCGGCGGTGAATGGCCTGCCGACACAAGGCCGGAGTTTCCGGGTGCGGGCGGCGTTTCCCCGCCTCCGGGCTGGGAACCCGGCCATCCCTGGCCGGAATATCCGTTCCAGTACAGCCCTCCCGATGGCTGGAACCCCGGCGCTCCTTGGCCGTACTTGCCCGGCGATGGTGATGCCATTGAGCCCGGAGTACCGCCCACCTTGCAGGCTGGCTTGTTTGCGGGCGCTCCCGGCTCGCTGACAGCAGCGTCAATCCGCATCCCAAGCGTCGCGCAAAACGATGTAGCCGCCGCCGTAAGCTATGTTAACAACTACGCAGGAACCCGCACGTTCACCCTGCTGTTGACCGCGGACAGCTACGTTGATGGTCAGCAAACGCTGAATGAGGTTGGAGCAAACCTTACCATTATCGGTCTGGGCGGTGTGCGGACGATACAACGGAGCAATGACGGCAATCTCTTTACCGTAAACGGCACAGGCCGGAGTCTGACCATAGGGGCCAACATTACCCTGTACGGGCGGCCATCCCCCGCCGCTGCCAATGCCGGCAACACCGTAGTTACCGTGGAGCAGGGGGCAAACTTGGTTATGCTTGATGGCTCAAGAATCACCAGAAATCACAACGCCTGGAATGTTCTGAGTAGCGGTTGGGGATCGACTGTTTTTATTAACAACACTGCTTCTGCTTTTTTTATGTACGGGGGAACCATTACCGGGAATACCAGCGCTTCAGCTAGTGGGGCTGTGCTTGTTGACACTAGCGCTACCTTTACCATGAGCGGGGGAACGATTACCGGAAATTCCTCAACTAATTTCGGTTCTGATGCCGTAGGTGGTGTTCGTGTCGCAGGCGGCGGCGTTTTCGCTATGCAAGGGGGCAGTGTCAGCGGCAATAACGGCTGGGCGGGGGATGTTTTCATTATGCCAACATCTAGCATCTCCCTTATAGGCGGCGCAACAATAGAGACGCTTACTATTGGTATAGCTGACAATTTTTCTACTCCTTTCATCACCATCGGATCCGGATGGATCGGCAACATTACCGGAGAGCTTAATCTGCGGAGCAATGTTACATCGCTGGATACGACTATTGGTTGGTGGGAGGGTATGCCAGTGCTTTCCGGCCCAGGGTTCAACGCCGGAGTTGTGGAAAGGTTCCCGCTGGGGGATTTTATGGGCCTGGGAGCGAGTGGGGCTAACAGGCGGCCCATCGCCGACACGCACGTAATTAACAACGAAGGCAGGGTGGCGGTGCGGTAGTAACGTCGAGTTTAGCGGATGAGGTTTGGGGGCTGTTCGGGGAGCAATCGCTTCTCGGACAGCCCCTTCCAGTTGTTGGCCCTGCCAGTGGTAACCGCCAAAATACCCCATTGACAGGGGGCGCAATCCGGGCATATCCTTAACTCAAGGCGCAATTTAATAATACACGACCAGAGTTAAGGATGGTAAACCGATGAAATTGGTAAGTACGGCTGTAGCCGGGACGCTGGAATCCAGTGATGTGCGAATCACCATAGAACCCGGCAGCGGCGAAATCTCCTTGAGCATCGACAGCAATGTAATCAACCAGTACGGGCGGCAGATTAAGGCAGTCGTGCTGGAAACGCTGGCTGGCCTTGGCATCGACTCGGCAAAGGTCGAGGTCGTGGATAAAGGCGCGCTGGACTGTACAATTCGTTCCCGCCTTGAATGCGCGGCGTACCGGGCGGCGCATTTCCAGGGGGACATTCCGTGGGGGGCGCAGTATGGCAGATAAAAACCGCCTGCGGCGCACCCTTATGTTTGTAAGCGCCCAAACGCCGGGCCTAATGAAAGAAGCCTACATATACGGAGCCGACAGCATCATCTTCGACCTTGAAGATGCCGTGGCGGAAAACCAAAAAGACGCCGCCCGCTTTTCATTGTACCATGCGCTAAAGACAATTGACTTCATGGGAGCCGAGCGTGTTGTAAGAATCAACGCTCTGGACACCCCCCACTGGAAAGAGGACGTCCGTGCCGCTGTAGCGGGCGGGGCCGACACCATCCGTATCCCCAAGTGCGAGACAGCGCGGGATGTCGAAGCGCTGGACGTACACCTTAACAAGGTCGAAGCGGAATTTGGCCGCGAAAATGGCAGTACGCTGGTTATGGCGGCGCTGGAAAGCCCCAAGGGTGTCTTAAACGCCCTGCAAATTTGCGAAGCCAGCGCAAGAATGATCGGAATCGCCATATCCGGCGGCGACTTCCGCAAAACCATGCAGACAAGTTATTCCCCAAGCGGCAACGAAATGTTTGCGGCAAGGGGCAACATATTGCTTGCCGCCCGCGCCTGCGGCAAACAGTGCTACGACACCGTTTTTACAGACCTAAACGACATGGACGGCTTCCGTGCCGAGGCAATTCTTGCCAAAGAAATGGGCTTTGACGGAAAATCCGTTGTCAGCCCCCGGCAAATAAATATCGTGCACGAAGTGTTTGCGCCATCCGCAAAGCAAATAATCGAAGCGGAAAGGGTTGTCAGGGCAATCAGGGAAAACACAGCCAAAGGCATCGGCATATTCAGCCTTGACGGGCAAATGCTGGACATTGCCTTCCTGCCGGGAGCGGAAAGAATCATCGCCCTTGCCAAAGCGTCGGGGATATACGAGGGGGATCTGTAATGAAAAACGCAGTCGGCAGGGATATTCCCGAATCTGTTTTAACCGGAGGCCGTGAAGTTTTTCAGGGCAGCAATTACCGGGACGGCATGGAGTATGCCAAGGCCAGCCCAAAGGCAAAAGCCTACATCAAGCCCGGGGAAAGCAAAATTCTTTCAAGCGTTAAAGAAGCCGTCCAGCGCTGCGGCATACGGGACGGCATGACCGTTTCCTTTCATCACCATTTCCGTGAAGGCGATTATGTCGCCAACATGGTCATGAAGGAAATCGCCGCCCTTGGCATTAAAGACATCACCATTGCCGCATCTTCCGTGGGGCAGGCCCACGACCCCATCGCCAAAATGATCGAGGATGGCATTGTAACCGGGCTTCAAACCAGCGGCATCCGGGGCAAGATGGGCGAAGCCGTGTCGCACGGCAAACTTAAAACGCCGTGCATTCTCCGCTCGCATGGCGGGCGTGTGCGTGCCGTTGAAATGGGCGAAGTGTACATTGACGTGGCCTTTATTGGAGCGCCCACCTCGGACGAATGCGGCAACGCCCGCGGCACAGGCGGCAAGTCCGACTGCGGCGGCCTGTCGTACTCTATGGTGGACTCAAAGTATGCCGGCAAGGTTGTCGTTATCACCGATACGCTTGTGCCCTTCCCCAACTTCCCCCCCAGTATCCAAGCCATTGACGTGGATTACGTGGTTGTTGTCGATGAAATTGGCGACCCCCGCAAAATAGCTACCAGAGCGGCCCGTCTGTCGCAAGACCCGCGGGATTTAATGATGGCGGAAAAGTGCGCCAAAATAATGGCGGCGACCCCGTACTTCAAAGGCGGCTTTTCCTTTCAGGCCGGAGCCGGCGGCCCCAGCCTTGCCGTGAACCGCTACCTCCAGCCGCTCATGGTAGAGCGGGGCGTCAAGATGAAGTGGGCCATTGGCGGCATTTCCGGCCCGATGGTTGGCCTACTGGAAAAGGGCCTGATTGAAAGCATTGTTGACGTGCAGGATTTCGACATTGATGCCGTCAATTCGCTGCGTTCCAACCCCAATCACTACGAGATTTCCGCGTCCCAGTACGCAAACCCCATGAACAAGGGCGCTTTTGTGAATATGCTGGACTTTGTGGTGCTGGCGGCGCTTGAAATAGACATCAAATTCAACGTCAACGTCGTAACCGGCTCTGACGGCGTGCTTATGGGGGCGGCGGGCGGACATTCCGATGCCTCGGCCGGGGCGAAATGCGCCATCATCATAACTCCCCTTGTCCGGGGCAGAATGCCCACCGTCTGCGAAAAGGTGGTAACCGTTTCTACCCCCGGTGAAAGTATCGACGTGCTTATCACCGACTATGGCACGGCGGTAAACCCCCGGCGGCCGGATTTGGTCAAGGAGCTAACCTCGGCTGGCATTAAGCTTACCACTATCGAGGCGCTCAAAGAAAAGGCGTACTCTATGGTTGGCGCGCCCGATGATGTGCAGTTCCACGAAAACATCGTCGCCATTATGGAAGCACGGGACGGGACAATTCTGGATGTTGTAAGGCGCGTTAGGCCTTTTGAGTTTTAATTTTTTGTGGAGGTTATTCCGTTATGTCTGTTGGTGAACGATTTGTTGAAGGGATTGCGTTCTTACACATGACCCTGCCGCACCTTGTAATGCTGCTTATCTCAATGCTGCTTTTCTATCTTGCCATCAAGAAAAAGTATGAGCCGCTTTTGCTTTTGCCCATAGCTTTTGGAATGATGCTTGCGAACCTGCCCATGCCGGAAGCTTTGGGGCTCCCCGGCCTTTCGGCATACGACGAAGGCGGGCTGTTGTTTTTTCTGTATCAGGGAATAGTGATGCTCATTTACCCGCCGCTGATCTTCCTTTGCCTTGGAGCCATGACTGATTTTGGCCCCCTGATTTCCAGACCAAGCAACGCTTTTATAGGAATTGGCGGTCAGCTTGGTATTCTTTCGGCCCTTGCCATCGCCTACTTTGGCAGCCCCCTCCTTGCCTACATTATTCCCGGCTTCGAGGCGTTCAGCATCCGGGAGGCCGCCTCCATTAGCATCATCGGAAGCTCCGATGGGCCAACCGCCATTTTTATCACCGCCACGCTTGCGCAACCCCTGTTGCCCACCATCGCAATCGCCGCCTATTCGTACATGGCGCTGGTTCCCATAATCCAGCCCCCGATAATGCGGCTTCTTACCACACCCAAAGAGCGGGTCATTGTAATGCCGGAGCCCAAAAAAGTTACGCAACGGCAGAAGATTATCTTTCCCATCGTGCTAAGCGTTGTGTGCATACTGCTTGTTCCGGCGGCCGGGGCGCTGATAGGGATGTTCATGCTGGGAAATCTTATACGGGAAAGCGGTGTGGTTGACAGGTACATCAATACACTGCAAAACGCCCTTATCAACATATTGACGATACTTATTGGCCTTTCGATTGGCGCGACAGCCACCGCCGACAGGATTTTAGACCCCAGAACGATTGTGGTTATCTGCCTTGGCCTTTTGGCGTTTGCCCTTGGGACGGTCGGCGGAGTGCTGGCGGCGAAAATTCTTTGCAAGGTTACCGGCGGGAAGGTGAACCCCCTGATAGGAAATGCCGGAGTGTCCGCAATGCCAATGGCAGCCCGTGTTTCGCAAAAGGTGGGACAGGAATATAACCCGCACAACCACCTTATTATGCACGCAATGGGGCCGATTATCGCCAGCACGATAGGTTCCGCTTTGCTGGCGGGGATTTTTATCGCCCTTTGGGGATAGTCCCCCGCCCCCCGCTGCGCGTGAGCATTGCTGTCAAAAGCTCCAGCAGGGGAGGATATACGGTTTAAGAAGCCGCCTAGGGAACCCGCTCCGGAGCCACGGTCTCCTACGCTAAAGAGCCTAGGCAAATGGCTTCTTAAACCGTATATCCTCCCCTGCCGGGCATTTTACTGATGTCTCACGCGCGGCGGGGGCATTGCTGAGGGGAAGAACATCTGCGCCCGGCGGCCTTCCCGGCGGAGCCGGGAAGGTTGTGTGAAGCGGGCGGGGGCTTACTGACGGAGCCGGGAAGGCTGTGCAAAGCAAGCGGGGCCGCCCGTAGAACGGACAGCCCCGCCCCCGGCAATGCTTGTTAGCGGCGAGTCCTTAACCAGCGGCTGGCTCCGCTAGGTAGTTCCTGCCCGGCTTCAGCTCCGATGGGTGCGGAATAGTCGTCCAAATCAAGTCCACTAGTTACGATTTCCAAAGCCCGTTCTACGGTAGCGGCTTGATATCTATGCACTTGCGCATTGTTGCTGTCACTGTCAAAAAGATACACCACGGCGTAGGCTGTTTCGGAAAAAATTTCCTCATCGCCATCAGCGGTTTCTCTACCTCTACCCGCTTCCCCGAAATTGATAACGGCCCTTCCGTACATATCAGGGATCTGAAAGGCCGCCGCGAAAGAGACAGACATACCTCCCTCGCTATAAAAAAATGAACCTGATTGCCATCCACGTCCAGTAGATGACCATCTTGCGCTCGCAACTACCGTTGTTCCATCAGGGCCTGGAGACCACTGGTTAGTAACTTCGTAGGAACGGAACACGTAATTGACGTTGTTCCAACTTAGACTGATGGAAGTTTGGCCTACATAAGCGGAAACTCTGCCCGTTAACCCGCTTATCCCCGCAGCAGTCAGGAGAGGGCCAAAAGGCACATCCTGAAGTTGAGTATCAAAGCTATCGCCATCCATGTTGTCGAATAGATAATTAACAATTTCGTCCGTAAACAGTGGCATAATTTCCCAAAACACCGGCATAAGCAGTTCCAACACTTCATCCATGTCGCCCGCCACAACGGTTCTTCGCCCGCCAGCGCCGGGATCGGTAAAGGCGGGGTTGTCGCTACTTGGTATAGCGGCGGGCGTAAGGTTAACAATGGGCGGAATGGTCGGGCCATCGTCCCCGCCACCGCCATTATTGCCGCTGCATGCCGTCATGGAAAAATTGATTATTGCGGTCAACGCAACAATCCCTAAAAACTTGAATGTTTTTTTCATAAAAAACACCCCTTATGGTGTGACCCCGCCTCGTTTTAGCGGGTAATCACGTGATTACCCGCTCATACAAGCAGGGCATAAATAAAAGCCCGCCACAATCTCTGCTTTGGGCCGTTATTTCGAAGAGAAATCTTCCCTTCTGCGATGCCTGACCGGGGTGTGAGTGGGAAAAATGGCAAATTTTGGGTAAATTTTTTTAAGGAAAGGATCGAGTGAGTCTTATGTGTGTGTGTGTGTGTGTGTTAATGGAAGAAAATGTGCCACTTTAGGCGAATTCGGGCAAAAAACGCCCACATTCGAGAAATAGCTTTGGCTGTTGGCAGTTACACCACGCATCATGAGATAATGGTAGCACAGTAATGCAGGTCGTGTCAACCCTCCTACAGAGGGTTGACGTGAGTTTTTTCCAGAAATGCCCGACGCAGATGTTCTCCCTCCAGCAATGCCCCCGCCGCGCGTGAGCCAGCGCCAGCGGCACAATGCCCGGCAGGGGAGGATATACGGTTTAAGAAGCCATTTGCCCAAATTCTTAGGCGAAGGAGACCGAGGCTCCGTAGCCGTGTTCCTTGGGCGGGCTTCTTAAACCGTATATCCTCCCC
>Ga0123355_10009974_pt1 | contig 14500 bp, 11 predicted proteins | sample TergutEmb28metaG_3_FD_89872 | JGI IMG/M metagenome (GOLD analysis project Ga0123355, IMG submission 89872) | Embiratermes neotenicus P1 segment gut microbial communities from Petit-Saut dam, French Guiana - Emb289 P1 | ecosystem: Host-associated > Arthropoda: Insects > Digestive system > Gut ...
AAAAAAGCGCCCAAAAAATATTGGACGCGTTAATATCTGGGGGAACCATTATCTCAACAGAGCCGGGCATGATTTTCGATGCCGATACCGTAGAGCAGGCGAAGACCGCAATCCGCCGCCTAGCAGAGGCAGGTGACGGGACGGTAACTTTAGCCCACTTCCGTGACGAAATACAAACGTCCCGCAAGTATGCCTTGTCTTTGCTAGAGTATTTTGACCGTACAGGGCTTACGCGCAAACTAGGCGACAGCCGGGTTTTGCGATAAACAAGAATGGATCATCTCAAACCCCTGGAAACAGCGGTATAAACATCATCCGAACCGTATGAAGCATAAAAAAGCACCGCCGATGTAATTCATCAGGCGATGCTTTTTATACGGATTAAATTGTTGTATACGACTATCTTTACTGAAACCTTGCGCCATTCCCCTGCGGGGGCGCATATTCCCCTGCCATGGTATGCTCGCTACCATGAGGCATTTTGCCGTCTACGGTTGGGTACCCACGCTTGATACGCTCGATATTTTCATAATGACGCGTTGCCATTTTAACAATGCGTAACACAAACTCCGTACCAATGGCTAATACAGATATAATAACAATTGCTGTCCAAAAACCCATAATTCCCACTCCTGTCGTTTTTCTTTTATATACGCCAGGTAGCGTCAAAAGTTTGACAAGACATTATACGTATTCCAAGTAAAAACATCTCTTCAAGCTTCCCCGGAAACCGCCTAGAAGCACGGCGCTTTCCGTCTCACTTTCAGAGTGTTTTACTAGGAATCCGTATTAGTTGCTGTTTACTCCGGCTCCGCCAGCCGGGCATATATTACCGCAATCTCCGTCCGGACAGACATGATTACATAGTCCAATAAAAATGCCAAAACCTCTTCCGAATCGCCCGCGACAACACGCACTATTACTATTATAGAAAGCTCTTGAGAACTTACTTCAGGCCCGATATTAAACAAGTCACGTAATATACTTGGGTCGCCGGCCTCATAAAGATATTGCCATCGATCCTCCCACGCGACATCATCTGTCCACAGCAAATCAAGCAAGTACCACAAAGCATCCCAGTCAGAATGAGTATCAGGCAGGTCAAAAAACACCCTCAAAATATCGGCATACCCGGCCAGATAGTCTAAAGTCTCGAAATTTACCTCTGCCCTTAAGCTTGCAGTATCTACATCATCAACTAATGATTGCAATAACTGCAACCGTTGCTCAAGCACCGGAGGTTGCTGACAAGCTTGCTCTTCCTGCGCTGGAATATGAATCACTTGCCCCGGGAAAATTAAATGAGGGTTTTCCAGTCCGTTGTATTCGGCAAGGGCTTCCCATGTTGTGTCATGAGCACGGGCAATGCGCGATAAAACATCTCCTTCCCGTACCACATGATGGTGCCCGCCTGCGGCATTGATGCCGACCACACCGGTAATAAGACCATACGCCAGCACAACTGCCAACATTAAGCATATAACTTGTTTCCTTAGCATCCACACACCTTTTTCTATTGCGAAATCAATGAGAAACAGTCATATCCAGCTTTGCAGTGGTAATTACAGGCCTTAATTAATTTTTGTCAATTTTGCCGAAAGCGATCCCGCTTAGTTTTTAAGTTTTTGCTAAGCTAAAATTGCGCTGTTTTCTCGATTATTGCGGACTTTTTGACTATGCTATGTTTGCGCCTTATCTTTCCCCTTCACCATCATAAACCACATGGACCCGGACAAAAATACAGACGAATACGCACCAAAAAGCAAACCAACCATAATCGGGAGCGTAAAGTCCCTAATAGACGCAACACCGATAATATACAGCATAAGCACCGCCAAAAAAGAGGTAAACGTAGAAATAATCGTACGCCTTAGGGTCTGGGTAACACTCGCGTTGATAAGCTCACCATGGCCAACCTTAGGCATACGCACCCTGTTTTCACGCATACGGTCAAAAATAATTATCGTAGCGTTTATAGAATATCCCAGGGTTGTTAACATAACCGCGATAAAGGCATAGTTTAGCGGTATACGAAGGATAGCGTATAAGCAAAGCACCACCAGCGCGTCATGAAGTTGCGCAAGTACGGCACTGCCGCCGGTCCTAAAATCCCTAAACCGGATAGAAATATATAAAAGCATCCCAAGAGATGCCAGCCCAATAGCCATAATAGCCGAGCGTTGCATTGCCTCACTTACAGCAGGGCTGACATCTGTATAAGAAAATGCCTCAATTCCAATACCATACCTCTCGGAAATAGCGTCCACCAATGCCGTACGTACGGCTATATGGGCAGATTCCGGCTCGATACGGGCTATACGTATCATAACAGCGTCTTCGTTTAAGACTTGTTGCACATGAGGCGCGGCCACACCTGTCACGTCACGCACAATATTTTCGATATCGGAGTTTTCGAAGGGCTGGCCTATCTCTATAAAAAATGATGTCCCGCCAGAGAATTCCACATCCAGGTTAAACCACTCATTACCCCTGACTGAGTTAAAAATCATAAAAAATATCCCAAGGGCGATAATACCGGCAGAAAACGCGAAGTATATCTTACGCCTTTCGACTATAGGCTGGGTTTCCGGTTTTTCAGACTTAAACACAGCCCAAATTGATGATTTTTCTTCTTGGTCTGTATCATTTTTGCGCGGCAATATATGGGCTGTTTTTACAACGCCCATATCAATAAGGCAGGTCGTAATAATCCTGGTTACAAACAAGCACGTAAACATAGACACCAAAATACCTATGATAAGCATCTGCGCAAAGCCCATAATCGGGCCGGTGCCCAGCCAAAACAGCACGAAGCCCGCAATAAGCGTGGTTACATTGCTGTCCATTATTGCCGGCCAAGCACGCCTATAACCGGTACGTATTGCCCCGCGCAGGGTTTTGCCCGCGATAACTTCCTCGCGTATCCGTTCAAATATAACAATGTTTGCGTCTACCGCCATACCTATTGACAAGATTATCCCGGCAATGCCCGGCAAGCTTAGGGTTATCGTAAACCCGCTAAGCATCACCATCACTAACGCTACATATATAATCAGCGCCAGATTTGCGCAAAGCCCCATAGTGCGGTACACAAACGCCATAAAAATAAGCACAAGCGCCAGACCTATAATGCCCGCGATTATGCTTGTCCTAAGCGCTTCCGCCCCAAGCCTTGGGCCTATAAGGCTGTCGGATATAACATTAAGGCTAAACGGCAACGAGCCCGCTCTTATTTGAGACGCAAGCAAGTCCGCCGTTTCGCGGTTAAAATTGCCGGATATTGTAGCCGTGCCCGCGGTTATCACCGCTTGGACGGTTGGGGCGCTTATTTGCACATCATCCATATATATAAACAGCGGGCGCCCCAGGTTGGCCCGAGTCGCTTCCGCAAAAAGATGAGTCCCTTGGCTGGTAAATTCCAGAGCCACAACCCTTTCGGCCGGGCCGCCTTGGTGTTGCTGGATAAACTCGCTACGGGCGTTTGCGACGTCTGCGCCGGTCAGCAATACATTGCCTTCCAAGTCCACAAATGTTAATAACGCCGTCTGGCCAATTTCTGCAACCGCCGCGGCCGGGTCGTCTACACCGGGTATTTCTACACGTATCTGGCGGGTACCTTCTATTACCGATGTTGCCTCTGTATAGCCTCTTCTATCCAGACGGTCCCTTAACATGTTGTTGGCAGCGTTCATATCATCGGTGCTGGGGTTTGGATGGTCGGCTTCGTAAAGTATGCTAACACCGCCCATCAAGTCCAGCCCTTGCCGTATGTTTGTTACGCTCATCGTACGGTTAGAGCCTATGCCGAACGCTAAGAGAACGTAAAGTCCAATCGTACACACAATAATAATTGCAAAAACTAACCTGCTGTCTAACTTCATTTATTTGTTTCCTCCTATCGCTCCATCACGGAGCTTATTCGTCACCAACCGGGCATGAAAAGCGTTGTTTTTCCGGTTTGGTCATTAGTATCTAAACCGCTATGATCCGTTACCACTACCGCCGTTTTATTTGTTTAGCACTCCCATTGTACAACATTACATACGTATTCCAAAATGCGTATGTAGCAACTCATGGTAAACTTCTTTTGTCGCGGGGGTAATTACCTTTACTCCCCCGGCGGTAAACAGCCGCACTTCCCCGCCTGCTACTGTTTTACGGCCGCCATCCGTAAATATATGCACCATGTCCTGGGTCCTAAAGAAAGAATCGGGATGTGCTTCGCAGTAAAATGACACCGCGGTAAAGTCCTGTTCCAGCTGAGGCTCGTCTGTGAAAGAATAAATTCTGCGCCAGGAATCTTGCCGCCATTCGTATAGTACATAGCCCAGGAAGTCTTCATTTTCTAGCACATATTTTTCACCGTTTTGTTCACTTACATTGCCGGCGATAATAGGCAACGGCTTTCTTGGTATCACACGTCCGCACCCAACATCCACGAGGTATTCCTCACCGGCACAAGTGACTTTTAGCACCCTGTGCCGCCGCATAGGTATTTCGGTTGTGCCTTGTAAGAAGCGGGCCATGTAATCGGTCACGTCAAACCCTAAACATCTGAGCAACCAGGCAAATAGCGCGTTTAACTCAAAACAATAACCGCCCCGGCCCCGCAACACGATTTTTTCGAATATATTTCCCACATCAAGGGAAATGGGTATGCCACGCATAATGTCCAAGTTTTCATATGGGACTGACTGCAAATGTAACCGTTGCAAATCATGCAGGGTATTGTAATCATTTTTGGGTATGCCTTGGTAGCCTATGCGTTGTAAATAAGCGGTGATTTGGCTCATATAGCACTTCCTTTCGTTTTAAATGAGGCTCCCGCCCTCAGAACATATTACCATATTTGGTTGACTCGGTGCCTGTACCCGGCTATGGTCGCCTAATGGTAACACAAAGGGGCGGTCAGATGATGGCCGCCCCTTCGTCATGTTTGTACCCGGCATGGGGTCTGGGCGTTAAGCCCGCTTCGTGGCCGGTTTATTCTCTTTCCACGATATAATGACCACTTTGATTGCGAAGCCTAAACCCACTGTTTAATTCCAATATCCACCCCGGAGCGGTAAAGCGGTTTCCATCTGTTATCATATCAGTAGCTACGACCATTCCGTCATTAGCTCCGTCGCGCCTTACAAAAAAACCATCATACACCGTAAGATACCCGAAATCACCTGATATAATAACAGTCGGACCTCCATGTGCAGTACCCAAACCGGTGATAGGAAAATTCCTCGCCGGATTTATTTGCATCGGACCACTTGCAAGGGCGTTGGAAATGCGCAAAGTTGGTTGCGTGGTGAATGCTTCACGAATATCGGAAAGCATACGCTCATGGGCTTGATGCCGCTCCGTTTCAAATTCCATAACTTCATCGTATCTATAAGGCATTAAATCAATGTCGTCAAATGCCGCGAGGTCGGTTATACCAAGCGAATCAGCAAGCATCCTTCCTAAATCGACACCAAAACGCACATCACCACGCCAATAAGAGCCCACCTCATCCAATAGAAAACCATACAAGGAACCGGTTACATAACCAAAAATCCCGCTGAGCGTTGGTTGATACCGCATAGATAACGCAACCACTTCACGGTCGTTTATTATTTCATTCCTATCAAGTCCTGACATGCGTATATCTGTATAGTCTGTCAAACCTTCAAAAACCTCAAAAATATTTTCCGACCTTGCCCCGCCTGGGAACAAACGCCGACGTTCGGCGCGGATAGCTAACGCATCGTGAATAGCATTATACCGTCCCTCCCCTGTAGCCCCTAGCGCATACACAAGGGCATTAGCCTCTAATTGGATTAAAATACGCGCGGTTTTGTTCTCCATATGTCCATTGTCCCAACCGCCAGCGGTTCCAAAGATAAAAGATTGATGGACATGCATCGACATGTGTGCCATTGAACGCAACGGCACATGACCATCCACCCCGAACAACTCACGCCACGGTAGCATGGCCCATTGTCTGTCCCCAATACGAGGAAATGAATACATGGCAGGGAACTGCTCCGGTAATGTTCCAGTATACACATTACCGGTTCGTGTTAGAATTCCCAACGAATCAGGCTGATTTGCGACGATGCGTCGGGTTTCAGTATGCAAAAAAATAAACGGTGTGTGCAAGGAGCGCCCCCATAGATATCCGGCATCCGCTGTTGCTAATGCACAATGTTCTGCAAAAAATTGTGCCACCAATTCAAGCGGAAGGGGGAAGTCGTATTCAATATGCTCTTCATTGCCGTGATTAAAGCATGGAACGTTCGGTATGGGTAGCGGCTCTGGCTCCGGTTTATACTCTGACTCTGGCTTCGGTTTATACTCTGGCTCTGTTTCCGGTTCCGGTTCCGGTTCATACTCGTATTCTGGTTCATCAAGTGAATTATCTTCAGGAAGGTATTCCGTGATAATTTCGTCGCCTTCGAGGATCTCCTCCGATACATATTCCGGCACATCGGGCTGTCTACCGCAGGATGAAAGCAAAAAAAGCACCAACAAAAATAACACAATCATCTTTATCATTTAAGATGCTCCTTGTCCGGATATTCACAATTTTGCATCATCAATATTTCGATTGCATGGATGTTTGGTTGTATAGGCGTGAAGCGCTTGTTATGATACGCACAGCCGCCCACTATGTCAACAAATTTTTACCGAGCGGCAAAATAAATCCGAACCCTTCGCCGATGAGTTTTACCTCCGGCTTGGGGTTCGGATTATCCGTTATCTCTGCAGCTGACAGGACTTGAACCTGCAAGGTCTAGGACCACTAGATCCTTAGTCTAGCGCGTATGCCAATTCCGCCACAGCTGCATTTCACGAAGAGCATTGTAATATGGGCATTTGCTGGTGTCAAGTGCATGTAAAAAAGTGTGAAAAATGTCATTATCAAGCAAAAATACCTTGAGTTCTACCAGTAGTTCTACCACTTAATATTTTATCAAGAAATCATAAATGCATTGTCCAACTTTGTCGCAATTTTGCGCTTCATGGACATGTCTATGTGTCCGTAAATATTCATAGTGGTCGCAATATCAGCGTGACCTACCCATTCCTGAATTTCTTTCATGCTAACCCCAGAAGCAAGTAGGTTAGAAACAGCTGAATGACGTAAATCATGAAAACGAATTACCCGCAAACCCTTTTTTTTCAAGAGTAAAGAAAAGTGCTGAGATAGAAAATCAGGCTTTAGAACTTCTCCATTGAGATACGTACAGATATAACCATTGTCGTTGTAATCGTTAGGTTGAACCTGCTTGTACTCATCCTGGCGCTGTTTAACTCTTCTTAAATACTCACCGACAATGGGTATTAAAGGTAGCACTCTTAAACTGCTCGTGTTTTTGGTGCTGTCTTTAGCTAGATATACCCCGCTGCGCATTTTGACAACCGTGTGCTTTATATGCATTGTTCCAGCTATGAAGTCTATAGCATCCCATTTCAAGCCGATACCAATGGGCTTGTTGTGGAGTGTGCTTATCGCTCACAATGAAATGTGAATATGCGGCACTTTCCCGCTATGCCCTGTTTCGAGGCCACAGTCACCGGGTCTGGATTTGAGATGCTTTATATGACCATCATATATGCATGGTATTTTTCAAAGAGCGATGGGATAGTTAAAACTTACCCATAAGCATTGAGAATCTCCGTTAAGGACGCGGCATGAGTGGTGTTAACCAAAGGAATGGCTACTTCAATCGCTTGCTTTTGATTATGAGTTAGCAAGGGCTTTCGTCGCATTAAACTCCTGTCTATCTTGACACCGCCACCATGTCCGCGAATCGTTACAATGGGATAATCGAAAGTGAGTTCAGTAATGTCATTTCTAATGGTCATGACTGTGACACTGAATTCCTCCGCAAGCTCGCGCATAGTGACTTGATGTTTACCCAACAAAATCCGTACAATTTCGGTTCTGCGGCGCACGCTTGCGTTCACGATTCTCACTCCCCTCTCAAATAGCTTGTCTAAATGGTATAGGAAGAATATAAGGATTAATTTACTATTTTCTTTTGGGCTTCATTACATTTAATCTCTCTAATTACGCCATATTAATGGTATATTTGCGTATATTCGCTATGCACCCTATTGTACTTCTTGTCATCGACGCACTCCGGCTCACGTCACCTCAAGATATTAGAACTTGAATACTAAATAAAATGGTTATATGCGGCTTTTATGGTGATTATTGTTATTTTGTGCATTTATAATAAAAGTACGTATCAGATAAAAAGATGTTCCGAAAATGTAATAATTAACCATTTGCTCTGCTTTTCTTTATTAATAATTAACAAGTGAAATCATAAAAGTCTCATAAGGATGCGCTGTAATTAAAAGGCCAAATATAAAGAAAATTTATTGTTGATACATATGGTTAATAATGGTATTGTTATGCACATTAATTTTTATTGCACTGTTTATTAGATTGTACTGTTGCTGACGATGTGTCATATTAGACTGCGTTATGCATGAACACCCGGCCCATCACGAGTGCGCCACAATGCTTATTACTTGTCGTCCAAAACGGTAACTTTAGCGGAATGAATTACTCCATCGTGAGTTGCATTCCGCTTTTTTGTTTCACTGATGTAGTGAATAGCGCCTATACACAGGCAGAAAGGAGTCTTAAAGGAAAGCAAAGATCAAAAATGAGGTCGGTAAAGTCGTAAGGGTTGGATAATAGACCACCCTTAGCGACTTTTTTCGCTTAAAGGAGGCTTTTATGTCAGAAAAGGTAACAAGCTATGTTGGATATGATGCATACCAGGGCCGAGTAAATATCAGACTCTTTAATGACATCATTGAATTCGTAGCAAGCACCGTAAAAAATGCAGAGCCGGTATTAAAGCACCTTAGAAATACACACCTGTGGTATTTGCAAACATTTAACGAAAATATCCAGCAGAGTCTTGGGTTCCGCTATTTTGGAGAACTCCTAGAGAGGTATGAAGAAAGACATGGTTCCGATATAGCTGATATACGCGCTATCGCCCTTGCACTGGCATTTTCAAAAGACATGCTTACAGACGATATGTTTGTAGGTAGACAAAAAGACAATTTCATACGCAAGATTACAAGACTTTCAGACTCTGACATTTTCTTAAAGGGCGCGTTATACTGGCTTAGAAAAGATGAGGCCAATGTACATGGATTACTAAGCGAGCTGATGCAAATGACTTTTTCAAAAACTGAAGAACTTGTATTTGTTTTATCTTTGTTTGACGACACAGAACAGACATTTACTATTTTCAAATCACAACTAATTCGTTTACTTGGTTTAGAACGGACGATACCCATATCCGGTAACGTGAATATCTTTTGTTGGCTGATAAAACGTTTCCGTCACGCCAATTGGCTTAAGGGAATGCGAATGAAAGATATTTCATTATTCCGCGCATTAAGTGAATTACCGGTGACTTTTGTGAAAGCTGGAAACAAGCACCATGATGCATTGCTTAAAAACAGCTACACAGTAAAAGATATAACCTTCTTGAATAGCCTTGCCGTCAGATACCGGCCGACTGGTGACACCATGGATGTTAATTCGATAGTTGCTGAGAAAATAGCTATTGATATGTGTACCATATACATCAACTGCGTTTGCACCCACACCAATGATGTATATTAACATTTAGAATGGCTTCTTAATCAATACAGAAACTTCGCTATAAAACTAAGCGGATTTTGTGGAATTTACGAAGCCATAAAAAACAATATTCATATCACCAACCCCCAAACATTCCTTCTTGTATATAAACAGTCACGGCCTACAGTTAGCTATGGCCGTGATAGCGAACAGCGACTGCCGGATGATGTATTTTCCTTTGATATCATGGATGATAAATGGGATGTTCTGAGTAAAGAGTTGACTGCGGATGTTTACCGTCATCTTTTCGATAATCAATTCATAGTTAAATGCAAGGAATTATCTCAAGAACAGGTTGAAGAGTGCATCAAAAGATATGATGCTCTCACTGGATTGTCATACCTCGCCCTATTTGTAACGGAATATTTACACAATATGGATAGAATGTTTGCGGCAATGGTTAAAAAGGGTATTGTAAATCTAATCGAGGCATTCAGATCATGTTCAAATGCCGCTACTGTTACAAATTCAGCGCAGTACGCAGATAGACCGGCAATATTAAAATATATCGGTGAATACGTCACGGATTTAAACAGCAGAGAGGCATTTTATTTTTATCGCGAGCTTTATAAAGAGTTTGGTATTGATGGAATGCGCCTTGTTCAACCTGCAAACAATTATTCAGCGACGAATTATTCCTTTTCAAGAAAGTTCTATGAGGCTGACTCGTCTTACAGAAAAAGCAATCTACAACTATTAAAGATAAGACGCAAATTTCTCACGGAAGACGAACACCGCGAGGTACTCGGCTGGTTAGATGAATATGTATTTCAATATAACGCTAAAGGCTACACCGAGTTTGTAATAATGATGCTGGCTGACAAGTTCATAAGAACTCTTTATCCTCATAATGAACTGCTAACAATTTATAACATGATAAAGGGCTTGAGTATTAGTGCAATGACCGAATACGCGCAGCAATTAAAACAAATATATTTGACGGAAGTCGAATTACAAGCTGAAAAGGATGCTACGACTGCTCGTAATGAAGAAGCGAAGCGACTGGCAAATGAGCAGCTTCTCCTAAAACTTAAGGAAGAGATGTCCAATAGCTATGATGGCACCTTAAAATCAATCTGGGGATTTATGGACAAGCATAAATTTGACTGGAAAGACACGCATAAGCACGCTTTTTCAGTTGCTACGGAGTATCTTGAGCGTTCATTAATCGACGCAAATTTTTGTCTTATTACAAATGAACTTGGCTATTTCTTATCCATCAGCTCTAAACTTGTAGGGAGGGGCTTTATCTCATTCGAAATTTTTACAGATTATGTAATGAGAATTGTTGAATTGAAGGAGGCAGTAGAAAATGATGAAAGTACATGAGCGTTTAAACATAATCCTTGCGCTTGATAAACTTGATTTAGACCTAAGTTTGTTGAAGGAGTTTGATTCAGGGTACTTGCAGGAGGTGTGTGTAAAAATAGAAAGTATGCGGGTACCACAAGAATGGTATTCCGGGTACAAGGCCATCCAAAAAGAACTGTGTGATAACCAGCAGTTCTTTTTTTATTTGTCAAAGATTATGGCGATGGAAGACGCCTCCCTAGATTCTGTTAACGAGTTGCTATCTGTGCTTCACATGTATGGTGAGAGCGCTTTAGATTATCCCGTTGACTGCTTGATATCAAGCATGTTTGCAGCAATAGACACGGGCAAGTCAGGTGAAATCTTCTACGATTATATAAAGAACTTCACCATCCTGAGTTCTGACAGCCAAGGCGCAAGAGTTGCCCTAACTAACCTTGGTTTATATCGTGAAGCACTGTCAAAACCTATCGCGGAGTTGTCTGCGTTAGAACTGGCGTTGTTTACAGAAGAATCCTTAACAGATAGGCGCTTGCTTCCCAATGAAAAAGAGATTGACCATGCGTTTCATTTATTGGCATCATATGTGGGTTTACTGGATATAATTCGCTTCTTCTATAAAAACGATATAGCGGTAAACTTGTGTATAGATGACTATAGAGCGCTATGTTTAAACACGATTGTAATCCATGAAGCATTGGAAGTTCTCAACAGCAAGCTGAACGAGATTAATATGAAATTATTGATCAAGCGCTGGCAGAATAATAACTGCTTATATCATGACCTAATGGTTATGATAGAACATATGGATAGCATGGACAACGATGCATACAAAAAGGTGTTGGACTCACACTGCGCCTACGTCAACTTCATCTATGGTAGTTTCATAAAGAATATCCCACTTTCAGAAATTTTTGAATATATGAATGATATTCTTATCTATGCGACCGTATATAAAAAGAAAGGTTTCATCCGGCTTATCGAAGACAACTACGAAGAATTTTCCAGACTTAATCCAAATTCCATCCTGTTTCGTCGAGAGTTTTATACGGTACATTTCAATATAAATACATTAAATGCTAATAACCTGCGTGACTGCGGATGGATGACGGAATCAAATATGAATCTTAGCGCCCTTGAAAAGGATAGGCAGTATACCTTTGCGGAAATAAAAGCACTGTATGGGATGCCATTGCAATACTATCGCTTTTACGCTGCAATGGAAATCCTGAGTGTTGATAAGCGATTGATTGTGTTTAAACAGCTTTCAAAGCGTAATCTTCTGAAAAACACGACAAATGAAGAGGATATCTGCAAGTTAGCTTATCTGCTATCACAGAAACCCTTAACAGTCTGGCGGGAACAACATTTTTCTCACATTACTGGCTTAAAACCACAAGATGAAATAGCACTGTTAATTTGCTGGGACGTAGTACAAAAGCATATCCCACAGATGGTGAACAGGGTTGACGCCATTTTAGTTACTCGTAATCCTTTTAATGCTAAAGATTATGACTTGCTGGATGATGTTAAAAACAACATGATAAATGTTGATGCATCCTGGGGAAGACTTGTCGGTTGTATGGGATTTACTGATGATTTTCTTTGTCAGCATAAAGAGCATATAATTGAATTTTTAAGCCAAAACGGTGCAGATATAGCGGACACATATTACTCCGGGCTTAAGCATGATACGCAGCGCGAAGCATTTAAACGGATTGTTAAAGCCGTCTTGATGGGTGGTTTCACTACACTAAAATACTATGCCGACGATTTAATGAAAGAGCTTGATTATCCAATTACAGATGCACAAAAGTCCATTTGGATGGATAACTCAACGATTAATGGAAACGGAGGTATCTTTGTCAAAGAGTGTGATGATTTTTACGGAACTATGCTATTAGGGGAAATGCCACAGCACACATGCCTATCTTACATTAACGGCGGGGCAAATGATTGCTTGTTGTCTGGCTTTGATAGCAACAAGAAAGTCATATACGCATACAACATGGATGATGACGTAATTGGCCGCGCCATCATCCGTCTCACAAAGGGCAGATTCGAAAAACAGGATAAACCCAACGAGACTTCATTGTCTTTTATTGATTTGGAAGCTACTTCCCTCAGTCCAGGTAATGCGACCTGTGACACTTTGACAAACAAAGCGAACGGCGAGCATTTGATTCTTTTCTTAGAACGACCATATATATCTGGCGTGTCGGATAAAACAAAAAACTTTATTTACGATATGTTTGTTGAATTAGTGGCAAAAAAGGCTGAATCAATCGGAGCGATGCTTGTGCTAACAAACCCATACGTCAATATATCCCATGAGGGCTATGTTAGGACAACATTTCATGTCTATATTTCCAAGTCCAAAGCAGGAGCCCAATATTTAGACAGTCTAAATGGTTCCGCAAGCGTATCGGATGAAGGTGGCTACAAGTCAAACAGTTTCTACATTCATAAGGATGTACTACGCAACGTCGCATAAGGTATAGCTTGATACGATTCTTTTCGTATAAAACGGCAATAACGGGAATGGCTTCAAAACCACAAAACTGTGGTTTTAGCTGTTCCCGTTTTATTTACACAATTGGAGAGGGGGTGATGTTGTGAATTAAGACGTCCATTGGTTAAAGATTAACGGTTGTTCATCATGTGGACAAAATCGGGATGAACTCGATTTACGGATAAATTGCATGTCGCATAATTTGCGCAGACTTACTCAAACGCCCGGCAAAATATTCAAACCTGGACCTTTTGCGATTCCACACGAATGTTAAAAACACAGTAAAAATCAGGAGGTAGAGCTATGTTTTATAAAGACATATTTTTGGTTTATCAGCTTAAGCACGACAACGCGACCCGGGATTACCGATTTGAGTCGTATGATAATTTGAAGAAAAAGAAACTCACCATCAACAAAGCAAACTACGAATATATCTACATGGCGCCCCGTACGAACGATGCCACACTAGAGAACATCTTTACGCAGCTAAACACCAAGCGTCCAGTTGATTTTACTGGGCATTCCTTATCCGTAAGCGATATTGTGGTTTTCCGGCGGGATGGCAATGATTCAGCATTTTATATTGATAACTTTGATGTTGTTTTCGTTCCAGAGTTTCTTATGGGGCGGTACAAGTATTATTCGATTCAGCGTCCTGTTGATATTGGAACATTCCCAAAAATGGATAGCGGTCCGGTATCAGTTGTAAAATATGGCAAGCGTACACCAGTTGAAAATATGGCATTTGAAGCATGGGGCTATGTGTCTTATGATGAGCCTTTGAATCATGAGCAAATTGGCGCTTATGAATTGCAATCAGCGCATGATAACCCGGACAATACCCTAACACCACGCCACCAGTTTGAATCTCAAACTCAATTTGTCGGTGAATGGGAGAAATACTTGAGTGTTCCCGAAGAAAACAGAGTTACACGTTGACACAAAAGTATGGGGGCTTTCGTACTAAAAAAGCATGTAACCCAAGAACAGCTTTTCGAAAAATTTAACCTTATATTTAATCGCAG
>Ga0123355_10009976_pt1 | contig 14499 bp, 11 predicted proteins | sample TergutEmb28metaG_3_FD_89872 | JGI IMG/M metagenome (GOLD analysis project Ga0123355, IMG submission 89872) | Embiratermes neotenicus P1 segment gut microbial communities from Petit-Saut dam, French Guiana - Emb289 P1 | ecosystem: Host-associated > Arthropoda: Insects > Digestive system > Gut ...
CGCGCCATGGTAAGCGCGAACTGCACACCCACGAGCGCCAACGCGAGTATCGCGAGAAACGAGGTAGCGGCCTTTCGAAGGCCGCGGACGCCGGGAGGGAAGTGATCGAAATCGACTTTGGCCGAAAGCTGAGGCTCGGAGACGGTCGTTTCAAGTTCTAACTGCGATGGAGTGAGTAGGGTCACTAGACTCGGAAGATGGAAGCCGAATGCCGAAACCAATGCAATCGGGCTTCCAGTGCTCGAAACCGGGTGTACTTCTGAGGGTGCTCTTAATTCGGTCTAGGGGACAGGTTAACTCGAATCCTTGAATACAGTTCTCTAAGTCCAGTGTGTCCAAAAGTTTACACTGTAAGACGTGATTCTGGTCAGATTTCGAGTACGCTGTCCCTCTGATTTTTTACCTTGCTTTACCCCGTTCCCTGTATTATGCTCGCTCAGCCTTCAGAGTTGTTGGAAGCCCGAGAGTTCAATCTCTGAAAAGACCCAAGGTTTCTTCTGCGCGCCGCAAATAAGGGAAGACAATTTGGGCTGTAGCTTTTTGTTTCCTTCGCGCAGCGCACTATGTGCCGCCGGAGGCAGCACGAGGGTGTGAGAGGGGGCGGCCTTGACAAGCCCAAGTATGGGGGAGAGGGTGAAGCGCGTCCTGCTGGTTGATGCGGACGAAGCTTTCGGGAACGTATTACAGGAAGTTCTCGGGGAACCCGGATATGCAATCCGGCAGGTCTTCACCCCGCATCAGGCTATCGCGGAGATTTCCTCAACCGACGCCGATGCCATTCTGCTGAATCTGGCCAGCGAGGAGCAGTCGCAGCGTTATCTATTGCGAATGGCCTCTGAGCTTCCGCTCGCGCCGCCGATTATCACCTTCGGGTGGAGCGAGCAGATCGCCTCGGCGTTGCAGCTTTTCCGCGACGGCGCCGTGGACTTCCTCGAGCAGCCCCTCGATGTGCAGGAGCTGCGCTTCGCCATCAACCGGGCCTGCCGCCGCGCGGCCATGTCGCGCGAGCTGGCCGCCGCCCAGCAGATGCTCCGAGGCCAGCAGGTCGAGGGCCTGCTGGGGTCAAGCGCAGCCATGAGCCGGGTGAACGACGTGATTCATAAAGTTGCCGGCGTGTTCACGACCGTGCTGGTCACGGGCGAGAGTGGGACCGGCAAGGGTCTGGTCGCCAAGGCAATTCATAACCTCAGCCCGCGCACGACCAAGCCCTTCGTTGCGTTTTCTGTCTGTTCTTTTCCCGATTCCCTGATCGACGACGAACTCTTCGGGCACGAGCGCGGGGCGTTCACCGGCGCCAGCCAGGCCCGGCGAGGGCGCTTCGAGGAAGCCAACGGCGGGACGATCTTTATCGACGAAATCGGCGATCTCGCGCTTCCGCTGCAGGCAAAACTTCTGCGTGCGCTGCAGGAGCGGACGGTTTCGCGGCTGGGCTCGAACGTTTGCCATCCCATTGACGTACGCGTCATCTCGGCCACGAATCGCAACCTCGAGCAGATGGTGCGCGAGGGAACGTTCCGCGAAGATCTTTATTTCCGTATCTCGGTGGTGAAGGTGGAGATGCCTCGGCTACGCGAGCGCACCGACGATATCCCCCAACTGGCTGAGTACTTTCTACGCATGTTCGCCAAGTTGCACAAAAAGCCTTGCCGCAGCATGACGCCGGGCTTCACGGGCGCTCTTACCCGGCATTCCTGGCCCGGAAATGTGCGCGAGCTGCAGAACGTGATCGAGCGCAGCGTGGTGCTCGGGAACGGGCATGAACGGCTGGGCATCGACGACCTGCCTCCGGAGCTCGAGGGGCTGAGCATTTCCGACGAGCTGCCGAAGGGCTCATTCCACGACGCCGTGAGGAATTTCAAACGCGAGCTGGTGCGAGCGTCCCTCGCCATGCACAAAGGCAACAAGCTGAAGGCCGCCAAAGAGCTGGGCATCAGCCGATGCTACCTGCATCGCCTGCTCAACCAACTGGAAGTTGTCGAAGGCCGCGACCAAGGCGAGAGCGCAGGGGAAACGGATCTCGAGGAAGCGGAAGACGAATCTCTTGTGCGAGTGGATGAGGAGGCGGCGCCGAGCGTCGGCGGGGCCAAAGCGTTTCGCTCCGTCGTCCGCATCGCGTAGAACAATGGCGTCTGGATGGTCGCGATTCGCTGGCCTCGCCATTCCAAACGTAGCCGACGAACCTGCAAGTTGAGATGCGCTGCGACGCATGGTTGCACCCGAGGTGAGCCGCAATGTCTCTCCGCAAGCGTTCACTCGCGAAAGACAGCCGGGGACAGAGCCTGGTCGAGACCGCGCTCTTGCTCCCGCTGCTGCTGACGCTTATTCTGAACGCGGTCAACTTCGGCTATTTCCTTCTGATCACGTTGAACCTGATCTCAGCCACGCGCAACGGAATCGAGTACGCAATTTCGGGGTCCTCAACCCCCGTGAACCAGCCGTTGCCGCAGCCTGGGGCGCTCACGGGAACAACCGCAACGACTGTGGATTCGCTGATCGCGCAGGAGCTGGGCGCATTCAACACTGGTAGTTTGGGAGTTCAAGTCTGCTCGCTAAGCGTCGGCGCCGGTACGGGTGCGCAGCCCACGACGACCTGTGAAACCGCGGGGTCCGTGCCCGGCGCCGTTCCAACCCCCGATCCCGACCCGGAATCGCCGATCTATCCCGGATACGCCCTGAACCGCGTGGACGTCTGGTACTCGTTCAAGCCGCTGCTTCCGGCGACGCCGTTTACCCTGGCTGTCCTGACGATTCCGGCCTGCACTTCGAGCGGGGGCACGACGACGTGCACCTTCGCGAGCCACGCGGAAATGAGGGCGATGGGATCATGAAGGGGGCAGGGCCGGCTCACATGCGACGCGAGCGCGGGCAGGCGGTGATCGAATTTGCGCTGACCATCGGCTTTCTTGTGATTCTGATGGTAAGCATGCTCGAATTGACCCTGTTCATGTACAACTACGCGGTGCTGACGGACGCGGCCAAAGAAGGCGTGCGCTACGCAATGGTGCATGGGTCAAGCGGATCGAATCCCTCGGGGCAGGGCACGAGTGAAAGCGTGACGAGCACCGTCCAGGCCTTTCTCTCGGCGTCGGTGCATAACGTGTCCAATACCAGTGTGGATGTAGAGTATCCGGACGGAAGTAACAATCCCGGAAACCGGGTGCAGGTTACGGTGAGTTATCCATATAACCCGTTGTTCCTGGCGGATTGGGCGACGATTACGATTTCCGCAAATTCGGTGGGCAGGATTCAGTTTTGAGTATCGCGATGCGAAGAGCGGAACAGCCGGGCGAACATTCGTTCGAGCGATCCTTGAATAGGCATCCCGGCAGGAGCCGGAATTGCTTTTCCCATGGCGCCCGAGAGCGCGGTCAGGCCGTCATCTTTGTCGTGCTCGCGCTCGGAATCTTCCTGATTGGCGGCGTCGGCTTTGCCGTGGACGGCGCAAATCTCTGGTTCCATCGTCAATCCGCCCAGACTGCGGCCGATGCCGCCTGCACCGCCGGCGCGATGGATCTGCTCTCGAATGCCGCAGGGGTTACGCCTCCAGCCACAACCTGGATTCCCGCCGGCGACGACGGCTCGGTTTTCCATTGTTCCGGCACAAACAGCGGCTTTCCACCTTGTTCCTATGCGAAATTGAACGGCTACCCGGGGACAGGTTCCAACGACGTTCAAGTTACCTTTCCGACGCTCTCGATTGCGGCGGCATGCCCGACCGCGCCTCCGTTTTCCTTAACCGCCTGCGCCGCTGATGATGTGGCCGCTACACCCTACATGCGGGTCGATGTGCTCGACAACGTGGGAACGACTTTCATGCGGCTGCTCGGGGCTGGACCGACTACTTCCGTTCCTGCGAAAGCAGTCTGCGCCCTGAGCAACGTGCTTTCGCCTCTTCCAATTCTTGTTCTCAATCCGAATGCGGCGGGAGGCGGAGCGGCGAATACCTTTGCAACCAACAACGGCGCCACACTCACCGTGCTGGGCGGAGGCGAGAAAAGCATTCAGGTGAATTCGATCTCTTCAGACTCCACTTCGGACTTAGTTTTGGGCGACGGCACGATCGACCTGAGCGAGGCGAACCACGGGAACGGTGGAGACTTCTCCGTAGCGAAGCTCGAGTCCGAGCCGCATGGCAAAATCAATTACGGCACTTCCGGGAAATGGGTGGAGACAGCGGGAATTGTTTCGGATCCGTTCGCAACCGTCAGCGCCCCCCCTCTGCCAAGTCCTGCGCCCGCTCCTACGAATTGTTCTGGTGGAGTTCCGAATTGCAAGGCTTATCAGCCAGGATACTACCCGCCAACCACGGCCTGTCCCATAGGTGGGACCGTCGCCATCTGCGTCGGAGGTGGCGCGGGGTTTCCCCCCGGAGCAAATGAGGCAGTCTTCGAACCCGGCGTCTACTATTTGGGGGGGGACTTCGTCGCCGCCGGCAACTCTTGCCTGAGGTCTCAAACTACCGGGGGCGACGGCACGGGCGGGACGATGTTCTATCTGGCCGGTGCCGCGACCCTCGAGGTTACAACGAATTCGGGAACTGCATGCCCAGATTCGGATTCATTTCCAGTCACGACGGCCGCCTGCCCGGGCGGAACACTGAACTTGCCGGGCGTCACCGTGCTAACCGGCAACGTGCTGGTTGCTCCCTGCACCGGGCCTTATGGAGATCCTTCGGGTGCGGGAACGACTCGGGGAATCTTGTTCTTCCATGATCGCAGTGCACAGCCGGCCATCCAACCGGTATGGAATTCGGCCGCGTCCTTCGCGCTTGTAGGCAATCTCTATTTCCACTATTGCGGCTCGAGTTCGGCTGGCAGTGGTCGAAACTGCGCCTCAACCGCGTTTGCCGACACTCTTAGTCTCGGGAGCGGCGCTCTTTCCTACATCGCCGGAGGCATGGTGGTAGACCAGTTGTCATTGCTGGAACGTTCAAGCATCACTGTGAGTCTCAACCCCAACCCCCAATACTACGTGCTTAAGGCATCTCTCGTGCAATGACGATTTTTTCTAACATCATCGAAAGTCGCGAGCGGCACATGGAGCGCAAGACGGTATGTGATTTCCTGTTGCAGGTATAGTGATTTATGGAGTTTTTTTCTCTCGGCCTCCACCGCTATGAGCCCCAGAACACAAAAGCCGGCCTGAGCGCTGCGGATACGCCAAAACCGGACGAGCAACGCGCCCAGCCGGCCCAAGCTGAGAATCCTTTCCCCGAAACCAAAGCTGCCGAAGTGAATGCGCCCGACAGCGGCAGTGGAAACCTCATTCGTTCCCAAGGTCGGCCGGACGCGGCAAGCAGTGATCGAATAGGAAAGGTCCCCGGGGCTGATGGCCGAGCCGCCCAGGCATCGGCGGAGCAATTGGTGAGTGACGGTGTTTCCCAGGACAACTGGTCAAAAACGGGTATCGAAATCATCCGGTCGGTCTTACGCGCCGCCGAGACAAGAATGCCTCCGCCAGACGGAGCGACGAGCTCGCAGACGCCTCGGAACCCGAAAGAAAGCCGCGAAGCTTCGGAAACCGAGTTTGCTGATCTTTCAACTGCGATCGAAGAAATGCAGAGGCGGTTTGCGAGCGGCATGGCCGAGAACGACCGCGTTGCTTCGGAAACTAAAGAACCAGAACTGGCAGCTTCTCATCCTGGTGACACAAATGATTCGACTCCTGCTTTAAGTTCTGCTGCGATTCGAGCGGCGCGGGAAATTCCGGCGAGACTGGCCGCCGACCCGAGCGCCGCGAGCGCCAGGCCCGCCTCGGAAATTCCCCCCGGCCCCAGCTGGATGGCGAAGCTCGCGTCGCGACCGGAGAATGCGCTATCGACTGTTCCGGCCGAGCTACTTTCGCCGGTGCTCGAAGAGCTTCGCAGGACGCTTGAGGCGAACGAGGTGGTTCATGGATTAGCGGAACACAGCGTCCCTTCACAGTCAGAGGCGGGCCAGGACCCGGCATGGACGGCCGTCGCCCGGCAAGCCTTTCTTACGCAAAATGAGCTCTCGCCATCACCGGTGAATCAGGAACTGGCGCGGGCGCCCCTTCCCACAGAAAACGAAATTCCCCGGTCTCCGGCCAATCGGAAGCCGTTCTGGCCAATTCCAGCGCATAATTGGGCGCCGAAGTTCGCAACATTCAAGTTTGGTTATCTTCCGAGGCGCGGGCTTCTCTATTCGGTCATTGGGCATGAGGTGGCGCTCTTCGGCCTGTTTCTGCTCATCACCTATGGTGTCCCGTCTTTTCGTGAAGAAAGGCTGATCGTCGGCTCGATCCGTTCGCAAGGCCACGTGATTTATTTGCCCGAAATCGGGGGGGGAACCGAGGGAGAAAAGAGTCCGGGAGGAGGCGAGAGCAAACCGCAGCAGGCCCCTGCGCCCCCGGCGCGCGCAAGCAAGGGCTTTGCTTATCCCGGTTCGCAGGCGATTTTGTCGAACCCCCCGAATCCAACCAATCCATTTCAGACCGTATTGCGGCCGCTCGTGGTCCATCCCGAACCGCTGAAGAAACTGGTTCCCCTGCCTAATATCGTGCTGATGTCGGAAACCCGGTTGCCTCCCGACCTGGTTCGACCAGAAGTTGCCATGCCGCGCTTCGAGGCGCCGGTGGAGCCGATCAAGGTCAGGCGTGACAGCAGTCCGAGGCGGCAAGCCAGCTGGAACGTGCCGGTGAAAGCTCCGCAACTGGCGGCCAAGGCCGAAATGCCGAAGCTTGTGGCGGCCGAACAGCCATTGCCGCAGGCTCCCAAAGTTCAGCCGAAGCCAGCAGAAAAACCGCAGGATGCAGAGAAGCCGGCCCCGACGCCCATTAAAGTAAGCGCTGAAAAGAAGGCCGAAAAAGCCGGCAAGGAGGTGGCGCCCCCGTCGACTGCGCAAGTCGCCCCACTTGAAATGCACGGCAGTTCTTTAGAGCCTTTGCTCTCGCTGAGTCCGGCGCCGCTCCCCTCGGGCAATGCCAAGGTTCCCCCGGGCGAAGCCCGCGGGCGGTTCGCGATTGCACCAGGCGGGAAGCCGAACGGGAGTTCCGTCAATCCCGGTAAGCCGGACGGGACACAATCGGAATCCCCGGCGGCGGGACAAGAGAAATCTCACTCGGCGAATGCGACAACGGAGCTTGCCTCAAATGCAGGCACGGGCGCCGGTCATAACCCGGCCGCAGGCGGAGGTTCGGGCAATTCGAAGGCGGCTTCAGGCGGCGGCCCAGCTGCCTCAGACAAAGGTTCCGGCAAGACGCCAGGCCCGGGAGCAGGAGGAGGTGCTGGAAATAGCGACGGCCGCGCGTCGGCGGGTCCCGGCTCCGGGAGCTCGGGGACGGGTGCGGGGACCGGCTCCGGGGCGGGAATCGGGGCTGGTAAAGGATCATTCCCTGGAATCAGCATTCAGGGAGGGGAAGGGAACGAGGGCACGAGCGAATCTCATTCCCTCACCGTCGCCCCGCAAACCCCTTACCAGATGACGATCGTTGCGACTGCCAGCAGCGGCGGCGGGCTGCCGGATTTCGGCGTGTTTGAAAACCAGCGCGTCTACACGGTTTACGTTCCCATGCAGCGCACGCCGCGGGAAGCCGATCCCACTTGGACATTGCAATACGCCCTTAAGGATGCGCCCGCCTCCAACGGTTCGGGAGAGCTGGTCGCGCCGACTCCCGTGATCCGTGAATGGCCGCAAATTCCCGGCGATCTTGAAACGGCCAACGCGAATGAGCAGGTGATCGTCTATGCAGTACTCGCGACAGACGGGAGATTGACGCACATTTCCGTTAAACAAACCCCCGATGCCCGGGTCAGTGCGCCCATCGTTCAAGCGCTGGCGAAATGGGTCTTTCGCCCGGCACAGCTCGATAACAAACCCGTGGCGATCAAGATTCTGATCGGCATCCCTTTGTGAAGCCCCGGGGTCGGCTATGCGTTTCGCGGGAATACCGTTTTTAGCGCTTCTATGGGGCGCCGCCAGGAACTCTTCCTGAAGCGGCCCGGTTCGGCATCGCGCAAGGTGAAGACAGGAGATTCGCCGCGGCTCTGATTCGGGAAAAGGGTCGTCCGCCGCATTTAAGTGGCCCCCGGCCGGAGAGAAGGGGGGGTTAGCCAGAGCCGGGGGCCTGTGCAACGCCTTATGGAGTGTGTACCGTGGTTGTTATTGTGTCCGATTCTGAGTACAAAGCGCTCCTGCGGCAACTGTCAAAACTGACAGGGATCCTCACAATCTCGGGAAACTTGCAGAAACGGCCAGATAAACAGCACGGAGAGACTCCCGGGAAAGCGAACGAACTGGGCTGAAAACGCGTGCGTCGCGATCTCCTGCTCCGAAGACGAGAACAAGCAAACTGGTCTAGAAAAAGCATTCCCGGCAAGTAAGAACACATGCACCTCATTTGGCCTGCCGTCGTCCCCGCGGGATCGCCTCCCGGACCGCAGGCTTCCGAGCACCCGGTCTCCGTCGAACTGTATTTCATCTGCCAGGAGCCTCCGGTAAAAATGTGCACCGGGCCCAAACTTGATTTCAGGAAGTAGCCTAGTCATCAACGTACAAGGACTAAGTTGCCAATGTGCTCTTACGTCTCCTTAATTACCGATGTCGCCGTAAAGCCTTGCCCTTGAGGGCAGGGATTGAGATTAAGACGACGGTTTGTGGCCTCGTGCCAGGGCATTCAATATAAAGAGTTTTAAAAAAATTTGTTTTTCGTTCGCCCGTCTTATATAGTCACTTACGCTTAAAGGCGCTTGCGAAAACCAAGCACGCGAACTCAAGCTGCACTCTGCATTCGGAAGCTGTTGCGCCAGGTGGAATCGAGAGCTCTCAGAACCGCATGTGGATCTAAGCACCACGACTTTTCACTCTCCGATCGGAAGACGCGAGAGCCGAGGGTTTAAGGATCGTGGCCGAGGGACATCCAGAGACGCCAAACGCTTGTGGACTGCGCGTAAGACTGGCGCAAGCCAGCAGCGCAGGTTGAAGCAGGAATCCTCCGCCTATAAGACGGAGGAGTGTCAAGATCCGAAATCATGCAATCGTCGAACCGGACTGATTCCCTGTTGGTGTGGCTGCTCGTTCTGCTATTGCTCCTGACGCTCCCCAAGGCTCAGGCGCATGAGCCGGTCTACACGTCGAAAGCCATGGTCGTGGCGCAGGAGCCTCTGGCGACCGATGTCGGCATTGCCGTCTTGCGCTCCGGTGGAAACGCCGTGGACGCCGCAGTTGCCGTCGGCTTCGCCTTGGCGGTCACACATCCTTTTGCCGGCAACATCGGCGGAGGCGGATTCATGTTGATCCGGATGGCCGATGGGCGGACCACGTTCATCGATTTCCGGGAGAAAGCTCCTCTGAGCGCAAGTCATAATATGTATCTTGACGCGCACGGCAACCTGACCAGGGATAGTCTCGTCGGCTGGCGGGCCCCAGGAGTACCGGGAACGGTCCGTGGACTGGAACTCGCTCACCGAAAATACGGCCGCGCAGCGTGGGCCGAGCTGCTCAGACCCTCAATCGAGCTTGCCCGCAATGGTTTTGCGGTATCCCGGTGGCAAGCAGAATCGTGGAAGCGGAGCGGCCGGCTGTTGTCGCAGTTTCCCGAATCGAATCACATCTTCTTGAGAGACGGGTCTTACTACCGCTGGGGGGAGACTTTTCGCCAACCTGAGTTGGGGCAGACACTGGAGCGGATTGCCCGGCAGGGCGCGAGCGACTTTTACGAGGGCGAGACCGCGCACTTGCTTGCCGAGGCGATGAAGGAGCGCGGCGGCCTGATCACGCTCGCCGATCTCCACGACTACCAGGCCATTGAGCGCGCGCCGCTTGAGGGAGAATACCGGGGATACCACATCGTTACATCCCCTCCGCCGAGTTCGGGTGGGGTGGGCCTGCTTGAGATGCTCGGAATGCTTGACGGCACGGGGTACGAGAAGGCCGGAGCAGGGTCGGCAAAGGCCTACCACTACCTGGCAGAAGTCATGCGGCGCTACTACGCGGATCGCAGCGCCTATCTGGGCGATCCGGAATTCGTGAATAACCGAATCGGCTCTTTGCTTGATCCGGTATACATCCGCAGCCGCCGTGCAAGCATTGATCCCGAGCACGCGACCCCGAGTGAACGACTCAATGCCGGTTTGCCGTCCACAAACGAAGGCACGGACACCACGCATTACGACGTCGTCGATCCGGAAGGCAATGTGGTGGCCGTGACCTACACCTTAAACGGCGGCTATGGCAGCGGCGTGACCGTCCCCCGCGCCGGATTCTTACTCAATAACGAAATGGACGATTTTGCCGCGAAACCCGGTTCGCCTAATCAGTTTGGTCTGGTGCAGGGCGAGAAAAATTCCATCGCACCCGGCAAGCGGCCCCTCTCCTCCATGATGCCGACCATAATCCTGAAAGATGGAAAGCCGTTTTTGGTATTAGGTGCGCCCGGCGGCTCAACGATCATCAGTGCGGTGCTCCAAGTAATCGTGAACGTGATCGACTTTCACATGAATGTCGAAGACGCGGTTGACTTCCCGCGCATCCACGATCAGTGGAAACCCGACCGACTGGATTTTGAGCAGGGCGTCTCTCCCGATACGATCGCACTGCTGAAGCAAATGGGATACGGTATCGAAGAAGCGCATCCTACGGTACTGGCGCGGGTTGAGACCGTCGAGATGCTGGACGGACGCCTTGAGGGCGCGCATGATGAACGTGGTCCGGGGAAGGCTGCCGGTTACTGAGCCACGCGCCGTGCCCGCATGAGCGGGAAAGCGGTGTCGAACGCTTTGCTGGCCGTCGTCTGAATGTGGTTTGGCCCTGATGCCTGGTTCTATCGGCGACCCTGGACAGGTAGAGGATGAAGAAGGCGGTGGCGAAACGCGGCCGTCAGCGCTCGCACGAGCGAGTCCAGGTTCGGACGCCCGGCTCGGCGTACGAAGCCCCCTGCGGGCGACCCATGTCGGAAGCTTGGGACGCGGGACCTATAAACCCAGTTGGCTCAAACCAGGGTGATCATCTGGCCGGCGCCCCAGTGTCCAGTGATATTTCCTCTCGGCTTCCCGGATGGGAAGGTCATTGATGCTGGCCAGCCGCATTTGCATCAGCCCGTCTTCGTTGAACTCCCAGTTCTCGTTTCCGTAGGAACGAAACCAATTCCCGGAATCGTCATGCCACTCATAGGCGAACCGGACAGCTATCCGATTCCCTCCGAACGTCCACAGCTCCTTGATGAGGCGATAGTCAAGCTCCTTAGACCACTTGCGTTTCAGAAACGCGATGATTTGTTGCCGCCCATCCACGAATTCTGCACGATTTCGCCAATGCGAGTCTGGCGTATAGGCGAGGGCAACTCTCTCCGCATCCCGAGTGTTCCATGCGTCCTCGGCAAGTCGCACTTTCCGTGACCCTGATTCGAGAGTGAATGGAGGAACCGGCGGACGTGTTTGACCGTTGCCCGCTCGATTCTCGGAGGCAGTTTGGTTGTTGTCGCTCATCCTACCCTTCTCCTCACGGTTTGAGATAGTCTATAACGACCCAAACCGGGTGTCCTCAGGAGATCGGCAAAAAGCTGCTTTCCCGGTCGCCGTTACATTTCGCTGGCTGCGTCCAGCCGCCGATCTGCTGCTCGCGACGAATCTCTCTGGGTTGGATCCGAACCCCCACCCCTCGCAGCTTAAGCCTCGAGCACCACCATCAATCCTTCCCTGACCAGCCTGCGCACGAACGTTACCTTTCCCTCATCATCCAAATCCCCGGGAAGTTCTCTAACCACAAATCTCGGTTCCTCGAGTGCGAATCTTGCCGCTTCTGCGGCATGCGGGGGGAGACTGACTTTTCGCCCATAGGCATAGATTGTTGCCGAGGCTCCCTCTTTCCGTACCAAAGAAACCGTATCCCTCCGCGCCCCTACCATACTGTCGATCTTTACCTTGTCCACGAGTGCCATCTGATCCATCTGTCCGGGAAGCAGCGGTGGGCAAGCAGCAATCCACTGATCGGTGAAACGGTCAAGAATTCCGTCTAGGTCCGGTCTTGCCGAAAGCCGCTCGAGGAGATCCTCAAGGATCTGTTTGGCTTTTCTGCGGTCAAACTGCACCCTTCCAAACCCCGGAGGCAGCGACTTGCGAAAGGCGGAATCGTTCAAACTGGCTTCGGAGACCAATTCCAGCAAGAAATCGGCCCAGGTGTAGCTAAGCACACCCAGCGTGATATGCAGCGACACGTCTTCACCGGATCGGGCATCGTGTACTACCCCGCGAGGAATGTAGGCCACATCGCCGGCTCTGAGTTCAAATTCCATGCTTCGGGCGCCCTGCGTGTGCAGCGCGGGATCAAAATCCTGGCCTCGCAGCGGCAGCGCAATCGGAGTTCCGTAGATCGTCCAGTGTTTCGAGCCAGCGACCTGCAGCACAAAGACATCGTGCGTATCGTAATGGTGCTTAGCGCCTTTGGCCGCGGGCGGGGTGAGGTAGGCATTCGTCTGCAGAGGGAAGCAAAGTTCGCCTTCCAGGCCACGACACACAGAAGTGAGCGCCGGAATTACCGTGTCCAGGAATGTCAGTACCACGGTCGAGCCCTGCTTAAAAAGGTGATACACCGCGGCAACATCGAGTGCCCCTCCGACGGTGTAGTCGGCTGAGGAGATGTCCTGGTCGGCATTTTTCAGGGTGATGTCGGGATAGGTGAGGTTGAGCGTAGTGATGGCACGATCAACCTCATCCAGCGTGAGCAGCAAAGAGAAATACTCTTCTTGATTGCGCCTGACAACCAAGGGCTCCCTTTCCCAATATTTTTCGAAAAACGTTTCTTTTGGGGTCGGGTCGATCAACCATTCAAGCGAGGGCTTGAATTGCGGCGGGGGCAATAGAGTTCCTCCGGTTGAAAAGCAGATCTCGGGTCCGGCACAAGCTTGGGCCTTTTCGGGCATAGGAATGAAAAGACTCCGAATGCGGGAGCCAGAGCAGGATTTTGCAACTCTTCTCGAGTCTTGTCCGCCGCCGAAACCATCCGTGAAACCCAATCAGTACTTGGGCTTGTCGGGATCAGCGGGCTTGGGTTTGTCGGGGTCTTGCGTCTTGGCCTTGTCCGGATCTTTAGCCTTCCTTTTGCCTTTGGCGGCAGTCTTGGCTTTGGCCTTATCCGGATCCTGACTTTTGGCTTTCTCCTGCTCCTTCGCCTTGTCCGGATCCGCGGCCTTGGCCTTATCGGGCTCCTGCGCTTGGGCCATGCTGCTTCTGCCCAGCACGATCGCGGCCGCGCTGCCAAATAATACCGCGCCCGTCGCCGCTAGAAAGGACCGCCGGGGAAGGGTTTTCTCGGTCACAATCTGTTCGTCTGTCAGAGATCGACGGGATTGTTCGTGGTTATGGTTCTTCACGACGGCGTCATCTTTATCCATTGGATATGCTCCTCATGTCGCTCGCGAAAGGTACGCAATTTATCATAGAAGCCCGAAGTACGCACGGACCGGTTCCGGGTTTTGCTCAAGAACAAGGTTGTGCTTCAGGCGTCCCCGCGAAGTATACCGCGGTTCTGAGGAATTTGTACGCAAGCTCTTAAGTCGAAGTGACCATTCGTGTCAAATCACGGACACTCTTGGTCCGGGTAACGGTCCGGAAGAGCACAAATCGCACGCTGAGACAGCTAATTTTCTGGTTCGATTCCATCCGGCTCGTCTAGCAGGCCGTAGCCCAGCTCTACTAAATGAGCAGGTTTAGAGATCGCTAGCATCTCTTACAAAGCAAAAGCCTTCGATGGTTTAGCGCCTTTGCTAACGTGGCCGGTTGGCAGGAGGGGTATTGGGGCAACCCCGCTCTGATGAGCAATCTAAAACGCAAAACCTCGGGGCTAGTTTAGACGGCTATGCCAGTTGTTCGGCGGTTGTACCGGCTTCACACAGCCGCGCATTTAGAAGCCTGGAACCGAACCGGCACAGACACATGGATGGTTGTTCCATACTCGGGTTTCGAATCAATGGCGAAGGTTCCATTGACGGTCCTAACGCGCTCACGCATACTGATCAGCCCCAATCCTCCGCCACTGACAGCCGTTTGCGGGTCAAACCCAGTCCCCCGATCCGTGATCATGAGATGAAGCTGATCGGTTGAGCATTTCAGGGCTACCTCGAAGCGCCGGACCTTGCTGTGCTTGGCGGCATTATGCAGCGCCTCTTGCAGGATTCGGAAGAGACATAAAGATATCTCGTTTGATATGGAGTCGGGGATGTTGCCTTCACGGAAGTCAACCTCCATCTTGTGCTTCTCGGCAAACTCCCTACAAAAGTTCCTCATGGCTGCCGCTACGCCCAGGAATTCCAGCTGGGGCAAATGTAGTTGTCGCGATATGCACTGCACTCCGCTCGAAATCTCGGTTATCCGCTCCCTGAACTCTTTGAGTTTCGGAAGTGTTTGGGCGGCCAACTCAGGCAGATTTCGCTGCAGTTGATCGAGGTCAACCGCAAGCAATGCCAATCGCTGGTTGATGTCGTCGTGGAGATCCCGGCCTATGCGTTTGCGCTCCTGCTCTTGCGCCTCAATGAGCCTCCGGTTCA
>Ga0123355_10009977_pt1 | contig 14499 bp, 12 predicted proteins | sample TergutEmb28metaG_3_FD_89872 | JGI IMG/M metagenome (GOLD analysis project Ga0123355, IMG submission 89872) | Embiratermes neotenicus P1 segment gut microbial communities from Petit-Saut dam, French Guiana - Emb289 P1 | ecosystem: Host-associated > Arthropoda: Insects > Digestive system > Gut ...
ACAATCCGTCTAAAGGCATAAAAGGTTCTCTCCAACGTTTGCAAAAAATTAAGCTATAGTTATCCGCCGAGCACTATCCCGGGGTCGGCGCAGGACTGCGCCTTGCGGATATCCGCGCCGGGCAGCGCCGCTTTCAATTGCTCCACTAAAAAAGGTAAAACTACCGCTTCAGTCGGGTAATGGCCAGCGTCAATTACGGTCATTCCAAGATCCTGCGCCCTCAAAAGCCGGTCATGCTTGATATCCGCCGTCACCAGCGCCTGCGCGCCTTTTTTCCATGCCTGCTCCAGAAAAGTGCCGCCCGAGCCGCCGCACAGCGCCACCCGTGAAACCGGCTCCCTGCCGGGAACGTATTTCAAACTGCTCAAACACAGCTTCTCGCGCACAAAAGACGCAAATCGTTCAGGCGCAACAGGCTCCTTAAGGCTTCCAATCCTGCCGAAACCAAGGCGTTCCCTGTTAAAATGAGTTTCCAAAATATCATATGCAGGTTCCTCGTAAGGATGAGCCGCCCGCAGCGCCCGCATGACCGCCTGTTCGTTTTCCGGGGCTACCAGCATTTCCAAACGTTCTTCCTTTACACGCTCCAACCGGCCGACATTGCCGATCGCAGGCTTTGCACCCGCCAGCGGCAAAAAGCGCCCTTCGCCCGCCGAAAGGAACGCCGCGCCCGAATATTCCCCCTGACGGCCCGCTCCGGCCTGCGACATCGCGTTGTAAATCGCCTCAACGCTGTCGGTTGGCGCATACACCACAAATTTGCGGTAAGGCGACGTTTTGGTAGTATCCAAAACCTCAATACCCTCTAAATCAAGCATCCGGGCCAATATGTCGTTTATTCCGCCTGTGGCGATATCCAGATTTGTATGGGCACAAAGCACCGCAAGGCCTAGCTTTATCGCGCGGTAGACAGCGTCTTCTTCCAATATGCTCTTGATCGCCTCAAAGATTATGGGATGATGCGCAACCACAAGCTCCGCCCCGGACTGCGCGGCTTCGTCCAGCACGGCAGCCGTAGCGTCAACGCAAACCAGAGCGCGGGTGACTTCCCTTTCCGGAGAGCCGATCAAAATACCGTTATTGTCCCAGCTTTGACCCAAGGAAAAGGGCGCGAACGCGTCGATGGCGTCATAGTAGTTTTGAGCTGTATATTTCTTCATTAATTAATCTTCCTCCCGTAATATTTCATCGATTGCACGCGAGAGTGCTGTGTATCTCTCAGCTTTCTCCTCATACCCGCTCGCCTTGGTCAGACTTTCGGCCGCTTTCTTTAAACGCCGCGCGGTCAGGGAAAGTAGCCTGCGACTTTGTACGCCGCCATCCCCGGGCAGCAGCCCCGTCAAGGCAAACAGCTCGTCCACATTTTTGCTTTCACCTGTGTATGAAACCGCCATAACCGTATAGACAAACCCTCCCGCCTCCACGCCCCTCTCCCGCTCGATCGCGTATCCCATCCGATAAAGAGATTCCCGCAGGCGCTCTGGCCTTGTCATCGGTTGAAGAATAAAGCGCAGACGGCTGTCCCTTGCCTGCGGCGCCGCTTCCAAAATCCTTGTGATCACGTCCCCGCCGATTCCGGCTATGATGATGTCGTCGATTTCCCCAAGCGGAAGCCCTTTTAAACCATCGGTTAGGCGAAGCTCGATTTTTTCTTTCAACCCGCATCGGACAACCGTGTTCGCGCATGATGCAAGTGGCCCTTCCCCTATATCGCACGCATAGCCGCGGACAGCTATGCCCGATTCCACCAAATAGCAGATCAAACGTCCGTGATCCGCGCCTATATCCGCCGCCACCGCGCCGGGGCGGATCATCGCCGCCACGGCCAGCAACCGGGAATCAGCCAGCTTACCCATCGCTTACCTCCAACTCACGGCTTTGCTCGCGCTCCCTCACACGCCGGGACAGATACAGCAAAAACGCTACCACATACTGTGTTGCCGTAAGCGCCAGCATAGCCTGTACATATCCCTGTAATCCGGCCGGAAATAACGCCATTATCACAATGCCGCTTATCCGCCCCGAAACAAGCGCGGCTTCCCGTATTCCTATCAGCTCGGACATAACCGAGCGCGTCTGCTCATTTTGCCCAAGAGCGTCAAAGCTGTTATTCATAACGCTGTTGTTGATAAACATAGCGAAAAATGCGTTCGCAACGCTGAACAGAATTACTGTTGCCGGGCCAATCGCAAAATACAGTATTGGGAAAAACGCCATCAATACGCTGACGCTGATCACCGTCAGCCTCCCCTTGTTGCGGTCGGTGATCATCCTGCCGTACAGCCAAGCCGCTAAAATAGACGCCAGCCCGGCAAGAAATGAGTTAACCCCTACAAGAGATTCGCTGTTTACGATCTCAAACAACACAAGATTCAGAAAAAAACCAAAAACCCCATCCCTCAGCCCGCGCGAAAATTCCATAGCCGCCATAATACGCAGGCCGGCACGCTTAAAAAGCAGCCTAAAAGCAATCCGGTACTCGCTTTTTCTGTGTTCGGTTTGAACAGGGGGCAGTTTGCACATGATAAAAAATCTCTGCACCACCAGCGCTACTATCGCTGCCCCAAACATCAATCGGTAGCCATCCATACCCGGCATAAAATCAATCACACCGCCGGATGCAAGCGGCATGACCAGCGCCATTGATCCTTGTATAACCGCAAAGATCGCTATGCCCACCGCGCGGTTCTGCTGCGTGGTATAACTGGTAAGCAGCGCGATTTGTCCAAACCAATAAAAACCCCACGCAAGTCCGCTAAGCGCGCCAACCGCATAGACGAGCAAAAATATCTGCTCAGTACCGATAAGCAAAACAAAGAACACCAAGATATAGAGAAATCCGGAGACACGGATCGCCGTAACCGCGTTTATCTTTCTGGAAAGCACCGGAACCATGTTCATTCCCACAGCCGTAAAAATAAATACCAGCGCCCGGTTTGTTAATACGGCCTGTATATCCCCGCCGGATACCCGCATTATCAAGATGTTCACAAACACGACTTCCAGCGTAACGCACGCCATCATAAAAACGTGGTTAAGCGCCAGTATGCCATACTTTTCGTTCATTCTGTCAAGGCTCAGAGCGTCGTACACCTTGCGCTTTATGCCTTGCGCCAATAGTACCGGCAGGTTCACTCTTTGTGACCTCCGCATTTTAGTTGACAGTTGACAACTGTCAACTAATCATAATACGGAATCAATTAGTTTGCAAGCCTTTCTTGTTTTTCAGTCGCTTTGAGAACCTGTGTTCATAAACGAAAAATATCGGCGCGGCACGGCGGAAAATTTGCCGACGATACGGCGTTTTGAGCTATGAATACAGACTCTAAGTCCCTTTTTGAGAAGCCGTATGCATTTGCCGTGGCCCGGGCCGGAAGTGCCCCAGCGCCCATGATATATCCCCTTTTGTGATGCAGCCCAAAGAAAACAACGCCGCAAGATAAATTATCCCAATAACCGTAAAACCGGTAATAAGGCTCCCCCACAGCGGGAGCTGCCCAAGGACTGTGTAGAGGAACAGCGCCCTCACTCCCTGGCTGGCCGCCAGCGCCGCCAGCGCGGGTTTTATTATCCAATCATTTAATCGCAGCGATACATTTGTAATCTTCAGCAGCCTTTTAAGATTGAGCGCAGACGTAAACAAATTGCTGACCACAACCATAATCACAAAGCCTAATATCCCATACCTTGGTATAAGCAGCCACGCAAGCCCCACCCGCAATGTGCAGTCAATCATAGAATAGGCCGAACTATACGTTTGCTGCCCCATCCCCTGCAAAATTCCCACCACTACCAATTCAAGGCACATAAAAGGGCTTAAAAACGCCATCAGCCGCAGCATTTCGCCCACTTGCGGCTCCCTGTATATTGCCGTGCCCAATTCATAGGAAAAACTCATCATCACGCAGACCATGAATACCCCGATTATCGACGTCAGATGAAGAATGCGGGTTATAATTTCCGATAGCCTGCGGTTTTTGCTGCGCGCGTGAAGGCGGGATACCTCCGGCGTCAGGCTGACCACAAATGCCGATAATAGATTCAGCGGAAACACAAGTAAGGGCATTACCATCCCCCGCAGGATTCCGTAATGCCCGGTGGCCTCTCCCTGATCCCCTCCGAACTTCGTCAGGCCGGAAACTATGAGCACGTCCTCAAACAAACGCATAAAGCTTCTGTAATAGGCTCCCGCCGATATGGGCAGCGCAAAGCCTAATATCGACCGCAGCACACCCTTCCCGCCTGCTTTGTCCCGATCTCTGTGTTTTCGTTTATCCAGCAAATATCCCAAAATCGTATATACAAAACACGCCACTTCGGCTAAAGTGATTCCCAGAACCACTATCGCGCTGGCGTGTTCCACGCCCCGCTCAAGGGCGCTGCCCAGCATAACCATGATAAAACCCATTTTAAACAGCTGTTCAAGCACCTGAGCCGAGGCCGGTATCGCTACCCGACGGCAGGCGATAAAATATCCCCGGAAGCAGGCGCAGACAGCCAAAAACGGCAGCCCCGGCGCAAGCAATCTCAATGACTGCTCTGCCCGGATATCCCTCAGCACACTTTGCGATATCGGCCCGGCGAATAAAAAGAGTACGCAAGCCACCGCGCAGCTTATAAGAAAGGATAACGCAACCGCTTTCCTGAGTATACTGCGGGCCCCCGCCTTTTGCCCAACGGCCAGGCGCTCTGCCGCCAGTTTGGACACCGCCACGCTGACGCCCGAAGTAGCCACGGTTACGCTAACCGTATACACCGACATAATCAGCGAATACAGCCCCATACCCTGCGCACCCATCGTGTTGGAGAGATATACCCGGAACACAAACCCTATCATCCTGACAAAAAGAGCCGACGCGCTTAGCATCAGCGTTGAATATAATAGCCCCTTCCCCGGCATTCACACAGTTCCTTTCACTAGCGTCATACTTAAACTGTATGATGCCTCATGCCGGGATAAGAACCTGAAATCAAACGTCTATTGCCGAAAGCAGGCTTTCGCAAATAAAATCCACCACATGTCTGCTCAGATGGGAGTGAATAGGCAGCGCGAGCAGTCTATCCGACAGAGAATGGGTATTGATAAGCATGGCGCGGTTCCAGTCATTGCAAGATTTTTGCAGCCCACAAAGGGGCAGTCCGCTAGGAATGTTCATATGAAAAAGGTACTTAGTCACTTGCGCTCTGATTCCAGGCCCGGGCAGGGTCACAACCATTTGGCTGTACACGCTTTCTCCGCCCTCAACCATTTGTTGTACGCGAACCTTGCCCATAAGATTTTCCCGATAACGCGCCGCTGCCTTCCGCCTGCGGAGATGCTCCTCCCCAAGGCTTTCCAGCCGCATCCAGATAAGAGACGCATCGGCGCTTCCCATATACGGTATACGGCTTTCATCCATGCACTGCTGCCTGCCTGCCCGTCGTAATGCGGCAATTTGGGCGGCATCCTCCTCATTGCGACAGAAGACCGCGCCGCCGCCCAGCTCCGCCAAGAGGCCGGGAGAAGCGAAAGAAGTAACCGAAAAACGCCCAAAGCTTCCCAATGCCCGCCCGCGGTACCTTGCGCCAAAAGCCCCCGACATATCCTCGATTAAGGTAATCCCACGGCTCTCGCAGATTTGCTCCAGCTCGCTGAGATGACAGGGGGCGCCAAACAGATCCGTGGCAATCAGCGCGCGGGGAATCTCCCTGCAGTCGCGCTTTAATTTGTTAATAGCATATTCCAGACAAAAGGGATCGGCAGTGTATGTATTGGGGTTTATATCCACAAAAACAGGCAGTGCGCCTGCCATAAGGATTCCTTGCACCGGCAGGGCGCAGCCCAAAGCGGCGCAAAAAACCTGATCCCCTTTGCCGATCCCCGCCGCTTTCAGAGCTAGGGCAATTCCACTCGCCGCATCTGATACCGCTACACACAGCTCAGCTCCCACCCAGACCGCCAGCCGCTTTTCAAGGTCGCGAATTTCCTCTCCCAAGATCAGTTCGACAGGTTCCGGCGCAACCGCGTGTACGCCGAAGCCGATATCTTTACCCTGCCCAACTTTGGGCCGAAAGTTCAGTTTTTCCATAAAGTCCCCCCGGATAGTAGTTAGAAAATAGGAATTAGAAATTGGCAGAACGAGCAAATCATTACGCCCTTATTATACTTTTGGTAGAAAGCGCATCCTGTCGAAGCGTCGCTTGCCTCTTTGCCTTTTGGGACAAACATGTTACAATAGGGAGAGCAAAGGAGGGTTCGGGATTGGATATTCTTATGATATTAGGCGTCATAATTATTGCGCTGCTGATTCTTGTCATCGCGCTTTTGCTTTTTGGCAAAAACAAATCAAATGTGGAAGCAATTGTCGATTTGCTAAAGAAAAACAGCACAGAACAGCGCGAGAGCGTAGCAAAACAAATAAGCGGCAGCGCGACAGAGCAGTTTCAACGGTTTGGCGTAATACAGGAAAGTGTAAATAAAACGTTGCAGGACAGCCGCATCGAAATTAACAGGCAGCTGCACGAATTCCGAGAGCATATTGACAACCGGCTTTCGTCCATTCAGCGCGGAAACGCGGAAAATATCGAAAAAGTTAACGCCACGCTTGAAAGCAAGATGAAGACTCTTCAGGAAAGCAACGAAAAACGTTTGGAGCAGATGCAGGGCGTCGTAGATGAAAAACTGCAAAAAACGCTCGAAACGCGGTTGACACAGTCTTTCGAACTGGTCAACAAGCAACTTGACAGCGTTCAGCAGGGGCTGGGCGAAATGAAGAATCTTGCAGCGGATGCCAGAAGCCTGAAAAACGCGCTCACCAACGTAAAGGAGCGCGGCACTTATGGAGAAGTAAGGCTTGAAAAGTTGCTCTCCGATATTCTTGCGCCAAACCAGTATGAGGTGAACGTCGAAATCAGCAACAACAAAAGGGTGGAATTTGCTATTAAACTACCCGGTAACGGCGATATTCCGCTCCTTTTGCCGATTGATTCAAAATTCCCTATTGAGGACTATAACCGTTTGCTCGACGCCGAAGACAAGCAATCAATTGAAGACGCACGTAAGGCGCTCGCCCAAAAGATACGGCTTTTTGCCAAGGATATCTGCGACAAATACATAGCGCCGCCAAGAACTACAGACTTTGCGCTGATGTTCCTGCCAACCGAGGGCTTATACGCCGAGGTGATTCAAAACGCCGCATTGTTTGAGGAACTGCGCGACAAGTACAAGGTTACGGCGGTCGGTGCGTCAACCCTGTCGGCGTTTTTAAGTTCGCTTCATATGGGATTCAAAACCCTTGCTATTGAGCAGCGTTCTCAGGAAGTGTGGAACACGCTGCGTGGTGTTAAATCAGAGTTCATCAAATTCGGAGAGATACTTGACAGGGCCCACAAGCAAATACAAACAGCGGACAAAACTTTGGATGAAATTGTAAACAGGCGGACAAAAGCCATCAACAGAAGATTGCGCGATGTTGAAGAACTAAGCGAAAGCGAGAACCCTTTCCTGCTTGAAGTGGAAAAGTTTGAAGTTGATGAATAATCCATTTTTACTTAAATTTTACAGCGAAAATCACAAGAAAAATTAATAATTCCGTGTTACAATGTAAGCGTTACTCTCTGATCATATGGCCCTTTCGGACTAATACATACGAGGTATTAAGCGATGTCTCATCCTTCGGATATTAACTCCGCCGAAGTTTTGCGCTCCCAAATCCAAGCGCAGCCTTCCCCACTCCCTGTTGCCATTGCGCCCCTTCAAAGGCTTCGTCAAGTCATCCGCCCTTACCGGCGCGGGCTTTTGATACTGCTGATTCCCGTAAGCTTTTTGCTGACCGGGCTTGCCGCTGCTTTCCCGCATATTACCGAATCCGTTTACTCGCGGGGAATTTATCCTGTTCTGGCTGGGATATTCGGCAGGTTGTTCGGTTTTTTCCCTTTTTCGGTGGCTGAGATCTTACTGTATGTGTTGGTCGTTGCCGTGCCGGTTTGGCTGTGCGTACAGTTCGCCCGCCTTGTGAAAAGAAAAGAAAAAAAGCGGCGTGCCTTAAATATGCTCGCCACTATCGGCTGTGTCGCCGGAGTTGGTTATTTTCTTTTTACGGTGCTGTGTGGGTTTAATTATCACCGAATAACGTTTGCCGAGCAGAGCGGACTAGTTATCCGGCCTTCCCCGGTAAGTGAACTGGGGCTTCTTTACGCGGAACTTGTGGGTCGGGCAAACTATTTGCGCGCTCAAGTTAACGAAAATGAAAACGGAGTTATGGTTTTTTATCCTGAGTCCGCGCATACGATTGCGCGTATGGCCCCACAGGGTATCGCGCGGCTGGCGGAAAGGTACCCAGTTTTTGGAGGGTATACGCCGCCGCCAAAACCTGTGCTGGCGTCGCGCGGATTGTCGATGATGAACATTGCCGGAGTTTACATACCATTTACCTTTGAAGCAAATGTGAACGTGGATATGCCCCATTTTAACATCCCCTTTACCATGATGCACGAACTGGCGCACTTTAAAGGGTTTATGCGGGAAGACGAGGCTAATTTTATCGCATACCTTGCCTGCCGAGAAATGGATAACCACGCCTTTCAATACAGCGGGGTGATGCTAGCGCTCATTTACACCGGGAACGCATTGTTTGCGGCATCGCCGGAGCTTTACCGGGAAATAAGCGCAGGGCTTGATGAGGCGGTATGGCGGGACTTCAGCGACAATCGCGCGTATTGGGCGCAGTTTGAGGGGCCGATAGCGCAGGCGACGATCGCTATAAACGACGCGTATCTCAGGCATCAGCGGCAGGAAGACGGCGTGCGCAGCTACGGCAGGATGGTGGATCTGCTGCTGGCGGATTTCCGGGCGCGGCACGGGCTTGAATAATAATCTTCTTTTTTCTTATCTTCTTTTTTTCTTGAGGAGAAAAAAAGACCTCTTTAAATGGTTTTCTCGTTACGTTTGTGGGTTCGCAAGCGACTGCGTTGCCTCCATCCGTCATACTCGCCGCGGCGGCCCGGGTTAAAAGCCCGGGCCGCTGTTTGCGTTTATTTTTTTTGGTGTAAAGCCTCATCTTCCGGTAATACCCCCTAAGAAGGGCTGGCCTCTATGTTAAAAATCCAATTGCCGCCCAGATCCATAACGCCGGAAACACCATCGCGCGCGGCAAGCAGGGCGTTGCCCGGAAGGACTTCCAGAAAAGTAAATTCAGGTTCGAGAAGAATGTTGCCATCCCAGTCTAGAAGTCCGTACATGCGCAAATCGTAGTCATCATTTGTCTGGGTAATAGTTACTATAAAGTCGCCCCAAGGGTAAGGGCTATACATAATGAACGAGCGGGCCAGGATGTTGCCTTGCCTGTCTACCAATAAAGTTCGTTCATTATTGTAAAGTTCTTCTTCCCAAGCCGGGGCATAAAGCACAAAGCGCGTCAGGTTTTCATTTATGCATGATTCCAATGTATGATTGATAAAATTATTAAAAACGATTTCTTCGCCGCTGTCCAGCAATATCAGCGTCAGGGGCGTCGTGTCTGAGGCTGTTTTAACTAGCGGCCGGTTTTTATGTGATACAAAGTGTATCCACCCATCTTCCGGAATTTCTATGGTGCGCAGCTCCCGAAAATCTTCTGTATTCATAACATACGCGTTATTTCCCAACAGGCCAAGCACAAAAGGCAATGCTCCACTGTAGTGTATAAAGTGCTCGTAAGGCCCTGCCAGACGTCTGCCGTTTTGATTGACAATATAACTTTCGGCGGGGAAAACGCCGCGCCTTTCCTCGTTATGGATTATAGCGTGGTACAAACCGCCTCCTATATACTCAACAAAATGATAAACATCGCGATTGATTAAAACGCCATCCGGACTATACAGGCGAATTTCCTGCAAGTGTTCCTCATTCCTGCCGTTATCAACCGGCGCTGCGGCGCCCCAAAAGTTTCCGGAGCGGGTTTCAAAAGTCCAAACAAAGCCTTGTTCGGGAACGTCGGGGCCCCAGCGCGTAACCGGATCATGCTCCCAAAGCCAGCCCATGTGCTTGCCAATTGCGTAGAGAAGCTGTATATCTTCGATATGACTTTCTTCTCCGTAATAATCCAGGCGGACAAACCGCATGGGATCGTCCGCGCGCCGCGCGATTATATGAGTCGGATTGCCGGGCGTATGGCTTATTTCAATGTAATGAAAACCTGTCAGAAAGTTACCTTCCGGCGATATGAGCGCCATTCTTATTCCGGATAGAAAATTTCCTTCCGCACGTGTTACCCCGTCTTCTCTATTCTCATATCGGGCGGCTCTGAAAAATCGCTCGGCGGCAACAGAGTAAGACGGCGTAGAGCCATCAAAAGGATTCAAAACGCTTATGCTATAATAATAAGGCGGAATAACAACTTCCCCCCGCGCGTTGACAAGCCCGTAGAGTGGCGACAAGTTTCCGCCGAATACATCGTAAAACGCAAAAAGCCCCTCAGGCTCCGGGTATTCCCACCTAGCCGGCTCGAATTCACGGGGCCCCGGGGCACAGGAGGCGATCACTGCGACCATAAAAAAAAGACTGAGAAGACGTTTCAAGATTACTCCCCCTATATAAGCACGCAGGCAACCATAATTTTGCGTAAGTCAATTTTAAAAGAAAGACGCTTTCAAAATTGGATGGCTCTATAAATTATGTGCCTGATTCGGCCGATATTCCTGCGTGTTTTGCATATAAATTAAGAACATGCAAGAAGTTACATGTTTAAACGCCGCCTGCTTCCAAAGAATAAGAGGGTTATGTTTTTGGATTAGGAGGAAAACAAACGTGCGAAAATTGATTTGCGTCATTATCGCGGCGCTATTTATTATAAACCTGACCTTGCCCGTTAATGGGGAGGAAGGCCCCCAAAAGCGAACAAGGTGGGTGGATTTTAATATCCCGGCAAAGGCAATGGCTAAGGCGATGGATTACGACATAAAAAGCTACTCCAGCAAAGAAGACGCGCACATCGACTGGATCGCGCTTCTGGCAATGACCGGAACCCGGTATGGCGGCAACTGGAAGAGCTACAAACCCAAAGAAATGGACTCGGACGCCCAGCGTCTTGCCGCCGGAGAAAACCCGGAGGATATTCTTTCCGGATACAAAAGTTACGATTATTATTACACGGCATATAAGGCGGTGCTTGGCTCATTTTTGGGAGAACATTTACGCGAGGTGCCAGATAAGGAAAACCCGGGCCAAATAAAGCTGGAACAGCGCTATGGGTTAAAGGCCTACTCCCCTATCGCTGAAGGGTTCGGCTACAGCCATCATAAAGATTTTGGCAACGCCCGGAGCTATGGATACCGGCGAAAACATTTCGGGAACGACCTGATCGGTTCGGTGGGTACTCCCATCATAGCGGTGGAGGGCGGCGTAATCGAGGAGCTGGGCTGGAACCGGTATGGAGGCTGGCGGGTTGGGATCCGCAGCCATGACCGCTTGCGTTATTATTATTACGCCCATTTGCGAAAAGATCATCCCTGGCCGAAACATTTAGAAAAAGGTATGGTTGTCCAAGGCGGGGATGTGATCGGGTATCTAGGCATGACCGGATACTCCACAAAGGAAAACGTAAACGGAATGAGGGTGCCTCATCTCCACTTTGGACTTCAGCTTGTTTTTGACGACAGCAAGAGGGACGCCCCAGTTCAAAACTGGATCGACGTTTATGAGATCGTCGAGTTTTTGGGCAGAAACCGCGCTACTGTGGTTCGCACCCCGGAAAGTAAGGATTATGAGCGCAAATATCGCTTGTTTGATTTTCATTATGCTTCCGGTGAGTAATATAGCCATTAAACTTTAAAATCCGCCCTTTGATTTTAAAGTTCCCTACGCGATAGCGTGGGGCGCGGCGCAGCCGCGTAATGGCGTATACACGAGTTTCCGGCGCGTAGCGCCGAGCGCGGTCTGCAAGACCGTGCCTTCAAAAAGCGGACGCTTTTTGAAGTGAAACAAGTATAGTGGCAAAAGTTTTTAGGGGAACTTTTTTAAGTTCCCCTAAAAATCTGCCGTTTTATTCTCTGGCGTAGACAGGAGGAATCAGCGGGGCTCTGCGGAAGTAGCCGTTGGCCTGTTTGGTCAGTGCCGTCCAAGTTGCGCAACCTACGATTCCATCAGTGGGTAGATTGACAGTTCGCTGGAACTCGCGGACGGCATTCGCGGTTTTTGGGCCGAAAACGCCGTCTATGCCTACGTTAAAAGCGCCCACGGTATTCAGCGCGTCCTGCAAGGTGCATACATACACGCCTTTTGAACCCTGCCTTAACATCGGATACCCAGCCGAACAGGCTGGAGGCCCCAAACGAGCGTCAAAATGAACCCATGTCGGGGTCAGGTAGGCAGGTTCCACATAGCTCCAAACACCTAGGCGGGAAGCCAAGTCCCTTAGTTGGTTGCGCTCGTTGTTATCCAAATTTTGGCCTGCGTCGAAAGCAACCCCGGCATAATGCTGGCTTTGATCCGCGTGTCCGCCTTCGCCAATACGGCGGAAAGCATATCCTACATAAATAGGTTTTCCCCAACCGGCCCGCGTTTGATTCCAGGCGTGCATGGCCCTGCGGTCAGTCCAAATAAGATCGGAGGCTGATTTTGCGCGAAATTCCTGCACTGTAAGGGAGGAGCCTGTTATGTATGGCATCGGTTGATATAATTCCCGGTTATAACGCTCCATAGCTCCGGATTGATTGTTGTACACCAGTATGGTAATCATTTTATTGATCCTCGCTTGTTATGTAATATGTTACAATATATGCGCCAAAATATATCTGGTGATTGGCGCGCAAAAAACCGCAGGCGCAAAAGCCTGCAGCAGTAATATCCAACTGGAATCAGGCGGTGGCATATTTGTTGCTCGCAACATCAATCAGCTCGCCTGTGGCGTCCACCACATAAAAAGCTTTGCCCGAGAATTGCTTCCACAAGTCATACAGCACACTCTGGTGGGAGTTGGGCATACCGGTGACAATGTGGTGAACATCCGGGGGGAAAATGGTTTTTTTCATAAGATCCAGCTTATCCGGGGCCGAGATCAGGCGCATGGTGGCGTTTACTTTTTTAGCCTGCATAAAGAGATAGTCAATGGCTTGCGGGTTGAGGTCATACTCCGAATCTAAAATTTCGACTATGTGAAGCTCGGTTTTTGTTTTTTCCGCCACAATACTGGCCGCATAAATAATCCTGTCGCAACTGAACTGGTTGGTGACGAATACCAATGTCTTCGCCATGTTGAACCTCCCTTCGATTATGCCGGCGCCGGGCGTGCCCCGTCCGCTGCTGCCTTGGATTTCAATTCCATTTTATTATAGCCCAAAGATGTGAATAAAATGTGATTCAAGCAATAATATTTTCACATTGACTCGTGTTATCTCCACAAAAATCAACAAACGGTATTTTGAGTGGTCGCCCGTGAGCGCACAAGTGCGTGCTCCTACCTCTTACTTCTTCCCCGCCACATACACCAGCCGCTCCGCCCGCTTGTCCGGCGTACGCAATGTGTTTTCCCCATATACCGCAATAAGATCAAGTCCCGCGGCGCTTAAAGCCCCATGCAACTGGCGATGGGTAAATATCCGCTCGCTGAAATGTTCGGTTCCACGGCGGTAAAGCCCGTTTCCTTCCGGCTGGAAAAAATCGAGCGCTATGTCTACCCTGCCGTTTTTTTCATGGTATGTGTTGCGCCATATGCAGACAACCTCGCCGGTTTCGAAGACAAATGAATTGTTTCGCAGGATATTTTTGTGCTTGTGTTGGGTGTTCACATCGAACAGGAATACCCCGCCCGGGGCAAGAAACAAAGACACGCGGGAAAACGCGGCCTTCAGCGCCGCGAGATCAGGGAGATGATTTATGCTGTCCAAAGCGCAGATACAAAAGTCAACCGTGCCGTAAAGATCCAGTTTTTCCATCCGCTGACAGAGAAAAAGCGGCGGCTTCACGTCTTTGAAACGCTCTACTTTTTCTGTCGCTTCGGAGAGCATTTCAGGGGAGCAATCCACCCCTATCACATCGTAGCCCATCCCCGAAAACTCCCAGCTCAAGCTGCCGGAGCCACAGGCCAAATCCAGAAGGATGTTTCCTTTCCGCACGGCGTGTTTTTTGATCAGCCGCTGGAAATAACGGGCGCGGGCGAGGTAATTTATGTTGACGGTAAGGGCGTCGTAATGTCGGGCAAATATGTGATTATACATCGTTTCGTATAATGTCTTCGTAGCTTTCCCGGTTGACGATCACGCGGGATTTCCCATCGCTGACCATAATCACCGCGGGGTTGGGCAGGCGGTTGTAATGGGAAGCCATTGCATAATTGTATGCGCCGGTGGCAAGCACAGCCATTATATCCCCAACATTTGGGGCGGGCAGGGGTATATCGGCGCCCAGAAGATCGCCGCTTTCGCAGCAGCGCCCGGCTATGGTGTACCCTTTTGTTTTGGGCGCCTGCGCCCGGGCCGCCAGCATCATTTCATATTTGCTTCCATAGAGAATATACCTTGGGTTATCGGTCATGCCGCCGTCAA
>Ga0123355_10009978_pt1 | contig 14497 bp, 14 predicted proteins | sample TergutEmb28metaG_3_FD_89872 | JGI IMG/M metagenome (GOLD analysis project Ga0123355, IMG submission 89872) | Embiratermes neotenicus P1 segment gut microbial communities from Petit-Saut dam, French Guiana - Emb289 P1 | ecosystem: Host-associated > Arthropoda: Insects > Digestive system > Gut ...
ACAGTGTGACCACACCCCCCCCACCTTTTTATTTCCACTCTGTTATTTTAAAAACACCGCTCATAAAAAAAGGGGGGGAGGGGGGAAGGGGGGGAGGGGGGGGGGGGGGGGGGGGTACCCGAAACCACACAAATATGAGTTATTTAGAATTCTTTAAAACCGCACGTCACTAACCTCTCCCGTCATCCCACATACTGTGTTTTGCTGTGACATTTCTACATTTCTGTCTCGTAGCACTGCGTTCTGGCACTACTGAGACAAGACAGGCCTGCCTTTACAAAACTCATATCGGTTGACATTGCGAAGCTTCAGTGTAGCTGCTTAATCCTGTAAGCTTAGTGTTAGCTGCCCACACCGCTGTATTTGTGTGTTTTGTGTGGATCTCAGAACAAACAGCGATTATTTCCCTATACAGCATTAACTGACTGGTTTTTATAACTGAGATGGAGCATGTTTACTGCGCAGTACGGACTGGGTATTTAAACAAAATTCATGTTATTTTTCCCCTGTTAATGGGTAAATTTACCTTCAACAGCGACATATGGGGAAACATAATGAAAACTCTGACAAATTCGCTTCTAAATTTATGGCCAAGACAAATAACAGAAATTGCGAACACTCACACAAACATGCATCATGACGCGCCATATCCTGGAAGGACACTTCTACTGCACCGCGGTGAAAACCCCAAGATTCGCCACATACAGCGGAGGTAGACCTGTTATTTGACACTCCTGATACACGACTTCACACACACACACACACAGTTTCTCTGTCAGCTGTTCGTTCTCCTTCCTGACAAGCCAGTCAACAAATTCCCAACCTTTCATACAGCACAAGTGTTAATTTCCGTTTTTATAATGGCCTGCAATTGGAGCTTCAGACATTTTAATCCAGTCAACACAGTCACCCCTTATTAATTTGAGATTATTTAATGCTATCGTAGGGTGACACATCCCCTTGGAAAGCGCACAGACGAGCGTCACTCACAACTACGCTGTCTACAGTGCGCAGTGTTTCGGCTGATATGTCGTCAGCAGGTTCAGGTTCAAATATGCGAGAAAACCTGACGTACTGCACAGTGCTGAACTTGAATGGCTGAAATCTGAGTCTTACAAATTTAGCAGCCTCTAGGCTGGGAAATCGTCATCAAAATGAATAAACAGCGTGCACAGCCCTTGGAGACATAAATGTGACATATCTACTGCATTGTGCGCTGAATAATGTAGACCGGAGCTGTGAGGGCAGCGGACATACCCTGTATTTTTATTTCATTATGTACTTATATTGTTTTTAATGTATATGATTTTTCTTATTTTGTGTGTGTGTGTGGGCCGGGTCGCTTAGTCGGTATAGTGACTGACTACGGGCTGAACGGTCCGGGATCGAATCCCGGTAGGGATGAGATTTTCTGCCCGTTCAGACCGGCCCTGGGGCCCACCCAGCCTCCTGTAAAATGGGTACCGGGTCTTTCCCGGGGGTAAAGTGCGGCCGAAGCATGTTGCTGACCACTCACCCCCTTCTAGTGCCGCGGTCATGGAAGAGTAGAGCTATACTTCTCTACCCACCCTCTGGGCCACACCGGGCATGTAACGGGATCACTTTATCTTTTTTTCAAATATATTTCTTTTAATTTTCAAGCAGTTTGACTTCACATTGTAAAACAAAAGCCTGTTAAATTAGTAACATTTTGATCTGAGTCATTTTAGTGAAGTATGCCTGATGTGTTGCACGTGCTGCCTCACCTGTGCCTTACAGATTTGCCGAAACATGTCGAACATTAGACAACAAGTACTATTCGGTGTAGTCGCCGTCTTTTTTGTCCATCGGTTATTTAAGTACTGTCATTACATCTATGCCTTGGGCTCCAAAATTTTCATCTGCAGGTTTAGCAAATATAGACTAACCAGTAGCCGGTCATGCTGTGCCAATATACCTCCTCTTCCCTCCCTCCTTTAGCATTTTCTAGAACCTCTAAGCACTATGTTCCTTCGAAACGTCGGGAACCGATTACCCAGTGAAGCGGCGTCATATTTCAGAAGGGTAGCTCAAATGAAATGTTGTACAATCTGGTTCCAGTACCAGAACTATACCTAGTGCCACCCCTTGGAACTTTCAAAAGCCTTTCATCAGACTGTTAACTGCGCAATGCACTTGCTGCCTTATCCATGCAGCGGAGGGACCGTCACACAGCTCATTTTAATTCTGGGGGATTAAGTCTGTGTTGTCAGTAGGTGCTTGTACCATGGCGGATCGCTGCATACTGATTGTATGAAAACTTCTTGTAATTAGTCTTAATTGTATTTTAGTAATTTTAACTGAAAACGAGGTATTTTTGACTCCACATATGCACATCTTTAACACACTCTGCCATTGCAGTATTCTTTTGTTGGACGCTTGCCTGAGGATAACCATGCAAAGGCCAAAATATGTGGGAGACAAATTTTAAAAATGAATCTTTTTGGTTGTGCAGCTGTTGGATTAAGTGCTCTATATTTATATTCGTATTCACCGCTGTTCACAGCTGTGGAACACATACCATAAGGCCGAACTCGTGCAGCAGGCTTTAAAGAAGACGTTATCGGATATGCAATTGGAGTACTTGGATTTGTACCTCATTCACTGGCCTTTTGCATTTAAGGTAAAGCAGCACTGGATAACACATTAATATTCCTAATTATTTCAAGCATATGGGAGAAACACCTTCATTACTTTATGTATTGCAGTAAGGAAATTTGAAATTCAAAATACGTCAGAGGTGTTGGTGTGATGCTGCATCTGTTGGTAAATAGTTACTTGCTTTTCAACTAATTGTAGTGCCTTCATCTTCACGGCCAAGCAGTACAAAAAGACCTTCGCTGCTTGACCCTCCAGCTGAAGGCAGTATGATCCTTTGAAACACTAGACAACTGCTCACCCACTGACATGCCTTCACATGCCAGAAGACTTGAGCCTTTGTCATATGCGTGGGCACAGAAGTCTTCCATATATGCATATATATATATATATATATATATATCGCCTCAAAACTGTGGTGCCCAATAAGTGACATCAGACAAGTTCCAAATGAGGACCCACCAGTATTTGGTACCACCATACAAAATTTTGTTGCCTGAAGACCTGGCGCCTAGGATTTGTGCTCCCCTAGTCAGGCACCTAATATTACAAGCCTGTTCTTAACACTGGGAGTTAAACTAAACACACATTATTGTAACACAATCTAAAATTATGCATAGTGCACAGAATGCCTGTACAAATTCTGTGCTGCCTCGTGGCGCAGACTGTTTTCACTGTCGTTTATATTGCTGCTCAATTCTGAACCCCCAACACTTGCATATAAGAAGCCATGATGTCATTATCACTTTCCAAAATTGTGATACTGCAGCCAGTGATCACAACGTGTTCACCACCTGCAGACCCTCAGACCCAATAAGCTGCAGTACTGTCTGCCTCTGAAGCAGCGAAAATTTCATCTTTGTGACAGGCAGAATTTGTTCTGATGTGCAAAAATTGTATACCTGCAATAAATTAGTACTTAAAATTGGTAATCCAAGGATATTTGGAAACAGGATTCATTTTAAAACTGAAATTACACAATTCCAGATTCTGTCAGAACAATGTGCAACAGAGTTAACATAACACCATTCACTGCCCTGTTATGACGTGGTAACATAGTTACGCATCACTCCCGGCATCTTTAGCTATCACTTCCACAGAATACACTTTGATTTATCTGTTCACATATGTCACAGGTCTATATGGATATAGTGATATTACAAATTCTCTGAGTATTCACACAATGAATGAGAACATCTTAGCTACATGTGTAGGCATCATCATAAAAGTACAGCGCTTCATTGTGGACAGAGGCACGCTGACTTACACACACACACACACACACACACATCACATGCATTATACAGGGTCCTATTTCTACATGGCCACTACCATCTGTCACTTCCTGCCACTACTCTGCCACAAGTCTAGGTAGTAGGCTAAGTGGGCTAAGCTAATACCAGAAAGTAGCTGACAGACAGTGGCAGTTAACAGTTGTTTGTAAACGGATGGTTGCTACAGTCAGCCTTATTTCTGCACCATTTTACACAAACAAACATATTCGATTACAAGGAAGGAAAATATTTTAAACAATACATAACAAAATGTCCATTACATAACAAAAGAAAAAAGATATTTTCATTTGTTCTTTTTTTTGTAGGAAGGTGGAAGTCTGATGCCGAAAGACGAGAATGACAAATTTATACTTAGCGATGTAGACTACGTACAGACCTGGAAAGCGATGGAGGAATGTGTGGAGCTGGGTCTTACTAAGAGCATCGGTGTGTCCAACTTCAACAGTGAACAGATTGAAAGACTTCTGAAGGTTGCAACTGTGAAACCTGTGACGAACCAGGTACTTTTTATTTTCTCACAGCTCGACAGCCCTAGTAGGCCTTGGCCTCCTAAATGAGGTTTCTCAAGCACACTCAGTTAAACACACCACACCCAGTAGGACTCCTCTGGACAAGCGATCAGCCTGTTGCAGAGACCAATACCTGAGAATACAACACTCAGACAGACAGACATCCATGCCCCTGGCATGATTTGAACCCACAATACAAGCAAGCAAACAGCTGCAGACCCATGCCTCAGACTGCACAGCCATTGGGATCAGCATCATTCTTTACTTAAGACATTACACAATCAATTTTGACAACTAATACTGAGAACTATTTTTCTTCAATTTAACCCGTCATAAATTGGGCTTGTAGGGTCGATACAATACAGAATTTATTGGTGCGAGTCATGATTTACCATATATAATTATATAGATGGAGAGACTTCATTAAAAATTAATATAAATTAAAAACTACATTTATGCACAACAGAATACTGAATCAGTATATAGCAATCACAAGAAATCAAGAGCTTGTCTGTGGCACAGCAGTGGGAGTCCTACTAAAAATGAGGTACACTCCTTGTCCTAAGAAAACATGAATGCCCACCACAGGTATCACAAAAGGTGCCAATGTATCCAGATTTGTGCAAATCAATGAAGTTCAAATTTTCACAAACTATATATAATTTTATGTAATACAATTCTGCCATCTATGCCTGGGTATATTTGTACATGTATCTGTGAACCACTTCATATGTTTGGCTAACAGCCCTGTATTACTGATACACTTTGCCTCATATGTGAGATGTGAGGTTGTGCAGCATTTGGATTGTGGTGTTCTTTGTTTTGACACTGTGTAGAATGCCTGGATACAGATATTAAAGCTTAAGAAGGAACTGCTACCTCCTTCAGAATAAAATCAGAATCATTCAAGACAATGGTAGCCACCTACCAAATTAAACTGCATCAATGACCATTAAACCCTCACACCATTAAGGCCAAGCAGTTACTTTATATACTGCCAGGTTTCACATTCAGCAATTCTACATTCTGCTCTCACACTGTATTTATGTGTTGTTGATGGATCTGAGAACAAACAGCAATTATTTCCCTAAACAGCAATGACTGACTGGTTTTTATAATGGAGATGGAGTGTGTTTACTGCAAGGTATGAACTGGATACGATACATAAATCAGGTTAATTTTGGTGTTTATGGAGTTGTGAAATGTCTTTACATTCTTGGCTTAGTCATTTTAGTAACAATGTGTGCATAAATCAAAGTAGACATTCTCCTTTCAAACTGTTTGTGCTGCTTTATTACTTTGGAAACTTAAGGTCCTGAAATTTTTCCTCTAACAGCCCAAACTTATATTTGTGGCTCACTGTGTACAGAAATGTATCATCATTTTATTCCTCTAACTTTCATGAATTAAATCAGCTGACCCACTCCAAATATCAGTCAGCTCAAATTATGTGTATACTTTAGAGTCTCCACTTACTGCACTAATCAAGTGACTCAGTCACTCCACGGAGCAGAGTTATTCTTCAGCAATTAACAATTATGTCAATAAATTCCCCTCTGGTTTTGGAACCCAAAGTTTCATTACTATCCTCACAACAACCTACCACTTGCCCCTACCCTAATCAAATTAATCCAGTTTGCTATCAGCAAGACAAATGTCTGTTAGATCTGTTTTCATATTATACATCTGTGTAGGCCAAGGTCTTGCATGTGGTCTCTTTTTTTCAGGTTTACCAACTAATTTCTCTTCTCCCCATAAGTGCCACAACCCTGTTCACCTCATCCTCCCACATTTGATCACTTGAATAATATGTGGTAGAGTCACCACAATGGTAATTTCACACTTCACTTCTTATTTCCAGGTTGAATGCCACCCCTACCTGACCCAGAACAAGCTTATTGCCTTCTGCAAAGAGAGAGAGATTGTAATAACAGCCTACAGTCCTCTCTGTCGCCCCAACAGCATTGCTGCTGCAGACTCGCCCGCACCACTAAAAGATCCCAAAATACAAGAACTGGCAAAAAAGTACAATAAAAGTGAGGCCCAAATCATTCTAAGGTATCTGGTAAGTATTTATACCGGCCTTTAAGTGCTGTGATTCAGAAGGACAATGTGTGTGACGAATGTCCTATGGAATCATACCATCTAAAGAGAACCTACACACCAATTATCTTGTAACAAAATACATTTTTTAAACTCTGCCAGACAACTACACTGTACTGCCTTTACACGTGGATTTGCTTTAACTTACATATAATACATTTTAATTTAGATGGCATATTTTATAAGAATTTTGTGTATGAAATCATTGTAAAGTCTGAAATCACTTACTACATCTTGCATTCATGTGTCAACAAATTTTTTCTTCCATACAGCCCAATAATGGCCAATGAAGTAGCTGTTGATTCCTTTGCAATGTATGTTGTGTTGGCAGATTATTTGTTGGTTTTTTTGACTGAAAGCACAACAGGGATGAAACACCGTTAATCTAATAAGATTAATAATTACGTTACAGATCCAACATGGCACGGTACCAATTCCCAAATCATCTAACAAGAAACGTCTTCAGGAGAACATCAATATCTTTGACTTTGAACTGAGCGAGCAAGACATAGCTACTATCGATGGCCTTAATAGGAACACTAGGATTTGTGCCTTGTAAGTATTGATCACTGTATTGCGTTGCCTTGTTAGAGTTTAAAGTTCATTAATGAACACATCCCTATTAATCAAGTCAGTGTTAACTAAGGTATGTTATTCTTATATTTCAGTGCTGAATATCACAGGCTGTATCCATTCAACATCGAATTCTAAGGATAAAAAATCTGGGAACAGCAATTCTGCTGCAGTTGTGTTCAAACATTTGAGAGTAAAAACCATGCGGTATGAAAATATATTATACACACACATAAGTTTGTGATACTGATGAATTACAACATTGAAGTAGGATCCTTAATAAATGTACAGTTTTTAAATTATGACCTGCAAATTTCTGTACATTTGAGAGATCTGAGGTTCTCATAGTGGTGTGGCTGGTTATTCAGGTTTTCCAGCATGTGACACTGTGACAAGGGGGGAGTGGTCCTCAGCGCTTTGAAGGAAAGACACAGGGACACATTTCAGATGCAACAGGAGCTGTGAAGTATGCTGACTGTACTTAAAGACAGATGATAGCCCTATGTGTATTTTATGCACATATGTTTCAGAAGTTTGATGGAAGAACAGCATCCAGTATTTGTCCTCTCCAATGATATGCAGTATTCTACCAAACATCTGCACTTCCTTTTTCCGTTCTTCCATTCTTGCAAACATACATACCTTCATTCATTCACTCATTCATTCATTCATTCAGAGAAGTACTGTTCCTAGGTTTAACTAAGCACCACAATTCAGTAAGATGGGGCAGTGTCAGTGTATCTCCACACATTCCTTAATATCAACAATACAGAGTGGCCCAAAAAAATGTATACACACTTTGACATGAAAAATATTACTCTACTGTATTTATACAAAAGCAAAATTGATATGAGAGATGTCCTTCAATTTTGTATTCAATGTAGGTGTTCAAAGTGGCTACCATCGGCATCCAAACACTGTCGAACCCACCGCACTGCTGCACGAACTACGTTCTGTAATGTGTCCAGCGTGATAGCTGCACACGACACTGCGATACTTTCTCGTAGATCATCCAGTGTAGCTGGTTTCCTCTGATAAACATCATCCTTTAGGGACCCCCATAGGTAGAAGTCGAGAGGTGTTAGATCCGGGGACCGTGGTGGAAACTCAACAGCACCTCTTCAACCTATCCATCGTCCAGGTAGAGTTTCATCCAGGTACATCCTGACATCTCGATGGTAGTGGGGTGGAGCGCTATCTTGTTGCAGGTAAAAGCTTTCATCCCCATACAGCTCTTGGATGGCAGGTAAAATTGATGTCTGAAGCATATCGAGATACAGTGCACCGGTAACAGTGCCTTCAAAGAAGAATGATCCAATCAAACCCCGGGATGACAAACCACACCACACAGTAAGTCCCGGTAAATTTGCGTGTTTTTCCAGATGAATGTGCGGATTTTCAGAGGACCAGTACACACAATTGTGGCGGTTTACAGTACCATTCAGTTTCAATTTTGCCTCATCAGACCAGACAACCTTCCCTGCAAACGCCTTATCATCACGCATCATGCTTTCAAACCACTCACAATACTCAAGTCGCCGATCTGTGTCGTCCTCATTCATAGCATACAGCAGTCTTGGAATGTACACCTTCCACTTTGCACTTTTCAAAATTCGTTGTACACTTGATCGACTAACTCCGGTTTCACGTGAACACTGTTTCACAGAGGTGAACGTGTAAATTGTTGTAACACAGCAGCGGAGGTAGCTAGAGTTGTTGCTGTCCGTGGTCGCCCGAATCTTTCTTTGTGCACATCACCAACAGTGCCGTCGATTTCGAATTTATTCCGAATCCGCGCAATTGTTAGACGTGTTGGTGGCTGTGTTCCAAACTCATTCCGCCACTGTCGCTGTACCTCGCTGTTTTCAAACTTAAAGTACCACTTCAGCACTGCCTTCCGTTCTTCAAACGACGACCTTGCTCCAGCCATGTTGGGTCAGTCTTAACGGTTAAGGACATCAGCGCCTTTGCCATGCGTTGAGAAAACATTGCGCCTGTGCCATCTGTTGAGAAAACATTATAAGAGCGCCTGTGCCATCTGTTGAGAAAACATTATATTACACTCTCACCCTAAAATAGAAATTTCATTTAAATTTATTTCAAAGATATTGATGATTAAAGAGTGTATACATTTTTTGGGCCACTCTGTAGTTAGAGGTAACTAAACTTCACATCTGCACTGCTTTACGCCCTGGCAAGAGAACTACAATATAACATATGGACAGTTGCAGCCTGACCAAGACATGCCCATCCTTGAGAACTGTTGTGAAATTAAATGAATATTCCAAACATATAAACTGCTAAGACTTCATACAAATGCCACAAACTCACCACATTCCCCTGGTAGAAGCAGCAATAACACATTCCAGTCTTTGACTCAGAACTTGTGTGATTTAGTATTTACAGAAATTAATAACCTGTCAAATATGATGACCATAACCAAACAGTACTATCTGCATGGTTGGCAGTCACACAAGAAGAAAGAAGAGTGACACAAAAATGGGATGTTAAACAATTTTCAAATTTTAATCCTGCAAATTATTTAAAATAAGAAGGCCAACCAAGTTTTAATCTATACTTGTTTAAACTGTGCCAGCAGAGAACATGACAAAAAAAAAATGATTGTTCAGTTAACTAATATTACTACATACATGATATAATGCTAAATGCAGAACTAAATTAACTTTAGGCACAGCACACTTGACTACAGACAGAGCACCACAACACACCACAACATACTCAACTAATTTGATGTTCAGGTGACCGTGCATCATGATAAATTCTTATAACAAAACCAACTACATGCACTAGTTTCTCAAATTTATTTTCGGAATAAAACGCTACATGTTTGGACAGTTCCTCTGTCCATCATCAGGAGTTTTTCACAGTACACACAGAAAACCTGTATGACATATACCATTGCTGTCTGTACAGTGAAAAGCTCTTGATGATGGACACTGATGGGAACTGTCCAAAACATGTATGGTTTTATTCCATAAATATATTTGAGAAACTAGTGCATAGTTGGTTTTATTATAAGAACACTCAACCAACACAAATAAGGACTTGTGTACAACATAACGTTGTTCTGGAGGATCTTGGTGACAATGGCAAGTACAGCCGAAACATTTAGGAGTGTTAATAAATCAGTTGATATGCCATACTATAAAAATAGTGCACAAATCTGGTCAGCTAATTCTTCATACTAATAAATATTGCCACTAGGATGAACTCTTACCCTACAGTAAAAGAAAAAATTACTAACTTGTCAAAACTATCACTGAACAGAAACAGAAAACTGAAAACAATTATGGTGCAATGGATATCTGTCTCTTGTGAGTGTTGTGTGTTGTCAGGCAGAGGTCTTTGAGTGAGGCTGATCACTCGTACAGAGGGGTCCTACCCAGTGTGGTGTGTCTGAGTGTGATGTTGAAGCTTCAATAATGAGGAAGTCCTGACTCACTGGGGGCTGTTGTGCCACAGAAAAAGAAATACAAGCTGTAATCCAAAAGCTATTTTCGTATATCCCCCTCCATAAGGTGCACCCTGTAATTCAGTAAGGTGTTTCTGATAATTTAATAGCCTGTTGGTATCGGTGTTCAGAAGCAGGGCGAATTATGAAGTCTTTTACAGGTTAAAAACGCACCTTATGATGCAGAACGGCACTTTTATTTGGCCTTATCAATTAACACTGCTACCGGAAGTGTCACCTTCTCTAACATTAAAAGTCTCTACATTGTGTCCACAGAATGTGTGTGTTTGCTATGGCTCTGGGAATAAGCAGCATTTAAGGGTTTGTCTTCATAATGGAGCGCAATGCTTTCTTAGAGGTATAAACTAAATTAGCATATATCCCATGACCTTCTTTCTTCAAATATTAACAAGAACAACAATTCGCTGTAAGTCCGAAATTGTGAGTAATATTTTTTAAAAGAATTTCTTTTGTATGTAGGAGGTTTGTTAAGTGTCTTGACCAATCTACGAGATGAAGGACTGACTGACTGACTGACTGACTTCCTGACACTGTGCTGAGGATTCCTTGAGAATCCAGTAGTTGCTAGCCAGTCAAAATTTCCTGCAATTTACATCACCCCGAAGGTGCATTACAGTGTTGGCAAAGCCCGTCTTCAGTCCGCATCCAGCACATAACCTTCCACCAGCTGTCGGACAACATACCGCCCGAAAGGAGGCCACACTGGATACCAGCAGTTGGAGCGTTAAGGCTCGTTGTCACGGGGATATTTTACGAGCTGGTAAGTCGAGGAGGCAAGTAGGTTACCGGGTAAGTTTGTATTGCCACTAGGGTTGGAAATCTGTTTACTTGTCACTTACTTTCGGACAATGTCGGAAAATGCTATCGACGAAGTTACTGATGTTGCTGTTTTAGTTTTAAGTGAAGAACTCATAAAAATAGTGAGGGAAAAGAGGAGGAAACGTGGTCGCAAGTGTAGAAACTGGATCGCTCGTAGGGAATCACTTGGGGCATCAAACTGTCTCGTGAATTTTCTAGTGAAGATCCGCAAGAATATAGAAAACACATGAGGATGAGTGTAGAAAAATTCGACGAGTTGCTTCGGTTGGTGGATAGTTATATATCTAAAACAGATACTGTCATGAAAGCTACTATTCCTGCAAGACTGAAGCTTGAGGTTACCCTCCGATTCCTTGCCAGTGGGGATTCCTTTTCATCACTTGCCTTATTGTTTAGATTTCCACCATGCACCATTTCAAGATGTTTACCCGAAACACTGCAATCAGTTATCAACGCACTGGATAGCTTTGTGAAGGTATGTATGACTAAATTATTTTAAAATTTTTAACTAATGCCTTATTAAAAAAGTGAGAGAGTGTGTATAGGTAAATTAAATGAAATTCAAATTATATGCGAAAAAGGGACGTTTAATGAAACAAAAATGTAGCAAGGTGTTGCTTCATAGTAATGAAAGTACAAAATAGGAAAAGTATAAGGATAACTCGGAAAACTTTCGGTAAAAATACCGAATAAGAAAACGTAGAACTTTAATATCTACAACTGAATGTACTTGGAAATGTCGTCGGAAGTGAAATCATCACAAGTTACATTTGCTGCAGAAGAGGTATCACTTTCTTCGTATGGAGTGAATGGCTCTGAAGGTGATGTAAGTACTGATGAAACGTAAGAAGCCAGAGGCGATGTAGTATTCATACAGTGAAGCCTCTCATTTATTAGTAAACTTTGTATTTTCTCCTGGATAACGACGAAGCTACGAAGTGGTAATTCTCTCAACTGTCCCGCGACGTGTTTTCCGAACCTGTCATGTTGGCCTTCAAGATAGCCGTTCTGTGATAAGATTTTGTAATTTTTAAATAGCTGATTCAACGGCAGCCATTCTGTCTGGTTCCCGTTTGTTCCTAGAAGGAGGTGGCTTTCTTTCCGGGGAAACATTTTTTCGCTTTTGGCCTGTCATAGTCCCTTCTGACGTACCAGCAATTTCCTTCGTAAATTGGCGCCATCGCCTGGCTGGATTTGTTTCGTGCCTTCATCAACTGAGCGTTCCTAGAAATTAATAAATTATCATCGAATTACTGATACCGCTTTTTTAATTACTATATATGCGTTATCTATTTGAATTTTTTAAACATTTTCCAGGTACCAGCAACGAGAGAAGAATGTAAAGAATCCAGGAAGCATTTAAAGCTAGGTGGAATTTCCCCAACTGTTGCGGAGCTATTGACGGGAAGAATTGCGAAATAAAACGGCCAAACAGTTGTTCAGAATTTTATAATTACAAAGGAACCTATAGTATAATCCTATTTGCCTTTGTTGACGCAGATTACCGGTTTGTTTTCATTGATGTGGATAGTAATGGTAGAGTTAATGACGGTGCCGTGTTAAGAAATTCAACGATGAATTCAGCAATGGAAAATAATTTGCTCAATTGGCCTGATAATCCAGTTATAATTGGCGATGACGCATTTCCACTCAGAAACACTTCACTGAAACCCTTCAGCAAGGTAAATCTGACCTCGAAACAAAAAAAAATCCAACTACCGCATTTCACGTGCAAGGAGAGTTTCTGAAAATGCGTTTGGTATTTTGGCGCAACGATTTCACGTTTTCGGTAAGCCAATTGAAATGAAAGTTAGTACCATTCATCTCGTGATAAGGAGTGCCTGCTTCCTTCACAACTGGCTAAGAATGACTTCATCCAATTACATCAGCATGGGGTGCGTAGGCTATGAAGATCTAGACACTGGAACATTTCATGAAGGACATTGGCAAGCTGAACGAAATTTGGGTCTAGCCCCCGCTAGGAATATTGCTTCTAATAACTACAGTACATCTGCAGCACATCTGCGAGATCAGTATGCCGATTATTTCTCTAGAGCAGAATCGGTGCCGTAGCAACTCAAAGCTGTAGGAACCGACTAGAGTTGCATTATAAATATAATATGCGTAAATACTGAATCATTTTGTGCAACATGAAAAATGTACAAGATATGCTATTTTGGTTTATTAATATTACTTTTTATTGTTAATGCAAACCTATGTAATCTTTTATTATTAATACCAATGTCAATAACTTACCATTGATCTATAAATGAATGTAATAAAAGTAAGAGAAATTATGTAATAAAACAAAGCTACTTACAAGATTCGATGTAGTTGTTCTACTTGATACGACATTTTTCAGGAAATTATCGGCCCTCTTAAACCATGCAAGTTTAGGTTGATAAACATCGTCAGCTCCTGCTCCACTTTTTTTTTTTATTCTTCAATCTTCGTAAGCTCTGGCCGGTACGCGTTTTTTATACTTTTTACCTTCTTTCGCAGAACCTCCACACTTTCAACAGCCACACTCCTTTTTAATAGTTCGCCCATCAGTTTCAACAGACTACAACGGCCACACTATCTGAGCAGGGTAGATCATGAACGGAAAATTTGGAGTAGGAGGCAAAGGACGGATATAAGGAAATATTCCTTTGTGAATAGGACCATCCAACACTGGAACCAGTTACCGGCAGAATTGTTAGGAATTCTCCGCTGCAAACCAATCACTTTTAAAACGAGGGTAAAGAAAGTGATAATTGAGTTGAATTAAAAGGAAGTAAAGTGTGCTGGAAATCATCGAAAAGTGTAGAGAAGCGAAGTCTAGTGAAGTGAAAAGTCAAAAGTGAAATGAAAAGTCTAAAGCGAAGTGAAAAGTCATCTAGTATGAAGTGTAGCGAAGGGAAATGAAGTGAAGTGAAGTGAACGAAGTGAAGTGGAATGAGGTGAAGTGCAGTATAGGAAGGGGGGGGGAGTCTTTCTGGAAAAGGTTTATAGGAGTAGTAAGTGATGAGAAGTGAAGGACTGGGGTGAAAGTGTGAGTGAATTAATGATTGGGGGGGGGGGCCAATTCCAAAAACCTATACGCACTC
>Ga0123355_10009979_pt1 | contig 14497 bp, 13 predicted proteins | sample TergutEmb28metaG_3_FD_89872 | JGI IMG/M metagenome (GOLD analysis project Ga0123355, IMG submission 89872) | Embiratermes neotenicus P1 segment gut microbial communities from Petit-Saut dam, French Guiana - Emb289 P1 | ecosystem: Host-associated > Arthropoda: Insects > Digestive system > Gut ...
TACAGCTCGTCCGGGCATATATCAATTCCACCTGCCCATTCAAGAGATATTGGGCTGATTTTTACTGAATTAAATATGGATAATGATTTTAATGGCGCATAGAAACTATCGCTCAAATACGGCATAACATCAAATATCCGTTTTTCCTTGTTGTCGAAAGTTATAAGTAGTTTGTATTCTTCTAGTGGCTCAACAGCTACAGGATAATAACTTTCCATAGTTACCCCTCCAATCCCTTGATTTTTATTACCTCGTCGTTTTCATTTAATGCAATCCATGAGGCAATAATTTCGTCCTCTCGAAGCGCAACCCATCTGTCATATCAATCTCTGCCGCATTGCAAAACACAACATCCGCCTTGTAAAATCGGCGGATGTTGTGCATATGGGGGCGGACAATACCCTACAGATAATCGCGGATAATTCCCTCAAGCTGCGCAATAACAGCAGCGCGGTCATAATCTTTGACCGATGCGGCTATATCGTCAGCGGTCTTTTTCCAAACAACAGAAACCAAATTCGGATGATGTGACAGATAAGGTATAAATCTATCGCTCGTGCGGGCATATAATAACGCCGTCCTGTCTTGAATCAAAAAATACTCATCTATCGGCTTGTCCTCAATGATTATCATTAAGTTCTCAAATTTCATGAGCTTTTTGACAATATTTTCCAAGATAATTTTACACTGCCTGCGGGTAAAAAAGACTTTCTGATCTTCTTGAACAAACAAATAAGGCCGCCTGTCATGCCCCTCTCGTGCAAAACAAAACGCCTTTGTTGAAATCGAAATCGTCAGTAAATTCTGTCGCAGAAAAGTATCCGACTGCTTATCCAGACGAACATAATCAAGCCCCGAAGAATCATGCTTCGTATCAGTATCACAGAGCACCTCATTTATAATTTCTGCTGGAATAAACGGAAGAAATATCTGAGGCGAACTGTAGTAAATATTAGCATTTTGCGTAAAAATCTCTGCATATGTCATGCACAAATCCCATATCGTAAACCGCGGAACAAAACGCAGAGCAACCTCGGCACTGTTAAAATTGGCCTCAAAATCCAAGATCAGCTCATGAATAAACCGCTCATCACTGTGCAAACGCGTCGGTAGGTAATCCTTTGCGTAGAAGCCGTAGCAACTAATCGCGATATTGTTATCGTAGATACCGAACGAATGCTGAAACATGCTTCGCTCATTCTGCCGTACAAAATTGATACTCACCGTGGCAGTATCCATAAAAAGCTTCGCAAATTCGAAAATAAGCAAATGATTTGCAGCAGGTGAATTGTCCGGAACTAATATTTTAATAATCCCGAACTTATCTACTATCTGTAGATTTTGCTGCTTGCTATCACGGAAAAATTCACAGTCCACATCCAACCAATCTGTTGATTGATCCGTATAAAACCGCAAAATACCGCCGGAAGCCCAATGCTCAACAAAGCTCACTATCCATTTTAGAGCCTTGATTCTGCCATCTTTGCCGCAGCAATATGATTCCGCGACACTGAGAAAATCCAGAGGTGAACCTTGCCTGTCTTGATAATTATGATAAGGTCTGAGCTTGAGAGGACTTTTTGTACCGCTCCCCTCACTTTCCTGACTCTGCGAAAACCATTCCAGTATAGAATTTAGTATAGCCTTTTCACTGCCCAGAGCACCAATGTCAAGCTCCGCGGCTGATGCAAATTTAGCCTTGCGAAAATCATCATTAACTCGTGCTGCCAATGATTTTGCTATGCAAAAAACCGCGTCCGAGTGTAAAGCCGGAACTTTCACTCCGCGGCGCCATCTGCTTATGAGAGATGGATCTATGTTTGCATCTTTTGACAACTTGCTGTTTGTTATGTCCGTAAGTGTCATCAATAAGTCTAATTTTTCATGAAAGCGCATTGTTATCCCACCTAAGCTGCCGGGAGTCGAACTCCATCGGTTTTATCGGGCGGATTTCCGCCCCTGTTTCGCCAAATCCCTTGTTAATACGAAAGTATTAACTGCGGTCTTTGTCATCACATGGACAAAAATCCGCCCCGATAAAACTGCAAGCACCTGACGTAGTGCAATTTTTGAGTGATTTTCGCTTCGTTTGAAGCCGCCTTGCCGACGCAAGGCAATGAAAACGGAGGGAAAAGCGCCGAAAAGTGCCTACGTCAGGCGATGGAGTTCGACTCCCGGCAGCTTGAGTACAGAGATCTCACCTATGATAATACAACAAGGAAATCAAGTTGTCCATATAGCAACAATGCTGTGCAATGTCAAATTGCGGCAACATGTTGAAATTTGACACGCCATCATCAATACTAACTATATCAAAACAATACTTATAGTTAGCTGCCGGGAGATAAAACACCCCGCCGACTCCCGGCAGCATTACATGCCGCTAAAGCTGAGGGGGCTCGAACCCCCATCGGTTTAATCGGGCGTGTAATGACGACAGCCATAAAATGGCACCCAAAATTTACTTTCGGAGGAAGACCGAATGAACATTTGCACTCTGTACGCAGACGTCAAAACCAGTACTGACATGTATATCATGTCAAGCATTGTCAGCAAATCTGACCTTGCCTTTCGCAAATATGCCAATGTGCCGTTTAGCAACAGAAACATCGTCATACAAGCGATCAAAGAAACCATATCTCCCCTGGTCTGCAAGCTCGCGGAAAAAGAAGTGTATGAAACCGGCATGGGCGTTGTTTCTGACAAGTCCGAGAATCTGATGCTGGCCCTGTGCAAAACTCCCGGCATAGAGACATTAGCTCCGTTAGCTTCGACTGATGATGACGGAATAATTCTCAATGATTACCTCGCATATGGGGTTATCTGCGCAATTACACCGGCATCTAACGCTTGTGCAACCGCTATAAATAACATAATCGGAATGCTCTCATCCGGAAATTCCGTAATAATCGCACCTCACCCGAATGCAATCAATGTAACACATATGCTCGTAAGCATGGTCAATCAAGCTATAGTTTCAGTCACAGGCATAAGCGATCTTGTCTCTGTCTTACCGCAAACTTCTATGAAGTTCGTCACGGAGATAATGACACACCCCCTTGTTGCAATGGTCGTCGCTACCGGTGGAGCGCGGATAGTCAAAAAAGCTCTTTCGAGCGGCAAAAAAGCTATCTGCGCCGGCGGAGCAAATCCCGTTGCTATGGTTGACGAAACGGCAAATCTAAGTCACGCGGCAAAGTGCATTGTAGATGGAGCTTCATTTAACAACAACATCTCAAGTGTCAGTGAAAAAAGTATAGTTGTAGTATCCGAAGCCGCTGACACACTTATTGAGAAAATGAAAGCACAAGGAGCATTCTACATAAATGATTCTTCCGAAATGCTTAAGCTCACAAGAACAGCGATAAATAATAATTTTATGCCAAACCGCTCGATAGAGGGAAAAAGTGCGATGGATATTCTAAGGACAGCCGAAATACCTTTCGAAAGGGATATTCGGCTGATTGTAGTTGAAACACCGAGAACACATCCTTTCGTCATGTCAGAGATGATGATGCCTCTTATTCCGCTCATCAGGGTAAATAACTTTGACGATATGCTTGAAACCGCACTTGTAATTGAACAGGGACACGGACACACTGCCACCATTCATTCGCAAAATATCGCCCGGCTCAACAGAGCTGCACAGGTTATGCAAACTTCGATTTTTGTTAGAAACGGCTCTTCACTGTCCGGGCTTGGCTTCAACGGCGGTTCTGCACCGGGATTTACAATAGCTAATGTCACAGGTGAGGGAGTCACAACCGCTAAGGATTTTGCCCGCCGCAGGCGGTATTCACTCAAAACAGGGATGCCGGATTAGATTGAAAATTGCATAATAATAAGGCAAAAATACTTGTAATTTCGCCGTTAATACGATAAAATATCTTTTATGACAGTATATTTTGACAATGCAGCAACAACCATGGTGTGCAGCGAAGCAATAGCGGCTGTAACATCCGCAATGCGCGAAAACTTCGGAAACCCATCGTCAATGCACCACATGGGCAGACAAGCCGCGCAGATCCTCGCATCCGCAAGACAGGATATCGCCGATGTAATAAGTGCAGACCCTGCAAACATTTTCTTCACATCAGGCGGAACGGAATCAAACAACTGGGCCGTGCTTGGTCTTGCTGACATTAAGCCCCGAAAAGGAAAGCACATTATCACATCATCTATAGAGCATGATGCTGTCTTAAAGCCAATAAAAAAACTTGAAAATATGGGCTTTGAAGTCACATACCTCACGCCGGACAGCACCGGGCGCATAACATCCGAAGCTTTTGCCGATGCCCTCAGAGAAGATACTTCTTTTTGCTCGGTAATGCTTATAAACAATGAGACCGGCGCAATAAATCCTATAGCTGAGTATGCTGCTGAAATAAAACGAAGAGGCTTTAAAACACTTTTGCACACCGACGCTGTGCAAGGTTTTTGTAAGATTCCCATATCTATAAAAAAACTCGGCGCTGATCTTATCTCCGTGAGCGCACACAAGATACACGGCCCAAAGGGCGCCGGCGCACTATACATAAGGCCCGGTATCACTTTACCGCAGACCTTATTCGGCGGCGAGCAGGAAAACGGCAAACGTCCGGGAACGGAAGCCCTACCCGCTATATCCGGCTTCGGCAGAGCTGCCCGCCTTGCAAAGACAGAGTTAGAGCTGACACTTGCCGCGGTGATTAGACTGCGCGAACATGCAGTTTCAAGATTAAAAAGCAGCATTCCCGAAGCAATTATAATCGGTGAAGACGGCAGCCCTTTCATACTCAGTCTCTCTCTTCCCGGTCATAAAAGCGAAGTTCTAATGAGTTTTCTGGATGCGCAAGGCATCTGTGTTTCAAAAAGCTCCGCATGTAAAAAAGGCGCACGTAGCAAAACACTTGAAGCAATGAAGCTGAAAAACGATGTCATCGACGGCGCAATCCGGGTTAGCTTTTCAAAGTTTAACACCCTTGATGAAGTTGATTATTTAGTTGACAATCTCAAGCAGGCATCAGAATCACTGTTTAAATCTTTTTAGTTTGGAATTAGGGTATATATGAAAGATAGTTCCCCAAAGAGCGCACTCATCGCCATGAGCGGCGGTGTTGACAGCACGGTATCAGCTTTGCTCATGCTGCGCGAGGGTTATGATTGTGCAGGCGCAATCATGAAACTCCATCCATGTGTAAAAGACTCAGAAGCAAGAGCACGAGCCGCAGCACAAAAACTCTGCATACCATTTTATGCTGTAGACTTTTCCGTTGATTTTTCCGAAAAAGTTCTCTCAAGATTCGTAAGCGCATATCAGAGCGGTCAAACGCCCAACCCGTGCGTTGACTGCAACAAGCACATCAAGTTCGGCCGTCTGCTTGATAAAGCTTTTGAGCTTGGCAAACATTATCTGGTCACCGGGCATTATGTTCAAACCGAGTGTGACCCTAACGGTAGATATCTTCTTAAAAAAGGCGCAGATCATACCAAAGATCAGAGCTATGTTTTATATTCATTAAAACAACGTCAACTCGCTCACATCCGCTTCCCGCTCGGCGGTTACACTAAGACAGATGTTCGCAAAATCGCTGCCGAGGCGGAATTTGAAGCTGCAAAAATCAAAGAAAGCCAAGATATTTGCTTCGTGCCTGACGGCGATTACGCCAAGTTTATTGTAGAGCATACAGGAACGACGCCGCAAAAAGGCCGGTTTTGTGATACCCAAGGAAATGACTTAGGTGAAAATAAAGGTCTTATCCACTATACTATCGGACAGCGCCGAGGTCTGGGACTGGCTATGCCTCATCCGCCTTATGTTGTGGAAATGCGCCCTGATGAAAATACAGTAGTTGTAGGCAGAAATGAAATGCTTTTCTCAAAGACTCTTACAGTACGGGATATCAATCTCATTCCGGTTGACAAACTTGATAAGCCTATAAGAGCCAAAGCAAGGATCAGATATAATCAAGTAGAACAGCCTGCTGTCATACATCAAATAGATCAAGATACCCTAAAAATCGAATTTGATGATCCTCAAAGAGCAATTACAAGTGGTCAGGCAGCGGTTATCTATGATGGCAGCTATGTTTTAGGCGGCGGAACGATTGTCTGAGAAATTTAATTTGTCACATTATTTCGATTTGCCGCTGCACTTTGCGATTTGTGTGACATTTTTTGCTTTTCGTGACATTCATGTGACATTATCTCAGTATAATACTGCATATAAAAACTAATGATTGCTTGCAGATCATTCAAAATCTTACCTTTTTAGAGAGGTGCATTATGAAAAAAAGTATCCGGCTGATTTCCTTATTATTATCTGTTGTGGTTGTGAGCAGTGTGGTTGCTTGTGCTGCCTCACCGGCATCATTTGTCTCAGGGGATATTGAGGCGATTTACGAGTTCGGTGACAGACTGCTGCCGGGCGACATCGTTTATATTGACACAGCACTAGATACTATTCCGTTGTCTGCAAACCCAACAGGATTTACTATCCCTGTTCCCAGCGCTTCGGGAGTTCGTCATGCTACCAACCAAAGAGCAGCTATTGATTTTTCAAACGCTCGTGACGGATATGTTATGGCAAGAGTCACATCTAATGCAAGAACTCAGATTAGAGTTACAGTAGTCGGTCCGGGCGGAGTGCTGTACCAATACAGACTTAACGGAACAGGTGCTTGGGAAGTTTTCCCCCTCTCGGCCGGTAATGGCTCATACACTGTACGCGTCCTTGAACAAGTTCAGGGAAATAGATTTTCTGTTTTGAATACTGCTAACTTCTCTGTAACATTGGCAAGCGAATTTGCCCCATTTATACGCCCGAATCAATTTGTCAACTTTAATAGAGACAGTGCTGTCACGGCAAAAGCCGCAGAGCTTGTAGACGGTGTCACCGGACTTCATCCCAGAGTCGAAGCTATTTATAATTTTGTCATCGAAAATATCAGCTATGACAGAGTTTTCGCCAGAGAAGTACAGCGCGGAATGCATTCCGGCTATGTTCCCGACGTGGACGCTGTCCTTGAGAGTAGAAGAGGCATATGCTTTGACTACGCTTCACTTATGGCCGCAATGCTCAGAAGCATAGGAATTCCAACCAGATTAGTCATCGGATATGCCGGAGATCAGTTCCACGCTTGGATTGATGTGCATTCTGAAACCGAGGGTTGGATTAACAATGTCATACGCTTTGACGGGCGCTCATGGAATTTAATGGATCCGACATTTGCCGCTACCGGCAATCAAAGCGCTGAAGTCATGCGGTTTATCGGCGACGGCACAAACTATTCACCGCGATTCCGCCGTTAACACACTTGAAAGGTGCTCGAAGATATAGTATAATTATGTCTCGCACCCATTCTAAAATATATTGAAATGAGGTCGCGCTGTGGGAACAAGAATTTTAACCAATGCGTATCTGTCCGCGTTTTGTGCAGAACTTGCAATGCTGCTTGATGCAGGGCTCACTGTCAGTGACAGCGTCCATATCTTAAAAGACGATGAACCAAGCAAGGAAGGACAGGCTATGCTCCGGGACTTGACAGGTCATCTGGAAATGGGTTCGCCGCTTTCTGCTGCCCTTGAGGAATCAGGGGTTTTTCCGCGATATATGATCCATATGGTAAATATCGGCGAAAAAACCGGGCGCATGGTCGAAACACTAAAGGCTCTTTCAGAATATTATGATAGGCAAGTCCGGCTCTCAGTGACTATAAAGAACTCAGTTTTATACCCTGCGATTTTGCTGATTTTGATGATAGTCGTTGTGCTTGTTCTTATTGTTCAAGTTCTGCCGATTTTTAACGATGTATTTGCGCGGCTCGGTACACAAATGTCACCGCTCGCTACAGCACTTATGAATTTCGGCGAGTGGCTTGGCGGAGCTGCGATTGTCATCGCAATTATCTTTGCACTTATTTTTCTTTTTATCGTATTATTGGCAGTGCTTCCCGAATTCAGAAACAGCCTCAAAAACGCTTTTTCGAACAAATGGGGCAGCAAAGGTGTTCTCGGAAAGATCGCGTCTTCACGCTTTGTCTTTGCTATGCGCCTCGCTATGGCAAGCGGCTTAGACACTCAAGATGCTATAGACCTTGCTGCTAATCTGAGCGGCGGCTCAAGAGTAGTTGATGAAAAACACCAAAAATGTAACGAACTTATAAATTCAGGCATTCCCCTGCATGAAGCGTTGACCAAATCCGGAATACTATCTGTCCAAGACGGCAAGATGCTCTCTATCGGTGCGCGAAGCGGAAAGACCGATGAGGCTATGGCTGAAATTGCCAGACGAAGCGATCTTGATGTGACAGATAATATTGATAGGATTGTCAGCAAAATCGAACCGACTCTGGTTATCATCTCATCTGTCATAGTCGGTGTGATACTATTGTCCGTCATGCTACCGCTGATAAGCATAATGACGGCCATAGGATAGCAGAGGGCAGCAAATTGAGAAAGAGTATATACAGAAAAAGCGGCTTAGATTTCCTCCGCGGGGCGGTATTTCCATTATTATTCACAGCAGTTGTGGTAGCGATGGTCATATTCGGCTTGCGCCAAACCGAAGAAGCCAGCAGAATAGAAGCAAAAAGAGTACTGGAAGACAGCATCCGCCGCGCGGTAGTTACGGCATATGCGATTGACGGACGTTATCCTGAAAGTATTCAGTACATAGAAGAGCGTTTTGGAGTGCATATTGACTGGGATAGATTCATCGTACATTATCACATATTTGCCTCTAACATTTTCCCGGATATTGCGGTGATTGAATTATGAAGAAATTCTCTTCCGGACAAAGGATAGACACGGTTTTCGTGCTGATTATCTTCTGCATATTTGCTGTTTCAGTACTTATGGTACTGATGCTTGGTGCGGGTATTTACCAAAACATGACCGATATATCGCGGGAAGAGCAAGATGAACGCACAGCACTTTCATACATCCGCACAAAGATCAGAAATAACGATATACACGGCAGAATCGTAATTGATGAGTTCGGCGGATTACCGGCACTGGTCTATGATGAACATTTTTACGACAGGCATTTCCGCACTTCTATATATCACTATGACGGCTGGATACGTGAGATGTTTGCCGACGCGGAACTTGAGTTCTACCCTGGCGACGGTCATCTTGTCATGCCGCTTGATAATATTACCTTTGAGGAATTAGATAATGGGCTTTTCTTGATAACATCAGGCACAAGGCGCTTGATTTTATCCCCCCGAACTTCCGGCGCAAGGACATTATCAGCCGATGATATCTTTGAGGAGGTGATTCTTGAATGAGACAACGTTCAAAATCCACTCTCTTTCTGATTGAGCAATTGATAGTTATTGCCGTTTTTGCAGTTTGCGCGGCAGCGTGTATAAGCATATTGGCTAATGCATTTTTTCTCTCAAGAGACTCAAGAGATATCAGCAATGCCCTGTTTGCCGCAGAGAGCGTAGCCGAAACTGTTAAGGCAACCTCCGGGGACTTTAACCTCGCCGCAGAAATAGGCGGCTGGCCTACAGGTTACACTGATCGCTCAGATGGTGCAACACTCGTGTTTTTCGATAGCAGTTGGCAGGTTTCGGGCATGACCGATGCGGAGTTTGTCTTGCGTAAGAGCGACTTAGACGCTCAGAATCCACGCTTGTTGTCATTCGAAATTTCAGTTTCCAGAATTATTTCCGGCGATGAACTTGTAACTTTCCCTCTCGCAGTAAGAACAATTGACAATTGATAGTTGACAGTTATAAATTATCAACCATCAACTGCTAAATAACTATCCACTCTCAACTATAAACTATTAACTATAAAGGGGTGAATTAGAGTGAATAAAGGCGGAATCGGCGTTGGCAGTGCATCTATCATTTTAGTATTTGCTGTGCTTTGCCTTGCGGTATTTTCTTTAATCTCATTCGTTGTTGCCTCTAATGACAGAGCGCTCGTCGAGAGCGAAGCTCAGCTTGTTGTAGGATTTTTCGAAGCAGATGCACTTGCAGAGAACATTGTAGCAGATTTGCTTGAATCTGAATCAATCCCCTCAAGTTTACACGGCGTAGAGATTCACACTGAGTTTGACTTTTTTACCGGCGGCGAGGTTGCTGTGTTCTCTTCCCCGATCAATGATTATCTCGCAATTTTAGTTCGGTTGGCGATTCATTATGATTCATATGAGATATTGAGTTGGCGTATGTATGATACAAGCGAGTGGGAGTATGATGCAGGCTTAAATGTATGGCTCGGCCCTCCCGGTCTTTATCTTGACGACTATATGGACTTTGGTTACGGAACTCCTTGGTTAGACTAACAATTTATTTCAAGTAGAAAGGATTGAATCCGTGTCAGTAATTGATTGGTTAAATAAAGCAGTGGAAAAAGGTGCTTCTGACATTTTCATCGGAGTTGGCCGGGGCATCACATTTAAAATAGACGGCGTTATCCGAACTGAGGACAGCGGAATACTCCAACTATCTGATGCCGAGAGTCTTATCGGTGAGCTATATGATTTGGGAAAAAGATCTATCTCAAAATATATGAAAACCGGTGACGATGATTTTCCCGTTACCGTGCCCGGTCTTGCCAGATTCAGGGTCAACACTTTCCGTCAGCGCAGCACTATGGCTGCCATAATACGTGTTGTAATGTTTTCAATTCCGGAGTATAAAGACCTTTTGATCCCGGAAGAGGTCATGAGAGTTGCCAATGAAAACAACGGTTTGGTGTTAGTCACAGGCCCTGCCGGAGGTGGTAAATCGACCACTCTGGCTTGCATTATTGATGCTATCAATAAGACAAGAAATTGTCATATCATAACACTTGAAGATCCGATAGAATTTCTTCACAGGGATAATATGAGCCTTATAAGTCAGCGTGAGATTTCTACAGATTCGGAGTCTTATGCCGCTGCACTCAGAGCATGTATGCGTCAGATTCCCGATATTATCTTGTTAGGAGAAATGCGCGACCACGAGACCATCAGGACTGCGATAACTGCTGCCGAAACAGGGCATCTGGTTATTTCGACTTTACACACCGTTGGGGCTGCTAACACTATTGACAGGATGGTAGACAGCTTCCCGCCTGAGCAGCAGCAGCAAATCCGTATACAGTTGTCTATGGTATTGCGTATGGTCGTCTCTCAAAGGCTATTGCCTAATTTAGAGGGCAAGTCTATTCCTGCTTTTGAAGTTATGCATGTTAATAATGCCATCAGCAATATTATCCGCGAGGCTAAGACTCATCAGGTCGATAATGTCATTCAGACATCCGCGCAGGAAGGCATGATCGGCATGGATGCCTATATAATGAAATTATACAGAAGCGGCTCTATTTCCAAAGAAACTGCCATAAAGAATGCTTCAAATCATGAGCTTGTCATGCGGCAGATCGGTAATGGGTAGTTGATCTATTGAATATATTATAAATGCATTTTATTTCATAAAAAAATCCGAGGCACGATGCTCATGTCCCGGATTTTTTGTATTGTTGATTAAGTCTCGCTCGGCGGTGCTTCGCGCTTCGGAATTCGGATTCTGTTTGCAAATATCATACACACCGCTGAGATTAAAGCCCCGAATATGAACACATATACATACCCCGTTGCAGGATTCCATTCCCATAGCAGAGCTGCAAAGAACGGCATTGACATAGTTATTATATGATCTAACGAAATGCTAAACGACAATGTGCCTGACACTTCATTTTGATCATCTGCAAGCTTGCGCACATAGGTCGTTCTTGCCATGTGAGCGCCGATCGAAAACATGTTGTCTATAACAAAGCACACCGAAACAACTATAAGCGCTACCGACGGCGAGAATAATACCCTTGCAAACGCAAACCCAAGACATGATATAAGCAAAAGCCCGCCCTCAAAGACCAAGACAAATCTCTCACCTAACTTGTCAATAAAGATTCCAAGTATCGGGCGCAAGAAAATAGATATGACATTTGTTATAAAAAATAATATAACAATAGTAGTCGCCGGTTGCTCAAAAATCGTCACTATGAGCCATGTGACAAAAGTAAATGTAATCTGCCTGCGCGCCCCAAAGAACACTGCAAGAAAGTAAAAGTTCGTGTACTTCTTCTTTATGATAAATCTTTCTTTTTTTGTTTTCTTAGGCCCCGGACTCATAAACAAAAATACGATTCCGGCCAAAACCATAGAAATCGCACCAATAATAAATGCCACACTAAACGGCACATCAAAGAATTCATACATAATGTACAGAGCCACGGACGTGAGCACAAGAACAATAGTGCTTACACTTTGTATTTCTCCCATCCTGCGTCCAAGGTTTTTTTCCGTTGCAAATGTCATTGAAATCGCTCCGGAAAGTGGCAAATATATATGCTGCCCCATGCTGAATATCATCATCGTCACAACAACAGGCCAAAATCCCGCCGGAACTAAACCAAATGCGAAAAGCCCTATACCACCCAGAATATTCGCAAAAGCTGACGTGCGGATATCCCCCAGAAAAGCGAGAGCTCCAATAACAAAAAACACGAGCAGACCCGGAAGTTCTCTCGGAAATTCCAGTGCCGCTCTCTGAGTTATTGTAAAACCCAAATCTTCATAAAGGCGATTCGCAAATGATGTACTTTCAACCGCCACTGAAATCCCCAATAATGCACTCGCCAGAAGAAAAAGAAAAAAGTCTCTTGAAATAGTCCATTTGCCGATACGGATCTCATTCATATTGAAATCTCCTCAATTTTTATATAAACTCCCGATTCGATTCACATTTTAACATATGGTATATATAAAAGCTATATCTATTTCCTACATTGGTTAACCCGGACAGAAACTCCCCGTAGGGTGCGGCGCCTCGGCTGCACCCCATAAAACGGCACGCTGAGGGCATCGTGCCCTACAAGAGTACATTTAGTGTGTATAGTCACTTGCATTAGACTGAATTTTGCGATATTATGTCATAACAGCAAATATGTACTCATTTGTACACAAAAATAGGAGTGAGATTTTGTTAATAAGTGTTCTCATTTTGGTGATACTCATATTTATAAGCGGTTTTCTTGCATCACTTGAAATCGCCGTCAGTTCATCAAACAGAAATAAAGTCAAAATGCTGCAAGAAGCGGGCGACAAAAGAGCAAAGAGGCTGCTGTCCACGATTGACGAACCTAATAATTTCTTTGCCACTACACAGCTCTATATAACATTCATCGCCTTTTTCTCAGGCGCATATGCGGCAAGTTCTTTTACCGATCCCCTGCTCGGTTTGCTGATGCGGATGAATTTTTATCTATCTGAAACTGCGGTCGAAGCTCTGGTTTTCGTCATAGTTACAGCCCTTTTAACATATGTCGCCCTTATATTCGGCGAGCTTGTTCCCAAGCGTCTCGCCATGCAATATGCCCTCCCATTTGCGCTTCGGGCACTGCTCGTGATAAGCATACTTTCTATAATCGCTTTCCCATTTGTAAAAATCTTATCCGCTTCGTCAAAATTAGTACTTAAAATAATCGGCATCAAAGACGACTCGCCCGAAGAGGACGTAACCAAAGAAGAAATCCGCCTCATGGTCGAAACCAGCAGTGAGGGCGGAAACATTGCTGAATCCGAACAAGGCATGATCGAAAACATCTTCGAGTTTGACAAGCTTACCGCCGAGGACGTTTGCAGACACAGAATCGACGTTATCGCACTTCCGATTGATTCTGATTTTAAGACCGTCACGGACATCCTGACAAAAGAAAACTACACCAGAGTTCCTGTCTACGAAGAGAGCCTTGACAATATCATAGGTATTCTTAATTCAAAAGATGTATTAAACTATGTCCTGACCAATTCGAAAAAATCCGAATTCGACCTTAAAGACCTGCTGCGTGAGGCTTATTTTGCGCCATCTTCTAAAAGAGCCGATGAACTGTTTCAAGAGATGCGTGAAGAGCATATCTATATGGCCGTGGTCGTCGATGAATACGGCGGCACAATGGGAATAGTGACGATGGAAGACTTGGTAGAGCTCATTGTCGGCAGCATACATGACGAATATGACGAGGATGAACTGCCTGACATCACAGACCATGGTGAGGACTCATACAAAATCCAAGGCTCGACTGATTTGGAAACCGTTCAGGATCACCTGGAAATTGAGCTTCCTATCGAAGAATATGACACCATGAGCGGATTTTTGGTCGGAGAACTGGGGTATATACCGGCTGAGGACGAAAATCCGGAAGTTACATATAACGGCATAATTTTCAGAATAGAAAGTGTACACGAAAAGCGGATTACCGAAGTCACCGTGACAAAAGGTGAAAGTAAGTTAGAGGAAGAACCCGAAGAAAATTCATAATTTTAGCTAATTATTAGTGCATCACATTTCAAATAACTAGCCTATACTTACGTTATCTTTTTCCGCCTATCTGCGTTGAAAACCCTTGAAATACCAGTGGTATTCCTTCGGCTTTTCGCCTTGATAGACGAAAAAATCTAACACAATTATAGCCAGTCATTTAAAATGCGAAGCACGTGACAAGATAGATGCATTCCTGA
>Ga0123355_10009980_pt1 | contig 14497 bp, 9 predicted proteins | sample TergutEmb28metaG_3_FD_89872 | JGI IMG/M metagenome (GOLD analysis project Ga0123355, IMG submission 89872) | Embiratermes neotenicus P1 segment gut microbial communities from Petit-Saut dam, French Guiana - Emb289 P1 | ecosystem: Host-associated > Arthropoda: Insects > Digestive system > Gut ...
GACGAAGTGCGCTTTATTGAGAAAAAGGAAAAAGAGGTAGTAGCGAAACTCACAGCCATGCTTGGCATTACTGCTAAAGTCACGTTAGTTGCCCCGAAGAGCATTACACGAAGCGAGGGCAAAGCAGTTCGGGTCATAGATAAAAGAAAACTATAAGAAGGGTTTAGCTATGATTATAAAACAATTATCTGTTTTCGTGGAAAACAGGCAGGGCAAGCTTGTGGATGTCTTAGAGCTATTAGGCAGGGCGAACATAGATCTCCGCGCCCTATCCATTGCAGACACCGCCGATTTCGGCATATTGCGCATTATTGTTGACAAGTCTGAAGAAGCGTCAACTTTGTTACAGAAAGAGGGCTATATAGTCCGAGTTACGGATGTACTAGGGCTGTCAGTGCCCGACACTCCGGGAAGCCTCGCCAAGATATTGCGGGCATTGTCTGATGGGGGCATTAATGTAGAATATACTTATGCCTTTGTCTCTCACAATAAAGGTGAAGCATATGTTGTATTGCGTGTGGAAAATAACGAGGAAGCGAAAAAGTTACTTACTGAACAAGGCATTAATTAAGGCATTCCAAATGACTAAGGGGAAATGTGAATAGGAGAGGAGGAAAATGTAAACATGAGGGAGGGGAAAAAAGGAAAAAACGGGAACAGGAGAGAGGAGAAAAACATGAGTAAAAATGATGCTAAATTCTTTAGGCGAATAGTGACCCTTGTGTTGATCGTGGTAACTCTTCTTATTTTGCTTGTAACATTCTTCACATCTATTAATATTATACAAGATGGAACAGTAGGTGTTGTCAGACAGTTTGGTAGGATTACTGAGACCATTACACCAGGCGGATGGAACATGCGGCTTAGCTGGATTCATGATGTTGAAATATTCGATGTTAGAACACGCGAAGCTGATATGGAGTTTAGTGCCTACAGCGTTGACGCACAAAACATTAGCGGTCGAATGTCAATTCAATATCGGCTGAATCCTGCTGCAGTACAGTTAGTAGCAAGGGAGTTCGGAACACTTGAGCAACTTGAATCAATGATTCATGCAATGTTCAATCAACAGATCTTAAATACGATATCGGCACGAACTGCAACGTACTTAGTTGAACAGATGTATAGGATTGAAAGCGAGCTTGCTGAGCGAATACTTCCTCAACAGGTATACTTTCACATCACAGTTACCAACATAGCATTAGAAGGGTTGCAGTTCTCTGAAGCGTTCCGCACAGCTGTTGATCAACGTATTGTCGCTCGTGAATTTCAAGAGCAAACAAGAATCGAAGTTGAAACTGAAAGGCTTCGTGCTCAGCTGAATCTTGATGTTGCTAGACTGGAAGGTGAAGCAGTTGTAGTTGCGGCTGAGGCTGACGCTCAGGCAATATTGGCAATGCTTGAGGTTTGGGGCGATCTCGGGCCTGAAGTACGCGAACTTGGTCTGCGGCAATTGGCCATAGAGTCATGGAATGGCATTCTTCCTCAAGTTGTCTCAGGAGGAGAATTCAGTCTTATCTTAGATAACTTCACCGAATAGCAAAGCTATTGAGTCCCAGGTACTTGTTGCCTGGGGTTTATTTTTAATTTTAAATGGAGGATTTCGCAAATGTGGAAAATCGCTGTAATACTATTTGCTATAATCATCTTTATTGCATTGATATTAGTAGCTATCTCCTGGATTCGTGATTATGCTGAGGAAAAAAACAAAACATCTTCCAAGGAAAAAGAGAAGTTCAAAGATCTCGATCCTCAATCTATCGAGGTTGTACATGCGATGGATAGCTTTACTGAATATCTTGGTGCTATCCAAAAAGGTCCATTAAACGATAATGATAGAAATAATTCTGATCAATTGTTCGCAGTTGTCGGGGATAGTGAAACGGTAGTTAAGCGTTTAACGGATATTCTATATAAGTTCCCACATAAAACCAGTGAGTTTTTTGATATTACTACTTATATCATCCCTCTCACAAAAAAACTTCTGGAGGATTACAATTTCTATGCTCGTCAAGGTTCCGCTATAGCTGACAAAAACAAGATGAAATGTCTGGAGGGTCTTGAAGTAATTAACAAGATGCTCGTAAAAAAAGCCGATAGTATGATTGAGGATAAATATATCGACCTTCATGCTGACGTTGAGGTTTTGATGAATCTTTATGGGGATAATGAGCTCGGAGCGCATAATTAATATTGAATCGGCAAGGGTGACCACCCCGTCGCTTCGCGCCACCCCTCCATTGGAGGGGAATTCTTACTCCTATGCTAATCTTTAGCAGTTGCTGAGAAATTCCCCTCCTTCGGAGGGGTGCCCGAAGGGCGGGGTGGTCACCCCTGCAAACCTATAAACCTTATCTTAATGGCATTGCTGTCCCTGGTCACCCGCACCCTCGCGACTATAACAAGAAGCCTTATGGCAAAGGAACATAACCTGTCGCCTCAACAAGATACTGTCCTTGCGGCGATCTAATCCATTCTATTAATTTGTCTATGTTTTCTGTTCGTTCAGCGTTAAGATATTCACCATCACTGCGAACGGTTATCGAGTAAAAATCGTTAGCAAATGGATAGGCACCGCTAGCAATGCTTTCCGTTGTCGGTTCCACACCATCAATTGAAAGAATTTTAACCCTATTTTCGCCTATCATATCCCTAATATAGTACAGGAACGAATATCCTAACGAATTTCTGAAGTTCCTGTAACCCGCCACGCGAAGATACATCCACATCATCGTGTGATAAGTGTCATTCAAAGGTGCTGGTACGAGAGGGGCGTCGCCCATGATTTCCCTAAGCATCGTCTGGCTGCCAGAGCCCCCAGGGCGCTGAAAAGCTCTTATAGAATTATTTCTTCCACCAACCTCCTGCCAGTTTGTGATCTCTCCAGAATATATGCCTCTTACATCGTCTACAGACAAATTCGAGACTGGATTTCGCCTGTTTACAAAAAAAACAAACGCTTCTCGGCCTATTGGTGTTAAAATCAACTCCAAGCCATTCTCTTCAGCCATTTCTCGCTGCTCTTCTGAAACGCCCATCAAAAAGACAATATCAGCGTAACCTTTTACTAGGTTTTCAAATGCTCGTTGAGTTCTAGAGCTGACAACAAGATATGTAATTCCCCTATCCATCTGCCGAAAGTTGCCACGTGAGTAATCAGGAAATCCAGCGTCGAGATCTGGCGCAGGGTATGTTGCACGAACAAAGGCAGAATATAGCGGATACAGGGCAGTTGCACCATCAAGCCGAGGCAGTTCACCACTAATTTTCAACGTAGATTCTTCGCTTAATTTAGCGACTAACGTTTCTTGGTATGTTAATATGCCATTAATATATACGTAGGTTCCAAATGGTGCATATTTATCAAGATCGATTTCCTCTCTTTCTTGAGGCATAAGCGATCTATAAACTGATGGCGAGAATATAACAATAAGCAAGACAATAATTCCTGAAAGAGATAGGATTGCTATGCGTCGTTTTTTCGCATTAAAAGGCTTCAATGCAAACAGTACAAGAATCAAGTACGCTGCCCCACATAGTACCAATGGCAACCAATAAATATGTATGCCAATGTAAATGTGAAGCCAGATTATATCAGTTAATACATACGCAAGAAACAAGAATCCGATAAAACCAACAATACATAAAATCCTTAATGTCATCTTCCTCATAAAGAGATCAATCAGCTCCAGTTCTATTGTGACAAAGGCACGGGCGACCGAGACGGTCGCCCCTACATCAAGGCAACGCCTCGTTCTTTAGGCACTTCCGCCTTTTCCATCCCGCAGCCCTAAAATCTCTGTTGCTTCCTCTACCATCTTATATTTAAGCACTTTCCCAGCGGCATTCATCGGAAACTCATTTACAAACCTTACATATTTAGGAGTCTTATGTTTGGCCATATGCGCATTCACATACTCTTTTACATCTTCTTCTGTCAAGCTCTCTCCATCTTTTAATATAACACAAGCCATAATGGCTTCTCCATAATGTTTATCCGGCACACCTATGACCTGTACGTCCTTGACTTTCGGATGAGTATAAATAAAATCCTCAATCTCTTTTGGATATATATTCTCGCCGCCCCGAATTATCATATCGCGTATCCGCCCAGTTATCTGGAAATTGCCATCCGGCAACCGCCTTGCCAAGTCTCCGGTATGCAGCCAGCCATCAGCATCAATAACATCAGCGGTAGCAGCAGGCATTTTATAGTAGCCCTTCATTATGTTGTATCCGCGCGCAACAAACTCGCCGTCGACATTATCTGGAAGCTCCTCGTTGCTACAAGGGTCGACGATACGGCATTCAACGCCAGGCAGCGGATGCCCTACTGTACCAACCTTAACATCCAAGGGATCGTCCCCGCTAGACATGGTGCACCCCGGAGATGTTTCCGTCTGGCCAAATACGCTGGTGATCTCCGTCATATTCATCTTATCCAAAACTTCCTGCATAACCTTGACAGGACACGGACTTCCTGCCATAATTCCTGTTCTCATATACGAAAAATTGGTTTTTCCAAAATCCTCATGCCCAAGCATAGCAATAAACATTGTAGGCACGCCATGGAAAGCAGTTATCTTTTCCCTGCTTATACACTCCAATGATAACTTAGGCGAAAACGCAGGCATGGGGCACATAGTTGTACCGTGAGTCACCGATGCAGTCATTGCCAACACCATTCCAAAGCAATGAAACATTGGTACATGTATCAACAATCTATCAGCAGTAGAAAAATCCATCCTGTCGCCGATAGTCTTGCCGTTGTTAACCACGTTATAGTGCGTCAGCATAACGCCTTTTGGGAAGCCAGTCGTGCCCGACGTATATTGAATATTACACACATCATGCCGATTGATCATTGCCATGCGCTGGTAAACAATTTCGATAGGCGTTTCCGAAGCAAGGCTTAAAGCATCATCCCAATGCTTGCAACCAGGCACTTCAGACTCTATAGTAATTACATTGCGTAAAAACGGCAGCCTACGGACATGAAGAGGCTCAAATGCATCATGACCGTTCAACTCCGGGCATATCTCCTGTATAATGGAAACATAATTCGAATCGCGATATCCGTCCACCATTACCAATGTATGCGTATCTGATTGCCGCAACAAGTATTCGGCCTCGTGAATCTTATAAGCAGTATTCACCGTAACAAGCACAGCACCAATTTTTGTAGTCGCCCAAAATGTGACAAACCATGCAGGCACATTCGTGGCCCATATAGCTACTTTATCGCCCCTTCGAACCCCCATCGTGATAAGTGCACGGGCAAACACGTCTACATCGTATCTAAATTCTTCATAAGTTCGAGTATAATCCAATGTGGTATATTTAAGCGCGCATTGATCTGGAAATTCTTCAACCACCCTGTCCAACAGCTGTGGAAATGTTAAATCAATAAGAGTCTCTTTTTCCCAAATAAACTTTCCAGTACCCGATTTATTATCATATAATTGGCTGCGCCCAGTGGTCTTTCCCATATATGGAGACATAAAATGTGAAAACTGTGGTATTATAATGCCGCCATCTTCCAATTCAGGCATGTAGCGTTTCGTCCACTCCAAGGACACAAATCCATCGAAATTAATTGATTCCAGAGCTCGGAACATACGATGAAATGGTATATCCCCCTCGCCCATAGGTCGATACACAACCTGCTCATTTTCCATAACCGAATCCTTAGCATGAACATGCTTAATAAACGCACCCAGATTCTGCACTGTGGTTTCCGGCATTTCATTAAAGAATCTAAAAGGATGATGTATGTCCCATAGGGCGGCAACTGAATCGCTGGCTATGTTCTCCAATAATTTATGCAAGCGGGACGTATCTGCATAAACCCCGTTTGTTTCAATTAGAAGGGTTACATTATGTTCTTCAGCAAGCGGTGCAAGCCGCTTCAATTGTCGTATTACACATTCATCGTCTACCTCACCTTCCACATACATCTTTTGATCAGCTAGTACACGTATATATGGTACATCCATTTTAGCTGCCAGTTCGATATAGGCAGAAAGCTCTTTAAAGTTCTCTTCCGCTTTATCAGCAAATTTTAGGCTGCAGTTGGAGGACAGGCAAGTTATGGCCAAATGCATAGCATCAAGCCTTCTGAGCGTATCTGGCAACTTGCTTTCCGAGAATGCTTTTTCCCGGCCAGCAAAGATATCGCCGCCCAGCCCCCAGACTTCGATACCGTCGAAGCCAAAATCCTTTGCGGTAGAACAAATCTCGCTCCAATCCCATTTTGGACATGCTAATGTTGAAAAGGCTAATTTCAAAAAAAGACCCCCTTCTCATAGATTTTTTGGCTTGTTTCAAAAATGTGTCGATTTAGCAGACACGATCGTCATCCCGGGCTTGACCCAGGATCCCCTGAACATAGCCAATCTCAGGGGATTGCGGGTCAAGCCCGCAATGACGGACTAACGAGATTTGTCTGCTGCTTCTGAAACACACCGATTTTTTTGTATTATATATTATAACACGTCAAAAAGGCAACCGTCCGTCATTTGACATGGTCGCCTTTTTTTACCTTTTGTTATTTTACCGTCTTTGCGATTATTTTACCGCTTTCCATTCGCCCGATTTTAGATCATAATAGTAGGAATCGCCAATGACCTGTGCTCTGCTGCTGAGCGGAACAACATTACCCTCGATATTCAAAAATCCGCCCTGTTCAATGACTTCAGAGTGACTGTCACCTGTAAAATCTTTGCGATCTAAGACATTTAAATCGCCCAGCAAAACAAGTTTACTGTTCTTTAATTCCAGCTTAACTCCATGAGACAAAGTATACTCTTGATTTAAATGTGCTCGATCGGCATCTAAAATGACGATTGCGTTCTCGTGAACTTCAATTGAACCACTCTCCGACGTGAAAACATTCTCAAGAATTTCAAAGTCCTGTGTCATATTATCGCTATTGGAAAAATCAAATCCCGAGTATAATATACTCGGGAATGTGTTATTATTTGGACCTGGTGCTGGTGTCGGAACTGGATTTTCTTTTGGTGTATGACTCTCTGATAATGGCATGCTCTTAGCTAGTACGAAACTATCTGTATCGTTAAAGTCTGAATCTATAGTTTCAATATGGTTCAAATCGATAGATTCCGAAAAAGCCGCTTGAGCTTGATGTGCCCCACCACCACCATCTCTTCTAGGTCTTGGAGCAGGTCTTAAAGAACCCGGTGACACTCCGCTTGGCGTAGTTGTCAACCAACCTGGTGATGTATTATGCCACGAGCGACCCGGAGGCAATGGAGCTTGACGGCCATTGTGATCTTCAGGTGTTCGATCTGGGTATCTATCCGGTTCTGGTGTTGGCGTAGGTTCTGGATATATCTGATTCTCATTTGCTAACCTATCGCTTACATGGTTCAACAACGATAGCATTTCTGCCCGTGTAATACATGTCATGACACGCAGAGTGTTATCTGGGTATGCATTTACTATACCTGAGTTAACCATGTATGACACAATTTGACGATAAATTGGCATATCGGTTGGTATAAGGTAATGATCACTAAATCTGGATAAATCCGTTTGAGGAGCTTGTGGCGAACCCAACAGACGATATATCATTATAAAAGCATGCAGCCGTGAAACATTTTCATGTGGCCTAAAGGTTCCATCAGGAAAACCTGCAATATACCCTTTCCTCTGTGCTGCCCCAACTTGATGATAATGCCAATCAGTAGGCCGAACATCGCTAAAAGTAGGATATCCGCTTTCTGTAATATTGAAAAACCTATTTAGAAGCGCTACAGCCTCTGCACGCTGCAAGTGGCTGTCCGGTCTGAATGTTCCGTCTGGATAACCGGCTAATATCCCTTGCCCAGTAAACTTCTGTACAAGTGCTCTGGCCCAATGATTGCCTATATCTGTAAAACCGCCTTCAGCAGCACTTAGGTTTGAGGCGGGTACGCTAATTAACAGTGTAGTGGCTATCAGCCAAGCGAAAAACTTCTTCTGCATTGTATCTTCTCCTTAATCACATTAGTCCGCATGCGGTATTGTAATCTGATCGCGGCTGCGCATGTGAAAGTACGCGCAATTATATTTTAAATCGAATCGGGAAATTTATTCAACCAATCACTTCAAATAAATTGAAATAGTATGAGGATGATGTTATTCCAATGCAAAATTTACATGCAATAAAAATCTCGGTACGCAACATGGTCGAATTTGTACTCAGGAGTGGTAGCATCAATTCCGGATATATGAGTTCAAACCGAGCAGTTGAAGGTACGCTTTTACATCAAAAGTTACAAAACAGGCATAAAATTGAAGCTGAAAAATCTGGGCTTACTTATAAGAGCGAAGTTTCACTAAAACACAGTTTTACATACAAACAGTACCAATACGAAGCAGAGGGTCGGGCTGATGGTCTTGTCACAGGTGGTAAACTGATTGTTATCGAAGAAATAAAATCCTCATTAAGGCCTGTTGAGCAAATCAAAAACGATCCAAATCATTGGCATTGGGCACAGGCCAAATGCTACGGATATATTTATTCTCACCAAAATAACATTACAAATGCAGAAATTCGTCTTACGTATGGCCATTTGGAATCTGAAGACTCCGTGAGCTTTACCCTGAAAATGAGTTTTTCGGAGCTGGAGGCATTCTTTTTCTCGATAATTGAACGCTATCATCAATTTTCGGAAATGGAAGTTAACCGTATTTCACAACGGAACGAAACGATAAATCGGTTAAATTTTCCTTTCGGTGAATTCCGTAAGGGTCAACGGGAACTTTGTGTTTCTATCTATGCAACCGTTAAGCAAGGGAAGAAATTATTTGCGCAAGCACCTACAGGCACTGGCAAGACAATATCCGCACTTTTCCCCTCAATAAAGGCCTTACCAACCTTTGGGGAAAAAATATTCTATTGCACAGCTAAGACAATCACGCGCCAAGTAGCAGAAGATACGATACGGACAATGATTAATGCAGGCCTAATCATCCGAACAGTAACCCTCACAGCAAAAGATAAAATATGTTTTATGCCTGCCAGGCTTTGCAACCCATTCGAATGCCAATTTGCCAATGGACATTTTGATCGTGTTAACGAGGCTCTTTTGGACATTATCATAAACGAGACTCTAATCAGCAGAGCACTGATTATCGAGTATGCGCAGAAACATCTAGTTTGTCCATTCGAATATATGATGGATACCACTTTGTTTTGTGACGTAATAATCTGCGATTATAACCATGTTTATGACCCCAAAGCTAAGCTTAAACGGTTTTTTTCAAACGGAGGGGATTATATAGTATTAAATGATGAAGCACACAATCTGGTAGATCGTAGCCGCGACATGTTTTCGGCAATAGCGAGCCGTGATGAACTTACCGAAATGAGGCGGCTTTTTGGGAAGAAAACCGCAATATACAAAGATATAGGCAAGGTTTTAAAATACTTCAGGGAATGCGCAAAGAAGTGTTCTCCACTTATACAGGATCGCCAACAAAGAGCAACCAACCATCGACGTCATCCCGGGCTTGACCCGGGATCCCATCAACTTGGCCTATCTCAGGGGATTGCGGGTCAAGCCCGCAATGACGTAATCAACGATATCGTATCTTATAAGAGAGAAGCACTAAGCAATGCTTACACCCAAAAAGAAATGCCAACTGAATTATGTAACATACTAAAGGGTTTGGCTTCCAGGCTTGACGAATGGCTTGCGGAGCCAAGAAATGAAATAGTTGATCAGATCTTAAGCACATATTTCAGTATATCCGACTTTTTACGTGTATCTGAGTTGTATGACGATCACTATATAACGTATATAGAAACAGGCGAGAAAACTGCGTTTCAAATAAAATTATTTTGTATAGACCCATCAAAAATGCTGGCGGAAGCTAACAAGAAATCATTGGCTGCAGTATTTTTCTCTGCAACGCTAGCACCACTAGAATATTTTCGAAATGTACTCGGGGGTGAAGACGGCGACTTTACGCTACGCTTGCCTTCACCCTATTCACAGGATAACTTATGCCTTATGATTGACACCAGGATTTCAACAAAGTTCAAGTTCAGGGAGCTTAGCTTTGAACCAATATCAGAGCGCATTTATAATATGATACAGGTGCGAACAGGGAATTATCTTGTATTTTTTTCTTCGTACGCCTATATGAATAAAATCACAGAAATTTTCAGTGAAAGATACCCAAAGATAAACATTTTAATACAATCTCCTGATATGGACGAAGCTTCACGGGAGTCTTTTCTTTCTCAGTTTACTCCGGAAAGCACTAAGACGATGTTGGCTTTTGCTGTGCTGGGCGGGATTTTCTCTGAAGGGGTGGATTTAAAAGCTGAACGTTTGATAGGGGTAATTGTTGTAGGGGTTGGGCTTCCGATGATTACAGAGGAGCGCAATGTAATTCAGAATTACTACGACAGAAAGCTGGGAAGGGGTTTCGAGTACGCATATTTGTTCCCAGGCATGAATAAGGTCATGCAAGCTGTTGGCCGAGTTATCCGTTCAGAAACAGATAGGGGTATTGCATTGCTAATTGACAGCCGATTTGGAGATGGTGATTATAGGTGCACATTCCCAAACGAATGGTCCCACGCAAGGTATATAAAAGGGCCAAAGGAGATGTCACAGGTTTTAGAGGATTTTTGGGCAACGAAACAATTATAGCAAAAAACCTTCAGAATTACGCTCTGTGCAAGTGACCAATTTTCAAAGGAGACGGGCTGAGGTTTGCGATGGGGAGGCCTGTCTTGTTTGAGCCCGGAGGGCGAGTTTGACAGGCCTTCACAGCGCATTCTCAGTCTGTCTCCGATCCCCTGCTTACACAAATAGATAGTGACCACGTTTGGCTCATCTAATTTTAAAAAAAGCAACTTTCTGCTTTAGCATTTCTGCTTGAGAATTCAACTCCTGCGAAGCAGTCTCGGATTCTTTTGCCGTAGACGATGTATTAGAGACAACCCCACTTATTTCCGATACACTGGTGTTTATATTGGAAATAGAATCTAACTGCTCTACAGAAATATCAGCAATTTGAGAAATAAGTGTAGTAATGTCGCTTATATTATTAGATATAGTATCAAATGATTCCACAACCTCTGCTGCTGCCCGTACTCCTTCTTCCACATTTTTATTATTTTCTTCAATTATCGCTCCTGTATCGGAAGCTGACTGCTGGCTTCTTCCAGCCAAAGTACGTACCTCATCCGCCACCACAGAAAAGCCTTTACCATGCTCCCCTGCCCGAGCAGCTTCGACGGAGGCGTTCAAAGCAAGCAAATTGGTTTGAAAAGCAATATTAGTGATTACATCAATAATTTTAGAAATATCCGTATTAGACTCTTTAACTGCATCCATTGTATCTGACATAGATTTGACAGTTGCGCCACCTTGTGCAGCAAACTCTTGTGATCGATTTGTACTTTGGTTTGCAATGGTTGCGTTGTCGCTTGCTTGAGTGGCTTTCTCGTGTATAAGAGCAAGGGAACTGCTTAACTCCTCTACTGCGGCAGACTGCCTGGTTGCCCCATCAGCAAGATGTGTCGCGCTTGTTGACATTTGATTCGCTCTAATAGCCAATTGGTCAACTGTAGCTTTGATGTCTGACATTATACTGTTTAGAGATTCTAAAATAGTATTTAGTGCGGTTTTTATAGGCGCGTAAGAACCTATATAGTCACGCTTTATAGATGATGTTAAGTCACCCCGCGCCATAAGTTCTAATATTTCAGTAATCTCGCTGATGTATAGCAATGTAGTTCCACCAGAAGTATTCACAGCGTTCTTCACATTTTCAAATGTTCCTTTGAAAGTTGTCAAAATTTCTGCGTTTTCAAAGTTTCCTTCTTTCATTTCATTCAGCGAGAATTCAATGGCTGTTAACGGTTCGGCAACAGCTGTCACAAGATTATTTAAGGAGCTTACAAGGCCGGTCCAATCGCCCTTGTATTTATCAGCGTCTATGAGTACATCAAGCTTACCATCAGCTGCGGCAATGGCTAATCCACCGATATCCGCTGTAATTGACTGCATATTGTCACGAAAACCAGATAGAGTTTCCGTCATAACTGCCCTCTTACCTGGCAAACTCGGAATCTCCACATTGAAGTTACCTTCGTTGAATGCATTAAGAGTGTCCAAAAACATGGGGATATCTTGCAGTATAAGGCCCATTAACTCATTTACGCTGGCTGCCACCTCTTTGTAAGTACCTAGATATTGTGAATCATCAATTTTCGCGTCAATCTCGCCCTTTTGATTAAAACTGCTGGACAAGACACGCAAGTCATCTGATAATTTGATAACAGCACCTGCCATAGTTGCAATAGATATTGTAAGTTCTCCAACTTCGTCTTTCGATATATTGGCATGGTCGAGATTGAAACTGAGGTCGCCTTCTGCCATATTATTGACAACGCCCGCTAGCTTTTTAATGGGCACAGCCAGGGAGCGTGTCATAATTATCATTAGCACAATAGTAATGGTAATGACAAACAGTGTTACTCCAAGGATATAATAGATCAATCGGAAGGCAAATTCGGTTGTTTCAGTAGCACTTCTATTTATAGCTTGAGCAGTTGTCTCCTTCAATCCGTACAAATCCTTGATAAGCTGGTCAGAAATATGCTCATACAGGGTAATGGCTTGGCCAGCTAAATCGTGCAATCCATTTTGATGGGCATTAATCACATCTGGAACAACCTCTGTACGCCATTGATTTGCGAGTTGTTCTATTCTGTTAATCCCCGCAAGGTGAAAACTCACTTCCTCCGGATATTGATCAAGTCTTGGATCGTCGTTAATTGAGATTCTGTATTTCTCTGCGATCGCAAAGAATCCATTCAGTTCTTCTTCAATAGACTGGCTAAACTGGTTTATATGGGCATCTAATTCTGAGCCATGGGCAGACATTTCGAAGAGATAGTTCTGAGCAGTTCGAAAATGGATTGTCATTTCGTTTAATTGCATGCGGCGAGTGCGAGGGTATGTCTCCAGATAGGTGAAATTATTGTTTGCCATCATTGCCAGGCCAAAAACGCTCAGCACAATAACGATTACCATTAAAATAATTAAGCTAAATCCAACTCCTAGTTTGGCATGGATTTTGAGATTTGCATACCACTTCATCATTGGCGTAAACAGCTCCTTCAAACACACAGAAACTTTAGGTGTTTCTTGAAGTATTTACATGTTTTTAAATTATTATCCAATTGAAAACTCCCCCGGCTTTAGCCGTGAGGAGTGTTAGGATCGCCATTTGAATTGTTGTCATCTTTTTCAGGCTGGCTGTCAGATATGTCAATATTGGGCCATGGTTTGTTCGTCTCAGATAGCTTGTTCGCTTCTGATAGATTATACAGCCTAGCCGCAAGCACACATATACGCACAAATATCAGTATCATTATGATAAATAAAATCCGGTCGAGTATTTCAGCGAGCTGTGAACCCATCCCAAAGCCTTCTTCTCGAGTGGCGTAAATAAAAATGCGATAACCCTGACCTAAGTCCACCATAATATCGTCATGAAAAACTTGTACACCTGTACCGCCAAGAAAAACAGGCGGCTCAATACCAGGATAAAGTATGAATACACCATTGCTAGAATTGGGGCTGCCTATAGCTCTGTGAAATACAATGGCTTCAGCATTAATGTATGGCCCCCTACCCCGCTCAAAATTGAACGTACTCAAATTATCCATAATAGAGTGAATCGCTTCTTTTTCCTCATCTGAAAGCCACTCAAGTGTATACCAATTGCTCTCAGTAATAACTGCTCGATTCTCTTCATAGGTGTATTCTATCTGTAAGAAGCTGTAATTATAGTCCCAATGGACAACGCGAACCTCAGCGTCATTTCTGGAGAACTCTCCGTATCTAAGTGTATCAAGATCCTCTTTGTGCTCTTCGAAAAATTCCGTTATTAGCGGAATCTTATTTTGGAACCTACTCATGCGCCTAGCATCCCTAAATGTAGTACCAGCTAGTAAGTATTCGACGGTAAGCAGCAGAAACAAAACCAACCAAAATCCAAACTTAAACCACAGACGCCTTGTTGTCATTAAATCCCCTTCTTTCTCGGCAGCAACTATCCACGGACACTTGGACACTTGAAATCCTCTTTACAATACCTCCAGAAAAACGCTATACTAATATAACCATTTGAGTGGCGAACACATTACAGAAATTCTAATAATATTGTCACTTTCATGTACAGCAGAGAACGACGACAGCCACATACACAGTACGAAATTTCCAACAAAAAAATTTACTGCTCCTTTTCATCTAAATAATGCCATTGACATTGACAAAATTTCGGCATATATGTAAGATTTATTGTATGATATTTTTGTTGACAGGGTTAATAATATTTTGTATAATCAAGTTTGTTGCTAACAAATGGCCCGTTCGTCAAGCGGTTAAGACACAGCCCTTTCACGGCTGGATCAGGGGTTCGAGTCCCCTACGGGTCATATGGCGCCATAGCCAAGTGGTAAGGC
>Ga0123355_10009981_pt1 | contig 14497 bp, 8 predicted proteins | sample TergutEmb28metaG_3_FD_89872 | JGI IMG/M metagenome (GOLD analysis project Ga0123355, IMG submission 89872) | Embiratermes neotenicus P1 segment gut microbial communities from Petit-Saut dam, French Guiana - Emb289 P1 | ecosystem: Host-associated > Arthropoda: Insects > Digestive system > Gut ...
CTCCTCATTTCCTCCAGGTAGTGATGGGACAGTAGCTCAGTGTAGAGCGCTACAGTCTCCTTCTTCATCCTTTCCAATCATCATTATCCTATACGACTGTATGCGATCAAGGCTACTTGACGGGGTGTTGCCAGATTTCATTCTTTCGTCCTGGCGTAGTGGAAATCTTCTCTGTTTTGGGATGACGCTTATTGTAAGTTGGTAGTCGGCGACAGGCTACCGACCTGCACTGAACAACATCCCAGAAGAGCAAAGACTACTGACAGGCTTTTAAAAGGAAAAATAAATACATAAACGTGAAGGCCTCAAGTACTACAATAATTCTTCAGTAAAAGTGAAATGTCTTGAAGTTAACTCTCAGTGGGTACTGTACATATACTAGTCGGTTTATTTCAAAGGGAGATAAGAAAGTGCACAAGCCTGAAGACGGTCTTCATATTTCTCCAGTTCGATTAGTTCGTCCGTGACTGGGGAAAAGATTCATTTACTGCTCCAGGGACTGTTATGTTCGTGTCAGGTTTTTTAAACTTTGTATTTTATGTCATTCACTGATTGTTTCATGATAGTTTTTAATTCCCTAAATTTATGTTTAGTTCGAGAGTAGCTTGGCGTTTTATCATGCCGGATATTGTAGCAAATAAGGATAATAATAATAATAATAATAATTATTATTATTATTATACGATATGGATATCTCTTGTCACAGGCCTTTTCTTCCTGGCACTTCTCTTGAACCAGCGGTGATCCCCACTGCTCAGGCTTCAAGCTTCACACTGCAGTACTTTCCGTATTTGGTGTGATGTTCCAAGTATAGCTGTTTTTTGCAGTGAATCTATCGAATGTCTTCCTGGTACAGTTTCTTCTTCTTCTTCTTCTTCTTCTTCTTCTTATTATTATTATTATTATTATTATTATTATTATTATTATTATTATTATTATTATTGCACACATACTTCGGAAAGTACTAATGTAAAAATACAGTAGTTTCAACACTGAAACTAACGATATAAGTACCATGAATAGTAACAATTGAATAGCTGCAACACTGTATCCTCTAGGGACGTAGTTTGTCTCAGGAATATAAATATAAATACCCTGCATAAAGGAGATGATGATGATGATGATGATAATAATAATCAAGGGCTAATTAAACTTGACTGAGTATCAGTTCGTAATTAGTAAAGATGTAACCGAGGAAGGATTTTCTATAATACTGCATCTTAGTGAGAAAGAAGCAGATCGCATTGTAAATCAGAACAGACAGAAACCAAGAAGGCCTTAATTAGCAACTCTAACTGAAAGAAAATACATGAGATTCATTACTGATTAAAAAACGTAAAGTTTTTTGAGTAGTGGTTCACTAAACACGTTCTTTTTCGTTAATGAACGATAGTCGGAATCGAATGCTGTACAGGTTTGAATGTTAAGAGAGATTGATTTGAAACAATCTGGAAGGAGATGGTCGTGATATTTGCCTAGAGGGATTGCAGGAAACCACGAATTGTACCTGCATGTTGGCAATCCTTATTAAAGTTTCCCGTAAATTTCTTCAGTCCTCACAATAAATTGTCAGGATATGTTTGAATAAGACCTCTACGGCTTCCTACTGAGTTCTCGCCAATTACTCTGTCATCCGAAGCGATGTACAAACTTTACTACTGACAGCTTCATCAGATAACCTATAAATTTCTTTAACGATGAATTATTCGGGTTTATTTTGCTAGAAAACCTCTATAATTTTTCTTGGCTTAATCAAAAACCTTGCAAGAATCTAAGGAAATGAAGGCAAATGCACGATAGGGGGACGCAAGTTGTTGACCTCTTACTTTTGCCGCTTAAATATTTATTCGACAGTACCCCTGCCAACTGGGTAACCTTGCGGAGGTCCAGAACTGGTCTCGGAATTGTAGCGGAGACAAAAACCGTGGAAAAAATTCAATCGCTCCATTGCGCAGCTTCCAACCTGTGCCTTCAATGACTGATGCACCAAGGCATTCCGCTGGGTTGTGGAACGATTTATTCCGATAGGTGGGAGTACTAATATTTCCAGAGAATGTAATGCTACCTTGAAAAAGGCAGCTGTCTAGATTCCAAGTTGCCACTACATGCTTCTCATTTAGCCCTCCCGACTTAAATTTAGTAGTAACCAAATTCATGTTTTGTTTACATGGAAAATAACCACTGCCAACGGGTGACAACCCAATTGCAGTAAATAAATATTATTATATTCTGCCGAAACGTCAATACCCATCTCCCAGAGTACATGGTACTATTACCGAAAAGATAATAATATATTCTGTAATATATCTTGTATTATGATCGATGTGTGTAAATAATAAATATAAAAATCAATTTGAAATGGTCGACAAATTAAACTGTACTACAAAAAAAACGAAAAGAAACAAAACGTAGTTGTTTCTTTTTCAGGCCACCAATTATAAGACCTTCCGAACTTGCCTGGCAGCTAATTTCGAAATGATGTGACGCGTTGATTAATTTCGTGTCCGTATCTTGATGTTTTGTTCTCTGTTTGCGAATTATATTTTCTGACCTCGTACCACACGACTCTAATAATGCTCTCTCGCTGCCAGCCTTACGTAATAATCTTCGTCACAGTGTGATGTGTCACGTTTGAACGTGCTTGCAAATACAACTGTGCTGTCTGCTACTGCTCCCAGGTTTTAGCTTCTCACAAATACTTATACCTTCTTCAAAACAAAGGTTTTGTTATTCGTTGATATGTCTTTTTTTTTCTTTCTTAATTTATTTCTTTCCTTATCTGCTTCTACATTTATCGATCCTTTAAATAATTTTCTTCTTATTTATTTTATTCCATAAATAAATAATTTCCTCCTATTTTTGAGCGTGTTTGCAAAATTACGCAAAGCGAATATTAGTTTCGTCCGAATGGAATAACTAAGACCCCACAGTACGGATTTTCATGATACCGATGTCTTAGTGAAAGGTAAAGTGATCCCTTTACAGTCCCGGTGTGGTCCAAGAGGTTGGGTAGAGGTATAGTTCTACTCTTCCATGACAGCGGCACTAGAAGGGGGTGAGTTGTCAGCAGCACGCCCCAGCCACACTTTACCCCCGGGAAAGAATCGGTACCCATTTTACAAGAGGCTGGGTGGGCCCCAGGGCCGGTCTGGAAGCGCGGAAAATCTCATCCCCACCGGGATTTTATCCCGGACCGTCCAGCCCATAGTCAGTCGTTGTACCGAATGAGCTACCCGGCCCACATTGATGTCTTTCTACTTTTCGAAAATATACCGAGAAAACTGAAGTCTTCTTAAAATCTGAAAGAATAGCGTGTGCTTTGCATGAAGACATTGGTAATATCTCACTGAATTCTCCTCAGAATGAGAAATATTTCAGAGAACCGTTGCAACGAAAATTAAAAAAATGCATATTCGGCATCCCCCCCCCCCCCCCCCCACAACGAACTTTAATGATGAAAATGGGGAAAAATTTATAAAAAAAAAAAAAACAAAAAAAAAAAAAATAATACTCAACCCCCCCCCCCCCCGAAAATCGTGCCATTTAGGAGATAATGTGGAAACTTATGGTAAAGCCAGACAGGCCACAAATGGCAATATACTTGGACGTATGCGCTTTGCATGCTTGATAAATATGACTATAGGCGCACATTTAGAGTACATCATCCTTATTGCTTCTCCACTGCAACAGTGGTTACGCCAACGCTACTCAATATGCCGTTTATACGTACAGTACACTGCCTGTGTTGTGTCCTTCCTGTTATCGATGTCCAACATTCTCGCTTTGCTGCCCCTTTAATTTTGCCTGCTCTACATATGATTGTGTTTGCACGATGTTAGCTTTCGCGTATGCGATTATGCTACCTAACAGTATGCTACCTAACAGTAAGCAAACTTTAAAACATGAATGGAACTTTCATGTTGTAATGATATTCTGAGAGACCTCTCTGTTTTCCCGTTCGACAGTAGCACTGCGCGCTCTCGACTTGCTGTCTGTGGCGGAAAAAAGTCGTAATATGTCCTCAGGGCACGAAGATACTTTTTGTTACGAAGATAGTGTGGATACCGACAGTGCTGTGGACATGTGGAAGGTGATTATTCTTTCCCCAGTTCGTTTAATTTGGTAGTTATTTAGAAAGGTATGAAAGATGTTCATTATCTGTATGACCACCTGCATCACTCACATACACCTGTTTGTTCGGATGTGACAAATTACCTGAGTCATGGCTGTGTAAAAACACACGTTGCCTGTACCTCTGGGTAGCTCTTGAAGTGTTCTGGAATGCGGTTGTGAAAAGAATTCGGTAAGATTTACATTTCTGTTCACAAATTTTCAATTTTAATTTCCTTTTCAAGAGTATAATCGTTCACTTGTCAATCGACTACAGTTATTGTCACGATAGAACCTCTATTTGTGTTACTTCTCGGGGTCAGCTTATCTTCTTAATGCCCTAAATGTTTAATATAGGCCTGTATTGTTACGTGACTCCAATCATTAAAATCATTCACGACTGTAGTAAATTGGTCCAATAATTGGCCTGTTTGTATGTGAGAATACAGCTGTACACACAAGCCGGGCAGTGATTATCATACTATCGGTATTTACGTGCTATTGAAGTCAATATTAAAGGGCAAATATATTGGCCGTCTAAAAAGATTTGTGAAATCTTTTCAGAGTCGAGAAGGATATATAAATGATTTCTCTTCTGATTGGTTGTTTAGTTTGTTAAAGATGTTACAATATCACGAAAGAGAAAGAATGCGAAGGCTAACCGATTGATCTTTTTTATACCCGTAAAGAGTTTATGCCATTTTGCCAGAGTTGCTCTCACGGCAGGAACTGCCCGAAGAACAGACCCTTGAAATCGCAATTAGGAAGGTCAGCGACTTTTTCAGTCTTCCGGGGACATCTTCGAAAAGAAGCCCTCGTGGCAGCAGTTTTACTTCCCGAAAGAAGCAGAACTTGTAAGGAACCGAAGCAGGCGAATAAGGAGGTTGGGTGACCACAGACGTATTTTTAGCGCCCAAAAATTTCTGCCCTGACGGTTAAGGTTTGCCGGCCAAATTTTGTGGCGAATAAACCAGCACTATTACCGCCATCACTCCAAACGTTTTCGGAGAACTTTCCTCATCAGACTTACTAAATCACCCGGTAACAATATTCGTTGTACTCTTGGTCTTGAGGGAAAACTTTCTAGAAAAAAAGCTCACTGCTTTTTTGCCTGGCATTTTCTTCCTGCGGAAAAGAATGGGATTGTACACTGAGGTTAATATTTCGCCTTCTACTTGGTTAATACAGTTTTCCATAATTTTAAGCAAAACCTAACCGAATACATTCCTCTTTCAGATCAGCAACATAAAATCTTTTATCTCACTTAGGCACAGAATACAAACACTTGTTTATAAACAACGCATAGAGTTTTGTTAGCGAAACTCTGTGAACTGACTCAGAAGACGGAGTTATTACTGTATTAGTGGTATAAAGCTGCAATACGTAGCCTTCTCGGTCCTGGCAGCGAGTTCGGTAAGTTCTATACTTGCCTTTGCAAATGTGGCACAAATGACGGAAATTGTATACTCATTACATAACAGTATTTCGGGATGTGAAGTCTTGTTGTCTGGTAGACTAGATTAGTAGGAATAAACGGTGGCGCAGTTGTTTGAAGCACTGAGCTGTAAGTTGAAAGGTCGTGGGTTCGATGTCTGTCGGTGTCATTGGGATTTTTCATTGACATAAACCTTCCACCCGCACCATGACCCTGAGGTTGATCCAGCCTCTAAGAGAAATGATTACCAGGCATATTTCCTGGGAGGTAAAGAAGTACGGTGCCTAGGACTGACAACCTTACCAACTTCATATGCCAATTGTTTTGAAATTTGGGAGTCTCAACCTCTTTGCACCTTCAAAGCCTGTCCAGGCCTGTACAAGAAGTGCTTTACATTTACCTTTACCTTTACCTTTTACATCCCATATTCTTCGCTGTCAGAAATAGATAACTCAACATTCAAAACCTTAGTTAGCTATGCAAGGCGAGGAGTAGCACTCGGCTACTTGCAAAATAAAATGAGCGAAGTCTGTGTTGGAAAATGGAACAACAATGCGACGCTGATGGCAGATTTTGAACCCAACACACGAAACATTTTCTTAATCTGTCAGCACAAAAAAGATTTTTGTACTGATTGCTAATCAGTACTTTTTTAAATTGCTATAAAGAAGTTTATTTTTAGGAAGTCAGTAGTGACATAAACACGATGAGAGGATACCAGAGATGATGACTACCAGACTACACGGGGTCATTTCCAAAAGGTACTAACCTTAGCATTCTTCAATGTGAAAAACTAAAAATTTATACACGATAAAAGAGATTTATGTAGCAGATATAACATGTTATATTACTTTATTACCCTCTTCTGCGATAACAAAGGCATTTCCCTCCACTGTCCATTCCTTGTGTGTGCGCCGTGCCTTTATTTCGGGTCTTCAAATGCTGTCACGAAGCATGTGGTTGGCTCAGTCCCTTTACAGCTGATATACGAGGGTACTGCGCGCCTGGTAGCACCGCTACCCGCAACACCGGCCAGGCAATTGGGTAGCCGCAACGTGAAGGGGCCGTGCACGCCACCGCACCTCTCTCTCCCCTCACAAACCGTAGCTATAAAAAGCCAGGAAACTTTTAAAACTGAATCACCAAGGCTCTAAAAACCACCAGACTCGGTTTTGTAATGGCGACTAATGAATTGGCTCAGGTCAAAACATGGATTATTTTTTTTTTACTTCCCACCTATTACTAGAAATTGGCTGTTTGAACGCGTTTAGTTGTGGTCGGTCTTTCGTTTGATGTGTATCACTGGCGTGAAAACTATGACTCTTGTGTAAGGGGTGTCCCGCGAATTAATTACGAAATTTTAATCTTTGAATTAGACGTCTTCAGCCAAGGTGCCGTATTGACACCCACCGTGGAAGATGGTAAGAGTGTTTTTATTTCAGTCTTGGAGCAGCACAATTCGATGTGTGATTTGTTCCAAGTGCAAATGAGGGTCACACAATAAGTATATCTGAAAGGAATAATCTTAAATTAGAACACTATGGATGTGTTTATCACAAACAGCGCAAGTAAGTCATGTCATATGCAGTACCTAACTTGACTTCTGTAGTGCACCACTATTTACCGCTTTCAGTCACGAATATTGAATTAAATTTCCATATGATGCTCACCGATAACCGAAGGTTTCCAGATTTCGCCAATTTGTCCTACAAATAAAAGTATTACTAAGTGAAAGATGAGCATGGGGTTGTAGTGCAACGGCACCGAAAAGGGACAGCCGAATTTTTCTGAGAAAGACCTATCCTAGTGCCATTTTTTCACAATCAATCTTACATATGCCGGGCCGGAATCGAACCCGCGCCTTCTCACTGAAGGGCAGCGACAACCCACTTGAAAAACGACAAAGCGTAGCTTTAAGCACGAATTTAATGTAACAAAGATCTGTAAAAGTTTGGTTCCTACCTCACAGTAAACATTAACACTGTCCGTTGTCAAGCCGGATCGATTATTGTTGTGCAGAGAAGTAGTAGCTATGTATTGAGAAAACTTTATAAAAACCAAGAAGTATTCTGCGAGCAAAGCATAGAGCTTTCGAGAGTTAAAGCATGTGGTGCATAGAGTAAGCAGTGTGATGTGAATGGTATCCAGTATCACCACCTAGTATAAAAATTGAGAATTTTCCAACAAAAGCGATGGTCAAAATCCCGTGGGATGTGAAGAAGTGTAGCTTCGTAGAAGTACTGGAGTTTCAGAGGAACGTACTGCCTCCACCTTCAGGAGAGAATAATAAGTCGTATTTGGAAGGTAGAGGTTCGGTTACAGGGAAAAGAGGACCAGGAATTGGGCTGAGGTCGAATCTATAGGATATTTTTGCTAGTGTGCAGTTGGCTGAAGTCAGAGAAGAACTGAAGATTCGAAGGAGGAAGATTGGAAGGTAACAGAGACTAAACTGAAAGACAAAAATATATATGTGCTTGATTAAGCAGCAAGTCATGAGTATAAGCGGTAGAGTGGCTAAATAACTGCACCTAAACTTAGCAACAGTCCCTACGTAGATATGTGTGGTGAGCTTCAGACCGCAGCCTTTTAACAATCACGAAAGTACAAGAGGTATTTGTTCTTGCTCTCAAGCTCCAGAACCAGTTTGAATTGGCTAAATCCATGGAGCAGAGACCTTCTGGAGAGGCCAACAATTCCATAACTTGTCAAGAAATTCGCCTTCAGACCGCAGCCTTTTAACAATCACGAAAGTACAAGAGGTATTTGTTCTTGCTCTCCAGCTCCAGAACCAGTTTGAACTGGCTAAATCCATGGAGCAGAGACCTTCTGGAGATGCCAACAATTCCAAAACTTTTCAAGAAATTCGCCTTCAGACCGCAGCCTTTTAACAATCACGAAAGTACAAGAGGTATTTGCTCTTGCTCTCCAGAACCAGTTTGAATTGGCTAAATCCATGGAGCAGAGACCTTCTGGAGATGACAACAATTCCATAACTTGTCAAGAAATTCGCCACATTGTATGGAAGCGGCGGTTCTTTGCCGTGTTCGCAAGAGCCCTCTCGCCACCTCCTCCTACCCTGAATCAGATCAATCCAGTCCATGACCCCTTATCCTAGGCCTTGAAGATATATTTTAATATTATCCTCCTATTAGGACTGTGACTTCCGTGGTCTGTTTCCCTCACGTTTTCCCACCAAAACCCTTTAGGCACTTCTCCTCTCCCACTATATGTGTCACATACATACTTACTTACTCCATAGTGCAGAGTCCTTCTTTAGAAGCTAACTGGTTTGCAGCTAGTCAAGAAATTCCCCACATTTCACGGAACCCGAACCGCACTCACAAGCATCCGCCACCTGTCTATATCCTGGGCCAGCCCAATCCAGTCCATATACCCACATCCTAATCCTGGAGATCCGTCCTAATATTATCCACCCATCTACGCCTAGGTCTCTCCAGTGGTGTTTTTCCCTCCGGTTTCCCCACCAAGACCCTATACACCCCCTCTCCTCACCCATACGCGCCACATGTCCAACCCATCTCATTCTTCTCGATTTTATCACCAGCACAATATTGGGCGAGGTGTACAAATAATTTAGATCCTCGTTATGCAATCTCCTCCATTCCCCCGTTACCTCGTCCCTCCTAGGTTCAAATATTCTCCTCAACACCATGTTCTCAAACACCCTCAACTTCCTTTCCTCCCGCAATGTCAGCGACAAAGTTTCACACCCATACAAAACAACAGGCAAAATTATTGTTCTCCTTATCTTTATCTTAAATTTTTGGATAGCAGCCTGGAAGACAAAAGATTCTGCACTGAATGACAGCAAGCATTTCCTGACCTAAACCTGTTCTTAATTTCTTCCGCAATAGAATTTTGATTTGGTAAAATTGTTCCCTAATATTTAAATTCTTCCACCCTCTCGAAGGTACTATTATCATTCCTCACACTGTGAATTCTTCCTGCATTCTGATCTCGAAACATGACCATGTACTTAGTTTTATCAGCACTTACTTCCAGATCAATTTCCCAAATAGCAGCTACTAGAGCTTCTGCATTTTCCTTTACAGTATGTATGCTTTCTCCTAGTATATTAACATCATCGGCATAAGCCAGAAGCTGATGTGTACCATTTAGTTTAAAGCCATATGCTAGCCTTCCATTATATGATCGCCCGACTAATAGACCTACTTGGTGAGGGCTAAAGAACACGACGCTTCTCTTTAGGCAATGTCCTACAGTCCCAAGTTGCTGCTCTCTAGGCACTTAAAAGAAAGGAAACTTTCTTGACCCTGATCAGACTGAAACAGCCGTTCTTTGGTCGACCAGGCCGTGAACTAACCGCTTTACAAACCGAACTGTTCCGAATCGTCTGTAAGAATAAATGAAAACAAAGATGGGTATGAGTGATGGTAACAATAAAAAGCAAATCACAGAGTGAAATGAATAAAAACGAAGCCAAAGACTGGGTGGAGGAGGAAGTATGGATCAACAAAATAAGGACACAAAGTGACAAGAGTGAAAATTGGTCGTAAAGCAACCTGGAGAATACTTGTGTAATTCGTTTTGTGTCACTTAGTACGTTGTTGAAATTAGAGGGGCAGAAATTCGATTAATAATTTTCATGGCTCGTATTTTGTAAATAATGTCATTAGCAGTTAGACACTTAAACGAAACTAATAATAGACAAATCCATCGCACGTGGGGTTGCGTATCGATCTAAAAACGGGAGTCATTAACCCAAAATTGTTGTAAAGACGCGGATTAGCTCAGGCAGGCCCATTATCCAACAGCCGGTAGTTTATAAAGCAAAGCTCGTAACGACTGGTGCAAGGTCTCTTCGTCTGGGCCTGACGAATCATGTCGCAGTTTGGCGTCGTCATAAGGAGGACGGTTGTGCTCTGACGTGGACTGTACTGTTAACCGTATCAGTGTTTGAGAGGAATTATAAGGGTAGCCATTAATCAGGTATGTAGGTCCGATTTATGCTGTTTAAGAATGCAGGCCGTTTAAGACATTGGAGCCAGACCACTGCCATCTGCTGGAAACCCAATTGTAGTAAATAAATATCGTATCATATCAGTCGGTATAGTGACTACGCCAATCCGATTGGCCGGTTCGGAATTCGAATCGCGGTAGGGGCAACGGATTTTTCTCTTCTCCAAATCTTTCAGAACGGCTCTGAGGCCCACCTAGCCTCCTGTTCAATGGGTACCGGTCTTTTTTCCTGGTGTTTAAGCGTCCAGGGAGTAAAGTTAATCACTTACATACATGTACTGCCCTTGTTAGGAATGAGTGGAGCTATACTTCCACTCCTCCTACATGCCTTCATGGTGTTGAGAAGGAAAAGTTTACCTTCACTTTTACCTTTGCAATAACAAACCTTGAAAATTGTAGCAGTGCTCTCTAGAACAAAGGAGGGAAAGATTATCACGAACATGGGCAAAGGAATAATAAAATTTGGACAACACTTGAGCTTAATTTAGGGGTCAGGATAGCTGAGTATATATAGCGACTGGGATACGAGTGCGACAGCCGAAGAATAATGGTTCGATTCCCGTTAGAGGTAATGGCTTCTTCTCTTTTCCAAATCATCTATACCAGCACTGGCGCACACCATCCTTCTCTTCAATGGGTAACGGGGTTAAACCGGTCTGGATATGAAGCCGATCACTGACCTTTTCCAATACTGGGATGAATAATGAGTAAGCTATAGCCATTAACTTTATTTTCCTCTTAAATTCAACATTTATATTGCCGAATATAGCAATTGAGCAGCTAGCATCCTGTTTTTGTATTTGTGACCTACTGAGTTCACATTCCTTCCCTAGGAAGGTTCTTCTTCATCAGTTCATTCAGCAAAGTGTCGAGACATTGTTAATGTAGGCCGTGGCTGCTTCTTTCCACGCCCTTTCAGTTCACAATATAATGATTATCTTATCGTTCCACACTATTTCATCTGAGATATGAAAAACATCGTTAAGTGAGCCACACGTCAATCAATATTGCTATTTTGAGGATACAGTAGGTTACTGCAGATCTTCTTTCCATTCTCTTTCCTCTGTATATACATTTGAGTCAAATGTGATGATTATTTACTTTTCTTAATTAAAGTTATATGCCTTCCTTCTCATTGTTTAGAGAGGGCGAAGATCGACGTAACGTTTTAAAACTTTGTTTCTAACGCCATGGAATGGAGTCCTTTTCAAGCTGATAGTTTCTCAACTGACCGAGAAAGCCTCATGTTTTTTGTAACCCGAAAGTTAATTATGTTTTTCATAAGAATGACCCAAATAACTCAGCTTACACACTTTTATCATATTTCTGTAAATAATTTGGGCTCAGTCTCAGGATAGAACACGGCAACCGCGCTGTAAGTATGTGTCTGGAAATGGTGACGTTTAGCATGATAATCGCAAGGCTCTTACAATCCTCTTCAAAGAAATGTGTACATACGCCTTTCGTAAAGTCATGACGGCTTGTGAGCGTGCATGCACATGTGTGTCTTCTCCTTTCAAGTTACGAAACAAATTAAGCATCCTTTCGGATTTATTATTAGGCCACCTTTACCCCTTAACCGCAAGTCTAGCAGCAAGAATTTCACAAACTGTTTTTTTTTTTCATTTTAACTCAATTTGACCAATGCAGCTAATTTTACCGTAGTTCGAAGAAAATGTCTTCTGTGATGTGACGTAGTGTAGTCTGGTAGACATGTGTCACTGTTTCAGAGGAAACTTCTACCGTCATCTTCAGACAATACATTGGCGGTAAAGGTTCCTCTGAAGCAGCCATACATGCCTGCTACATTACATTACGTCATATTCCACAAGGCTGTTATTTTCACAGCCATCGCTGCCGCAAACTTATATTCCGCGGACGGTATTTCCTTCAGAAACGTGACGTTTATACTCTCTCATATTTTGAAGGATAATCCCTTGTTAAATTTTCTGTTGACGTTCTGTGCATGATTATGTAACATATGCTTTATAGTCGAACTATGCTGGCCACAGAACATCAGTATCGAGTGCGTAGCCGCATGACCCAATATCAAATACCGTCCCTCAGCATGGCCGTCGTGAGGGTTGTCATAGGATTTCTCATTTAAATCAGTTAAATACGCGGTAGCACAGTGGTTAAAGTGCTATGCTACAAATCGGAAGGTCGCTCTTTCGATCCCAGCTGGTGTCAGTGGATTTTTCATTGACATAAAATCCTTCCGATCGCACTATGGCCCAGGGGTCGACTCAGCCTCTAACAAAAATGAGTACCAGGAATATTTACTGGTAGTAAAGGCAGCCGGTGCGTAGGGCTGACAAACTTACCACCATCCGTGCCGTTATCACAAAATCTGGGAACCTTAACTTCCTGAACACTCTGGGCCCATCCGGGCCTGTAATGGGACTGCTTTACCTTTACCCATCAGTTAAATACAATCATCACACTGTCATTGCGGTGCGACCGATTCCCTGCGAAAGCTTTCCAATTCACAAGTCAGTAATCACCCTTTATTTGATGCTATAGAACTGTAGAAATACAGAGCCACTTACACAGTCTTGATTTAATGCCACAGATATGTGACCACATCGATTTTCTTTACACAATTATTGTACTTTACCTCTCACTTTGTCACGTCAGCTATGTTTGGTCGAGGTCCTGCACAACATAACACGAAAGTTGGGTCAAGTAAAAGAAGGCTAGATAGCCTGGACGTGGGAATTTATATGTTCCTAAAATTAATTGGCCGAGAAAAAAGAAAATAAGGCTCCCTTTTTAGGAGTAATATTCCTTACCTACTTACTCCATGGAGGAGAGTCCTTCTTGAGAAGCTAACCGATTCTCAGCTAGTCAAGAAATTCCTCGCATTTTGTGGAAACTGAAGTTTCATTACCGCATTTACAAGAGCCCACCACCTGTCCCTATCCTGGGCCAGATCAATCCAGACCATGTCCCCATCCAACTTCCTGAAGTCCATCTTTTTATTACCGTCCCGTCTAGGCCTGGGTCTTCCAAGTGGTCTCTTTCCCTCAGGTTTCCCCACTAAAACTCTGTATGCACCTCTCCCCTTCCCCATACGTGCTACATGCCCCGCCATCACATTCTTCTCGATTTGATCACCCGAACAATATATGGTGAGGAGTAGAGATCATTACGCTCCTCATTATGTAGTTTTCTCCACTCCCCTGTTACCTCGTCCCTCTTAGACCCAAATATTCTCCTCAGCACACTATTCTTAAACACCCTCAGCTCACCTTCCCCTTTTAATATGAACGACCAAGTTTCACACCCATACCAAACAACAGGCAAAATTATACTTCTGTTTTAATACTTGGACAGAAATTTGAGGATACAATTAAACTGGAATTAAAATAAGTAGGGCCGGTGGTCGAGGTTCAGGAAACTGAGAACAGGAAACATTGATGGATTGTGTGAACACGTTGATGAAATTTCAGTAGCTGCAGAACGCAAGGAACATGCTGTCAAGTTACTGTCACAAATATATAGCGTTATTCAATATTTTCCTGCATTAAATAATAAAGACAAGAGACCTTAAAATCTCTAAAGAATACATTTGAAAAGCAAATCCTCTTATCATAAATCCCGCTGATGTACAGCTTTTGCCATAGTTCATTATTGTAGATGGTGCGGTTACTTAGATAAACGTATCTATATTTGAGTAAGCTAACATTTCGGAGGAGGACTTTACAGCAATCTCAGATTGCCTGAATGAATGCAATAAAGAATAATCTGTAACTTTTCGGGGAGTGAATAGTGAGTTGTTCAACAATTTAACCCAGAGGGCAGGAAGACGTTTCGGGCGGAGTGTGGGGACTGGTTTAGGTTGGTGTATGTTGGTTGCTACTTAGATGGAAACAGCGAGCTTGGGCGTGGGGGGGCGGGGGGGGGGGGGCCCGTTAGTCCCTCAGCCCCCGCGGGGGGTTCCCCTCCCCC
>Ga0123355_10009982_pt1 | contig 14496 bp, 5 predicted proteins | sample TergutEmb28metaG_3_FD_89872 | JGI IMG/M metagenome (GOLD analysis project Ga0123355, IMG submission 89872) | Embiratermes neotenicus P1 segment gut microbial communities from Petit-Saut dam, French Guiana - Emb289 P1 | ecosystem: Host-associated > Arthropoda: Insects > Digestive system > Gut ...
AATTAACCTTGACAGCAGGATGTTGGATAAAATTTTGTAAGTGGTTGGCAAGAGTGATATGCCTCTATAATTACTGCAATCTGTTTTATCCCCCTTCTTGTGAATAGGTATTATGATCGATTCATTCCACTCTTCTGGCAGCTTCTCCTTCTTCCAAATAGAAGTAATAAGTTTATGAGTCTCCAAGCAAATTGTTCTACCCCCTGCTTTAATCAGTTCTGCCGGTATTTGATCAATACCTGGAGATTTGTGGTTTGTTATCATTACAAATGACAATACTTTTTTTTCCACTTTCATGTCAAAGCATTCAAAAACATATTTTCTTTTTTAATTTTAACCTCTTTTTTAAAATAATTTATAAAATATATATGTGCTTTCACAGCATATCAAATAATCCAGAATTGTCGCACTCCGTATCAGGTCTGGTTTGATCATTTTAATGCATGCAAGTGTGCATGTCTAATATTTTGTATATTTCACTTGGTACTGCACTGCCAGTGTGACCTCTTGCTGCTTGACCACTTTCCGCAGCAGCAACGACACTAATTGGGAAATGGATTTCCATTCATTGGAATGGTTTTGAATCCACAATCTGGTCATATATATTTCCCATTCCACAGCTTCCAAACATTATGAATTATTTTCACCTCAATTACCCCAATATAGGTCCTAGATTATACGTGGGTAGAGTTATACAACATCCTCTCCACCCCTTGAGTGACATGTTACGGGGTGACCTTTACCTTTATAATTAATTTTGATGTAGTGTGTGCTGGGCATCGGTTTGTCCTGACCACTGATTGAATTTTGCCTACGTTTGCTTGGTGGTTAATCATCTTATTTAAACACCCAATGAACGCATTTCACTGTTTTTAAGCACAGCTGACGCTAATAGCACATTATATATACAGGGTTATATTATATAACCCTAGAAGTTAATAAGTCAGGTGTGTTTAAAAAGACATTGAACTGTCTTCATTTGGTATGTACAAGAACCAGAGGAAAGCAAACAGTTAAAAGTAAAGTGTCTTATTTAAATTAAGATACTTCAATTAAATTTCTCTAGCAACTAACTTAATATAGGCCTCTGTGCTGGTGCATAACTGCTCTGTTTCTTGAATTTCCTGTTTCCTACCGCATACAAATTATGGGATCCCATTGACATTTTGACATTTACTCCTTACCCATCCATGTACTGTACATATGTCAGCTTTTCAAATTATTACACTGGTGCGCAATATTGTGGTTGATATGTGAATGTGATTTGAACACTCACTCCAGATATTTCGTAAATTATATAAATAAATATTATGGGTCGGTATATTGACTTGCTACGGGTTGGACGGTCCGGGAATCGAATCTTGCTGCGGGCGAAATTTTCCACACCCGTCCGGAATGATCCTGGGACCCACTCAGTGTCTTATACAGTGGGTACCGGACTATACTCGGGGGTAAGCCGGCTGGGGCGTGGCATTAACCATCCACCCCAATATAGCGCCAAGGTTCAAGAAAGCATAGAGCTATACCTCTTTCCCTCCTCTGGGCCTTCATGGCCTCTTCTAGGGCAAATTTTACCTTCTGTCAATAAATATTATTTTATTATATTGGTAAGATAACATTCCCCTGTTAAAGGTATCATCTACTGCTGATTTCCATACTGTCAAAGAAAGTAAAATATATGAAATACTTTTGTTTGTTTGTTTATAATTTATTTTATGATACTTTACATGCCATTGGGATGTGTTTCTTGGATAAACCATAACACAGTCCTCTTATTATACAAAAATTTGTGCATTACAATGTGTCTATTGTCGTGTCGTGTTAAAACAATTATGATAGATATATACACTACTATTCCGGACGGTGGAGGGTGAAGACGCTGGATGATATGTCTTTGTCCACCCACTACGTCACTGACAGGAACTGTACCACAAAGACTTCTAACAGTAACCACTGGAAACGTACAAGAAAATATTACTTTCCTCTGGGATATTACGCCATGTGGTCTGAGAGATATGTATTGACGTTTCAGAGGAAACTTCTATCATTTTCGTGGTAGAAAAATTATGGCTGTATCCGATGTTCTAATAATACAATGTCCATTTAAAAAAAAACACACACACACACACACACACATGGTATGGCAGTCTTATACACCTTAAGGAAAAAAAAAAGTGAGGTGAAATTAATTTTCCTCTACCTGATTTTCAGCAATAGTATGATTTACTTGAAGACTAAGGGTAAGCGACGATATCACGTGTGGACCGTCGAATCTGGGGGAATCATAGCTTTTTTCTTCCATACTTACTCCTTACTTCATTGAGCAGAGTCCTTCTTGAGAAGCTAACCGGTTTTCAGCTAGTACGGAAATTCCCCGCATTTTATGGAACCCGAAGGTTCATTACCGCATTCACAAGTGTCCGTCACTCTACACCTGGGTCTCCCAACTGGCCTCTTTCCCTCAGGTTTCCCCACCAAAACCCTGTATACGACTCTCTTCTCCTCGATATGCACTACGTGCCCTGACCATCTCATTCTTCTCAATTTTATCACCGAAACAGTATTGGGCGAGGAGTACTGATCATTAAGCTCCTCATTATGTAGTTTTCTCCACTCCTTTGTTACCTCGTCCCTCTTAGGCCCAAATATTCTCCTCAACACCCTATTCTCACACACCCTCAACCTCCGTTCCTCCCCCTATACAAGCGGCAAAATTATAGTTCTGTATATCTTAATCTTTCAATTTTTGGATAGCAAACTGAAAGACAAGAGATTCTGCACCGAATGATAGCAAGCATTCCCTGATTTCACTATGCTCTTAATTTCTTCCTGAATAGAACTTTGATTTGTTAAGGTTGTTCACAAGTATTTGAACTGTTCCACCCTTTCAAAGGAACTACTATCAGTGTTTATACTGTGACTTCGTCCTGCATTCTGATCTCGAGACATGACCATGTACTTAGTTTTATCAGCATTTACTTCTAGTCCAATCTACTTACTAACCACTACCAAAGCTTCTACGTTTTCCTTTATAGTATGTACGCTTCCTCCCATTACATTAACATCATCAGCATAATTTGCTATTCCATAAAATATATAAACGTGACAAAACTAGTGAACACTCAAAATGCTTTTGCATAATCTGTTATGACTGGAATTCCTTTGTGTTTCATGTATTCAACTATATTCTTCGATTTTATCAAAGGCCCATTGCCTTCTAACATACACCAATACACAAGCAGTACATAAATACTTCACTTGCCTGATACATTCTTTACTATAACCGCATTTCTGGCACAAGTTTAAACTATTTGCAGCTGGTCAAACAACTCAGCGTTTACTAAACCTGAACTCAGTGCCATTTCGTCATGTGCTACGTAACCCAGTTACATCCCATACATAGATTCTCACTTCGTTTCCCAAAGGACAATTTTTAATATTAATGTCTCAATACTTACGCATAGGTATGGCAAGTTGACGTTTTCCGGTATTATTAAGGCAATAGATTGTTGGTTTCTTCTACTAACGCACCGCTAATTTCAATGCATGAATAAAATGTCAGTAGAGATTAAGCAATCGTCATTATGGTTGCTATATATAGAATGCCACCTACAATTTCGGTTAATTTATTCGCCGTGGCTTCCGTTCGGAAGCTCGTGTTCACAAATTTACACTGCTCTGTTTCTCACCTCTTGCTCACAGATGCAGTTTAGACGCTTCTTCACCATTGTTTCCTGATTTCCATCAACCTGGTGTTGAGCAGCCACTCACTTGACGTAGATTCTCCTTCATTACTCTCAATCCCTGTGCGATATTTGATGGGTAAACCTGAGGCTGGGGAATTTCCACTGGCGCATCCTCTCTACCACATCAGCGTTTCCATCCACAGACTTTCACAAGTATACGCATCAGTCAATGCATATAGTGTATCACAGAGCGCTATCGATATTAATTTCGTTGCTCATTCTGTGGATAAATGTTGGATATTTATGTCCAGATCTAGTTGACTGTTGGCTCGTTCCGATTTCGGCAGCGTGTTATTATTATCTCTGTAGTCCACATGACTAGGGTTAAAATAGTCAGTAGATTTATGAAGCCGATGCACCAGTCGTAACCCCCGCTTACATCTCGGATGTAGCCTGTTTGACCAAATAGTAAATCAGCAACTTACAATAAATGTGACAGAATAGAAATAATATTAAAATTAATATAAAAAATCGTATGTTAGACTGAGAAACAAGTTAATGTGGCAAAGGAGAGGGAATCATATTTGAATACTTACGTAACTGTTTTGTAATGCAACCTAAATAGGCTAATTTGCAGCTATCTAAAGTCTGATTGCGGCCAGTGACGCTGTCATTCTGTGCTCAGTCTATTTATCAGTGACTTTGGCCGATAAGATGTTTAAAAGTACAGTTGTGCAGCAAAAATGACCCTTAGCTTAATTACGTGTGTGTGGATTGCACGTAATAAAAGAATTTTGCAGAACAAATTGCCACGCATAAATTCCGGTGTGAAGGACGGTAAAGAAACCCGGCGCCCACTGAACAGGAGGCTGGGTGGGCCCCATTGCTGGTCTGTAAGTTTTGAAGAAGAGAAAAAGATCTTGCATCTACCGGGATTCGGAACCCGGGCCTTCCAACCCGTAGATAATTGAGAAATGTTTACAAAATATTAGTCGGTGTACCTCAGGGAAGATAGGAGTAGACGGTAGTATAATATTAAACTGGGTCCTAAAGATATAGTGTGGGAGAATATGGAATGGATGCATCTGACTCATGATGGGTTCCGTTTTGGGGCCACTTTGAACAAGGTAATGTACCGAGTAACAGGTAGGGGCTACGGTTCTTGACGCCACCTTATGTTAGCTTATGTAGGTGGAACGAACATAGCGGTCGGGGAGTAGAAGACCTCGTATTCAAGAGGTCCGGGTTTCAAATATCGACCAAGATATCTGGTAGTCTTAACTCAGGTGTTTCCTGGTTTTCTTCCGTACCTGGGGGTAAATTGTAGAATATTACCTCGAATTGTATCAATATCGCTTTACTCCATATATTCTGAAATTCACTGACCACTAATTTACGCAGTTCATGCTATAAAGTGTGCAGTTCTGACGGTGGAAAGTGGACCACAAATAAAGTACAAAGCGTTTGTTCCTCGCTTAATAGCCCTTCAATCCTATAGCCATTCCTAAAGCTGGAAGACTACAAACACAGTAACTTCTTTTACACAGCCGTTTTATTTAACGACACTGTGAGCTTCCACGTTTATATTCTCTATGTAAACACGTCACCTAGCGCAGCGTTTCTCAACCGCCGAGCCGTGTCCCGCTACCGGGCCCTGGCATCAATTATACCTGGCCGCGAGAGATTCTCCTGGAATTGATAACTAATTTATATGTAATTTTATATTTGTCAACATGCCACACCGTGCACATAAGTGTACTAATACTATTTATGATTATGCCATAATTAATTATTAATACTTATGTTAGTTTAATGTATAAACTTAAAAAATCTGGAAAGGTACTGACGAGTAAATCTATTGGGACCGGGCCCTCATCTTATGAAAAAAGAATTTACCGGGCCATGGTCTCACAAAGGTCGAGAAACACTGACCTAGCGTATTGTTGGAACAGTGATATAGCTAATGAGTTTGTGATGCATTGGACACAAGTCCAAGGCGAGAATCGGGGAAAAAAGAAATAGAATTTACTTTGTGCGGAATCGTATTAGAAATTGTTATATTCTTCAGAAACAGTTTGAATCTTCAGCTGCAGACTGAATACCTTGACATTCCTCGTGATATTCCTAAGACGGTTCTGAATAAATCCTGAGCAACAGTGCTAATGTCACTGTAACATTCTCGAGCATCCTACCATTCCACATTCCTTGTCATAACGTCATCTTACCATTTCACAGTGATGTTAAATGCCATGCACTTCAAGCTTACTGCATTCCCATTTACAACTTCTGTAACTCCAGCTGTGACCTTGAATGTATTTAGAGCTGATGTTTCGTAAGAAGTGGCATGTTTTCGGTCTTTGTTGATAAGTCGAAGCGTGACTTGTTAAATCATGTCTAATGGGCTTACTTACAGATCTTATCATACTAGACATGTGGAACACCAGACGAAAGCTCACAATAAGACAGACATTAAATAACGCCATTTATATAACGCAAGAAACTAAATGACTATCCAAACAATTAACTCCATTGAGTAGAGTCCTACTTCCTCACTTAGTCAATAAATTCCCCGCTTGTATGGAAATCGAACGGTCTTACCATATTCACAACAGCCTGCCACTTGTCCCTGTCCCTTTTAATATTATACTCCCATCAACGCCAAGGCCATCTAAGTGGATTACTTTTCCTCAGGTTTTCCCACCAAAACGCTGTGTGTAACTCTCATCTCGATACGTGTCACATGCCCCGCCCATCTAATTTTTCTTGTTTCTATTACCCAAATATTTTGTGACGAGTGTAAATCACGAAGCTTCTCATTATGCAGTCTTCCGCACTAGGCCCAAATGTCTTCCTCCGCACCTGAACAACGAAAATCTGTACTTAATGAGGGACAGGCTTCAGAAGTGAAAAAATCGAGCTTGATTGACACAATGTAATGAGCGTAATTTGGTTAGGTGTACCTGTTTTCTTTTTTACTTTGTGTAGAAGGCTTATGTCGTTAAGACCACACATGGATCTGTACCCATCCTCAGTTGGAAATCTAGACAGGCATCTGCTGAGCTGGGTCCAATATAAAGGGCCGCCCACAGTCACCGGCTTAGTGACTAGCTCGACTACCTGTGAGGTATTTTTTGAAGGTCGGGTCTGCTGAATGGAACTTACTTACTCCATGCACCGGAGTCCTTGAGAAGCTAACAAGTGCCCGCCACCTGTTCCTGTCCTGAGCCAGCTCGATCCAGTCCATGCTCCCGCATCCCATTTCCTGAACATCCATCTTAATATTATCCCCCAATCTACGCCTGGGTCTTCCAAGTGGTCTCTTTCCCTCAGGTTTTCCCACCAAAACAGTATATACGCCTCTCTTCTCCCGCACACATGCTACATGCCCCCCTCATATCATTCTTTTTGATTTGATCACCCGAACAGTATTGGGCGAGGAGTACAGATCATGCTGAATCGAACTAGTTTCTTAAACTACATGGGTGAAGTGGCGTTACTTGCGAGGAAGAGTATAAGCGATACCTTGAGAAGAAAGTGAAGGAACACCCCCAACCAGTTTGGTGCAGGCACAGCACTTTTGGAAGGTCGGAGAAAAACGACAAAACAACCCAGATAAGCCACTTTCTCATCTTAGAGCCGAACCTATGAACCTTCGAGTAAGAATTAATGCTGACCATTTAATCGGCAACAAGTACTCATAATTTGATTTCTATTACAACTACTAATGGAGAATTTGCTCTATCTTGGGGAAAGGTAAGCTTATCGCGCATACACAGAACGACTTAATATGCGAGCGACAAAGATAGAACGATTCTTCGAAATATCACATATTCGCAGCACAGCGCACAGATTGGCGTCGCATACCGCTAGGGATCCCATTCATTCTGGTTTGCCCTGGGCATTTACTGTTTTATGGGTTTTAAAGAGCTTTTTCGTGGTGCCCTGCAAAATTCTTTTCTGGAAGTCAAATGCCCCACGTTTTTCCAAGTAATAAAAATGAAACATTTCTAAGAATGCATACGAATGTTCGACTTTCTCATAGAGGGAAAAGGCATTTACAAGATCAGGGCAGCCATCAGCCAGCCACTGACAGGAAGCAATAAGAGATGTAGAGGAAAATGTACAGATTAGTGACTGCACAGTCGAGACTAAGAATGCGACAGATGAGGAGCGGATATTTAAAGAAAATTCAGTCCTTGAACTGAGGGTCTGAGTTTAGGTAGTATTTATATTTTTATTCTTATTTAATTGTATGTATCTGTGTGTAATACTTTTCATCTTAGTTCACAAGTTGTAGATATAATAAATTAATTTATTTATTGCGTGTCAAGTCAAAAGTGTTATCTAACCCCCCTTCCCCACCACGCAAATTCTATTAAGGCTCCCAGGTTTTGGTTTCGAAAATTGGACTCCTACATGTAGCACGACTGAATATTCTATTCCAGGACACATTACAGACACCAGTGTTTATGTATATAAATCTGCAAACAAGACAAGTACTAATATTTATACTACTGACCAATCAAAGGTCCGAACGCCATAAGCAGGATTCCATTGACGACCATTTGAATGCCTGCTGCAGCGGCAAGACGCTCGATGGGTACGTAGCTGGGTATGACAAGTGTCATGTACACCGTACGTACACCTTTCGATACTCCTAGAGCCACTGCCACCGCCAACACAGCATTAAATGACTGAGAGAATGCCAGGGCTGCAAACAGAAAACTCTGTTATGTGTCTATACTGAAATGAAAGTTCTTCGGTCACATTATGACAAAATCTTGTGGATATTCACATTGGAATACGCAGGTTATAAACTGTGTCTTTAATCCATTTAATAATGATAAATATGACACAAAAATGTATGATTCATCATCCATTCATTATGTTATGATTTTATGATTGCTGCATTGGACTTTCTGCATTTGGCTATTCTTTAGGCCCGAAATCAGTCCTTTTAAAACCCATTATTTACTTCATGTACCGCCTGTCTGGTTCTGAGACTAAACAACGATTATTTCCCTGCAGAGTACTACATGATTTGTTTTTTATAACTGAGAGGGAGTGTTTAGTGCACAGTACTAAATCATTATGTAAGTACAGTGCCGTTTAATCTTAGTCTTCAGAGCATTAAGCATGTGATCACATAAACACAACACTATGATATCTCAAGTCAATACTCTTTTTACAAGATGCCACCTCTCTTTCGTGTGGTGAGCCAGATTAAACTAGTATGGCCAAATACACTCTCCACTTTAGCAAAACAACAACAAAGAACATAAACTCCAATATGTACTACTCATAAAATAAAATTTTACATTAATGGATTCTAAATCCAATGCACTTATCTGTCAAAATAATCCTATTAATGAAATTCAAATAAACAAAATTATTCCAAATGCCTGCTCCTCTCGTACTAAGACATAAAACATCATTATATCTAGAAACGAACCTGGCTGACGTTGGTCTGAACTCAGATAGTGTAAGATTTTAAAGGTTGAACAGACCCAGTATTTCAGCTCCTGTACCGAAAATTCACCTTAATCCAAAATTGAGGTTGGAAACTTCCCTGCCATTAAGAACTATCAAAGGAGACAACACTGTTATCCCTAAAGTAATTAAATCTTATAATCAAAATAAATGGATCAAAACAAATGTAGGCATTGCTTCTTCTTTTTTTTTTTTTTTTACTTTAGATGCAGGAGTGCTGGCTAGAATTCAGTATTCCGGCCATCTCGACACAGGTTTTACTTGGTTTCCCTGTGCCTGTGCTGAGATGGTTCCCAAGATTCCAAGTTGCCACTGCATGCTTCTCACGTAGTCCTTCCGACTTAAATTTAGTAGTAACCAATTTCATGTTTTGTATATATATAAAATAACCACTGCCACCGGGTAACAACCCAATTGCAGTAAATAAATATTATTATTAAATATAAATAAACATAAAAAACAAAAGGAAGCTATAAAAATTCCTCCCATCACAATAAAACAGGGCCCACTCACAAAAACAAACAAACAAACAACGAAGCAAGACAGGCCAAATGTCAAAATCAGTTTACTTACAATAGAATAAATACATTAAAGATTATTGCATCTTCTGGTGTAAATTGAAGTTGTTTTTTCAAATATTCTGCAAAGAATGTTTATATTAAACTTCTAACCAAAATATTAATTTTGATCAAAATCTGTTGAATGCTTTCAGGGTAAAATTTGCGGAGGACAGAAGGACGTGCGAATTCTTCTATTCACTTAGTTTAAAGACATTATAACAATTTCACAGCTCAGTTTCTTACTTACACATTCTCGAAGACAGAAGCATAATGAGCGCAATGATGTACATATCACGAGCCTCGATCTTGTAGTAGTCGCTGAAGAATGGTGCCAGGAATCGGAAGACAATATCTAGGCCAGCAATCACAGACATTATAATGGCAATAAGGTTGGTGTCGAACCCCCTGTCGGCCAGGATGAACGGTGTCAAGAGACTGAAGTTCAGCTCGGCGCATATGGCGAGGGACATTCCTAACATCAAGTTCACGTACAGTGGATCTGTCAAAAGGCCTAAGTCGAAGAAGGCCACGATGCCTCTCCCCAGCCGGTGCCAGAAGGTAAGTTTTTCTTTCTTTCCGTCTGATTTCTCATCCTGTTCCTTGCAGGGGGAATCTGTACCTTCCTGTAGGTTTCCATTATTGCTCAGGAGCCTAGAACAAAAAACGATTAACAAAACAAATCAGAATGTGGGTACTTCTGTAGAGCGAGTTTTCTTTTTATTTGAAATCTCAAATTTGTTTTCGCATTATATATATAGAAGGGGTAAGTGGCCAGCAGCACGCCCCGGCCGCAATTTACCCCCGGGAAAGTCGCGGTACCCATTGTACAGGAGGCTGGGTGGGCGCCAGGACCGGTCTGGATGGGCGGAAAATCTCGTCCCCACCGGGATTCGATCCAGGACCGTACAGCCCGCAGTCAGTTGCTATACCGACTGAGCTACCCGGCCCACATACACAAATTGATAGGGTTTATTGTTGTATTACAGAAATATGTTATTCATTAAATGCATTCGTGCTTTCCCTTCCTCTGAGACGACTATGGCAAGCTTTTCAAAGACAGCCAAATGTGTGAAACATGGTAGTAAAATTTTTAATGTTTGATCTGAAAATGTTTATATTATGAACAATAATTCAAGCCGAAAGCAACTGTTTTTTAAGAGTCTGTTGCATAAGAGGCTGACTTAATTTCTAAGACTAGCAACAAGTATCAAAAATATGTTCAAAGTACATGCAGGTTCCGCTCTGAGGATTAAATTTTTGGCATGTTTTGTTAGCTGCATTTTGTTAGTTAATATAATGAATTCGAAGTTTGATATGTTGAATTGTATAGAACTTTATAAATATTAGAATTGTAATATTTCTGCATACAGACTATGTACAAGTCGAATGAATTTATTTACTTTGCAATGATTCACAGCCCCTGACAGTATAAACCTCTAGTCAGTGGGAAAGAAATCAAATACAACTCCATAAATAGCTAAGTATAAAAAAGGTAAAGGTAAAGTGATCACGTTACAGGCCCGGTGTGGCCCAGAGTGTGGGTAGAGGTATAGCTCTACTCTTCCATGATGGCGGCATTAGAAGGGGGTGAGTGGCAGCAACACACCCTGGCCCGGTACCCATTTTACAGGAGGCTGGGCGGGCCTCAAGGCCGGTCTGTACGGGCGGAAAATCTCGCCCCCACCGGGATTTTTTAAAATTTTATCCTTTATTGTTCGGGACATTTGTACATCATTAAACTGCGTGGACAGTCCTGGTATTGGTGTCCCATTTCATTGCGGCCATAACATGTTGGGGGCTACCCCTCATGTGAAACCAGGACCCTATTACCCGCGGTGGTCATATGGGATGGTAAGTGATGCTTAAGGTTCATGTCCATTATCCGTGTCCCGTTAGATACTGGGTATCGGTAGGCCCGTCTCCGTAGTTCTTCCTTTATGTCTTTCGCCTCTCCGTATTTGGTCAGGCTGTCCCTAGTACGGTCGGGCACTTGCAGCGGTAGATTAGCTATCTAACTTTCCTGCATTCCCATCCCCGTAAGTTCTATATTTGCCTGTGACAGTTCCCCGTCGTATCTGAATTCCTGTTGCCTCTTCGTGTCTTGTGTCACAGCTTGCGTACGTGCAGTATTTGCGAATTTGATGTAGACGCGTCTCCTTGGTCTGTTGATTTGGATCACACGTACATCTTCCTCAGCCAGGCGTAAATTCTCGTGGATTCATTCGTGTATATGAAATGCTGTTATACGTGGACTCCGAGGATCAAAACAGCATACTATAGTATTGTGCCTGTCACTCATCCTTGCGTCCTTCTTCTCCCTGGTTGCACCAATATACACCGTTAGTAACAAACCCAACATTATCTGCTGACTCGTAGCTCACTGCTGGCTCTGCTCCACACAACCGCACAGTTCCACTACTCAACGCAGACTGTCGATTCGATCCCGGACCGTCCAGTCCGTAGTCAGTCGCTATACCGACTGAGCTACCCGGCTCACGTAAATAGCTAAATATATTGCAGGAAAATAATAGGAGTTGTTAGACTCTGGCAAAGGGAAATTAAAAGTTGCCTTGGGTCTTGATTGTTAAACAGATACCTTCAAAGAACAAGCATACTATTGTTATCAACATGTAATGACAACTGGCGTATGATGCACAGCACTCTGGACCAAAAATTCCTTTAGTGTTTTGTATTGATATGATATACTTTCTTTTATATCGACATTGTTTAAATCCCTATTATTTACACAACAGGGTCTAGTTTTCCAAATTTTGGTAGTACATTTTTCCGAGCAGTTTAAAATGCTCTAAATATTTTCCATTTCTGATCATTTAATCAGCCAATAAAACATAATTCCATAATTTATTTCCTGTGCTATTAGGAACCACAAATGGATCTTTTTAATATTAACTTCAGTAGTCGTGGTGGCTGAAGACACATTGTAAGCACTGTAGGCTAGTCATGGGATGTAGGCACTATGTGTTAGCTGTCTGGTAGTATAAGGCCAGCTACAGATCTGCTCATGTTCCAGAATACAAGTCTAAGGTAAAACTTTTTTTTTTTTTTTTTTTGCCAAGTACCAATACTCCCACTGTCTCTGGTTTCTTTGTTACTTGTTCTTTTACTTTGTCATTTTCCTTCTTCGGAATATCTAATCCTGAATTCGGTCACATCCATTGCAATCCAAATGGGATTGGTGGTGAAAAAGTGGCTTGGGAACAGACTTTTCTCTATATTCATTCATCTGCCATTGACGATATGTCACCTAGAAAGGATACTGAGGGTATTGCTACATAAGGTACAAATAAATTAATAAATTCATAAGAAAGCAGTCCCGTTACAGGCCTGGAGTGGCCCAGAGGGTTGCAGCAAGTTAAGGTTCCCAGGATTTCATGACAACGGCACAGGATGGTAAGGTTATCAGCCTTACGCACCGGCCGCCTTTACCCCAGGAAATGCTTCTGGTACTCATTTCTGTTAGAAGCTGAGTCGACCCCAGGGCTATAGTGCGATCGGAGGGATTTTATGTCAATGAAAATTTCCAATGACACCATCTGGGATCGAACCAGCGACCTTCCGTTTTGTAGCACAGCACTTTAGCCACTGTGCTACCGCGGTCCCCACTTTACAAAGTACAACAGACAAAGATATCCCTAGCAATCAACTTCCACAAAAATACTGCCAGAATACCACAGAAATGTTCTCCTACAAATATTCTGCATTAGACTCCGTGAGCAGTTGAATTTACACAGTTGTCACCTGGAAACCTACTGACTCTGTTTCATTGGATACAATTAGTAAGAGCTGAAGTTGAGAGCTGCCAACCTTAAATCTTTAGATTTAAAGTCAGGCAGAGCTATGGTACAGACTTTCTCGCCTTACACCTATGCAACGAGCATTAAATGGAGCTAAACTTGATAGCTACTAACCCTATACAGCTGGAGTTAACGTGAGGCGGAGCTAAAGTACATTCTATGCCTCATCTGGAGTCAGCTTTAAACGAAATTAAAACTGAAAGGTACTAACCTTACTCCATTTGATTTAACGTTTGAGGGAGCTAAATCTGAGGCCGTCGTTTCGTCCTTCTTGGAATTCTTATTTCGCCTGTCTTCATCTTCGTCGACTTTGCTCAGCGGTAGGTATGTTTTGTCATCGAGCTTGACGGTGCTGCCGGGCTTCGCTGCGTTTAGAGACGCTTCTGACACCCACATGTGGATGTCAGAACCTCTCCGTCGGTTTGCAGTATCCTCCGTTTGCGTAGTGGTGCGCTTGAAAGATGATATGGAATATCTTCGTTTCGCTGTCAGAATAAGTGGATGTTATATATAACTAATGATGGAGGCAACATATACATTTCTGCATTATCATGTTACTAAAATGTTTGTGTATATCTGGAAGCATACGTGCTAGGTTTATGCCAAATGGGTGAATGCATTTAGATTATTCTTGGTCATCACCAAGTCTCTTCTTCTGTTCTTTGGGTGAGTAATGAATTCTTCCATCACCACAGGAAGGAAAGCTTGAATGACGGAAACTAATAAACCGATCGCCGTTCACAACTCATTCTTTGTAATTATTCATTTGTGTGCTGTATAAGCTAAAGTTTAAAGCTCAATTTCTCCACAGTAACTATCAAAATAACAATTTTTGTAATGCAAATCTTCCCCATTTCGGAAACATTCCCTACATAGTGTGTAGAATGAAATATTTATTTTGACACATTTTCCAAATCCACTTTTTGGGGCACATACTTGGTTTAT
>Ga0123355_10009983_pt1 | contig 14496 bp, 10 predicted proteins | sample TergutEmb28metaG_3_FD_89872 | JGI IMG/M metagenome (GOLD analysis project Ga0123355, IMG submission 89872) | Embiratermes neotenicus P1 segment gut microbial communities from Petit-Saut dam, French Guiana - Emb289 P1 | ecosystem: Host-associated > Arthropoda: Insects > Digestive system > Gut ...
AGTTTTAGATCCGTTGTTCGCCTGAGTGCTAGCTTTGACTAGCTAATCTATCCTGTTTGGTTTGTGAAATGACTGGGTCACACTGCTACTCCGAAAGCACAACTTGAAGTCAGGCATGGGAATCAAATCGAAATCTGGGTTACTTACAATGGCATTGCCAGCGCCTATTATTATTTTGCCATCGACAGTAAGGCTGTCGCTAAAAGCATGTATTTTAATGTAGCATAATATTCTGAAAATCAGGTGAATTGGTAGGCGACTTGTATGATAGGCTCACTTCTCGTAACTATACTAGATATACTCTCAACAGACCCCCACGAAAGAAGGCATCATCCAACACAAAATTCCAGAACTAAAAGATATGACAGACAGACATAGATATGCCGATGGATGTTACCATCATTTCGTATCAACCAAAGTACTTCTCAAATAGAAGATTAAATTGTATGAAAATACACTTTCTGGCCAAAAGCGAGCTGATATTTTACTTAAAGGCTCCCATCTGTGCTGGCCGCGCCACTCAGCGAGGGAACAAGCGTACTAGGCAGGCGATGGCGGTGGCTCTTTATAATCGAGCCCAGACTCTTCGTACCTAAAATCGCGACGACACATTCTTGTTATACGCGCCGTATTGAATCTACTTACGACGCACCACTCCGCCTTTGAGCTTCTAAATTTTTTATGTCATTTAATAGCATTCTGTAAACCACAAAGGGTATTCAGCGTCAAAATAGACAGAGGTATAATTATGCCACATCCAGAAATAATACTTGTACATGAAAAATATCACGGCCTAACTCCATAAAATTAACATCTTAAGTAGCAGTTGACACTTGGTCGGCTGGTCAATATTTTCCACCAGTAATGACAAAAATGCATTACCGTGTTTACAAGAGTTGCGTCTCTTGCTCCTGTTTTGAGCCACATTAATCAGTTACATATTCTCACAAACACACGAACTGCTTTAACATCATCTTTAGAGTCCTTTTCCATCTACGCCTAAGTTGGCCAATTATTCTCTTCCCATCAAATTTTCCGATTAAACCCGTGTATGTAGGAGACAGGAGTGTATTTAATAATACCTTTCCTGCAGTGACTGCAAAATACCTTGAAAAGCAATTCAGAATAACCGACTGAAAGCCGAAACAAAGGCATTAAAATTCGACTCAGCAACTCAGTTATTTACACGAAACCAAAGTTGTAGAATACGGAAAAACTCACAACGGTGATGAAAATATCTTAATACCTAAATATTTGAAAGAAACAAAAACTGTTTTCAGTTTTGGCCTTCTGGGTTGTTACGCCGCTTAGAGAAGGAAGTCTGTTCCGACCTTTCGGAGGAACGTGCTGCCTCCGTCTTCAGGGTTTCTGAGTTTGTTTTAGGTGGTTGAGCTTGCCTTCAATGTGACCGAATTTGGTTCAGGTGGACGCTGAACCACTTGAATCCAGCTGTCACCCTGAAGACAGGGCAGCATGTTCCTCAAACTGCAGAACAGACTTACTACTCTACACGATTTAATAGCCTAGAACATCATAATTTGAACAACACCGCCACGTCAGCCTAAAAACTTAGGTGTATATCAACAGTTTCCTTGTAGTTGAAGCCGTATATTCAACACCGCTAATACCGAAGCTCACAACTGGATAAAACTCGGACACAGATCAATAGAGTTCACTTTCTCACAACCCGTTTCCATAATAACCATTTCAATATTGTAGTCTTGTCTCCTCGCTCTTTCACGTGGTGTGTGTTTGATTCATTGCGGTGCGCTAATTTGTTGTGGTAATGACTTGGAAGCGTGAATGCTGCTGTCTCTGGTCGTGTTACTTGGCCCTTTGTAACTGCTACTGTAGTAACGTGAGTAAGGTACCGTGTGCATATGAGCGAAGTCAACTTACCATACACCGTCACAGCGTTCACTGTTGTCCTTGTTATTGTTGTGAATAAATCAAGAGTTCCTTTACTTGGCTGTGAAGCTACAGTGTTATTATTGTTGAGTGATGATTGGGATGTTGAATATGTGAACATCACACAGTCCAAGTGCCTCGATATTGCGAAATATGCCAACGTTTGCACAAAGGTAAACATGTACACACGAAAGCTGGATGCACCGTAGATGCGAACGGACTATCAATAGGCCTATTACCTCGGCTGTCCGTATGGGAGGGGTCAATTATTACTGTTGGGCTTAGACAGTTAAGTCTAAGAAATTTTATTTCATAGATCCGTGAGTACGTTTTAATTGTTGCTGATAAATTTGTAACTTTTTATCTTGCCCACATTCAGGATCCACTATTTAAGAAAGTATATCTAATTAAAATCGTCATATTATCTTGAAGAAACTTTATGAAAACATAGCACAATTTAACTGATTCATCCCACAGAAACCATTCCATTAAAAATTAATTTCAGACGGTCTCGCATACAACTAAGTACCAAAGATCTACAAGACTTCCAAAGATAATAAGGTACAGTCCTACGTACATCTGTATATATTTACATATTGAGACATCAGCATTTGTAAAGTTCGACCAAAAAAATTTCTAGAAGTAATGACTCAGTAACGTCACGTGTTAAGCCGAAGTGCCTCGTCACTCTGAGACTTGCGTCACTCTCCTGCATACGATGTGATTTGAGCGCACATCATTGTGGCCACTTACAACAGCTTACACTAACTGGAGTGCCATTACTAAGATTTTCACTATCGCATGCGATAGTGAAATTAATTACAGCAGTCTATTTATCGAACTACTCTGCTAGCTGTGGCTTAATTTGGATTTAATTTCCTTCATCTGATGCCTATAAGAACATCAAATTTCCTCAACTTCACTTACAGTTACAAAGAATAACTTTCCTACGTAATCTAAAGCTTTCACGGCGACCGAATTTAGTAACATTTTGGTCTCCTCCCCGTTAAACCTTCTCACGCGGCTGCTAATCCAAGCAAGTTTTACTGAACAGCTTTCCCTTCCAATATATACACTTCACAAACGGCTATCTCATTACTGTTTTAATAGTCGATTATGTCATCCTGTATCTCAGTTTCCTGGATCTGATTTCGTGTACATGACCACACCATTTAATTTCATTTCGCCAGTCACTATCTTTTCTCCAGACGCGTCTCATACTATCACACTCACTCACTTCTGTTCGTTTTCTGCAAACGTGAAAACCTTAAATATTCAAAGCCCAGTGGTATCTATATGCACCAGCTGCTGCACTATCCAGTAGCTCTATATTTTATTACACAGAGCATTTGTGGGCTCCGTACGTTTCTCATGGTAAACAACAATTAGTTTTCACTGACTTCATACATTTGATCTGCAGGTGACCTTGCATCGTGATAAATTCTTATAATAAAACCAGCTAGATGCACTAATTTCTCAAATTTATTTTTGGAATAAAATTCTACATGTTTCGGACAGTTCCTCTGTCCATCAGGACGGAACTGCAGTTCCGTCCTGCTCCTGCTCGCAAGCTGTCAGCAAACCTGTATGACATATATCATTGCTGTGTGTACAGTGAAAAATTCCTGATGATGGACAGAGGAACTGTCCGAAACATGTGGAGTTTTATTCCAAAAATAAATTTGAGAAATTAGTGCATCTAGTTGGTTTCATTATAAGAATTGACTTCATATACTTCTTCCATCGCGTGTATTTCAATACAATACACAACGTTTTGGGGATAGAATCGGTCCCCATCTTCAGGCTTGCCTCTTCCAAAACAACTGTCACTACATGACAATTATTTACACTACAATTAAACCGAGATTAACGTCAAATTAGTAAATACAGCATATGCCAGTAAAAGTTTAGAAAATAAGGCTATGCAAATTTCATAACAGGTCATTATAAATACTTCCTCTCATAAAATAGTATTTCAACGTCCAATAAGCCTATCAGTTAACATGTCATAAGCCATCGTCAGAACCTTACCAAACAACGGTTATTTCCCTATACAGTATTGACCCATTGGTCTTTTAAAGCACACGGACTGTGTTCGCTGCGAGAGAGGAACTTAATTTATGTGTGTGTGTGTGTGTGTGTGTGTGTGTGTGTGTGTCATATATCCTAGATGATCTTCAATCTTCCAAGAGTATTTCGCCCATTTTTTCTCGCCACAGCTAGAGATTCCTAGCCAAGACAGTTAATTTACTTTTTGACGACCCTATACTCAAGCGCATAATAGAGAACGTTGCCCGGCACTAAAGCAGCATCAGGCTGACAGTGACCACCATCTTCATCTAGTACTAAGGTTAAGAATGCGTGGAGCTATAGTGCCACTCTTACGAAGTCTACTTGGCATGGTGTTTAAGCACAGCGGAAACTTTACCTGACCTAATTTCTGAAGTCTCTAAACTCATTTGTTATTTTTTCTTGACGATCTTCGAGTATATTTATCTTCTAGAGTAATATAATTTGTAAGTTTACACTACCGCTTTCCTCATTTCTGTCAGGAGAAAGAGGTTTTTCTTCCTTCTGATTCAATATTTCAACCTGAGCAGGCGAGGTAACAGATGTTTCTACACTTTCGTTACAAGTGGAACCCCAAGGTGGAATAGGGATTTCGTGTGACATAATCACTAATATCTATCTCCAAACTGGAAACTACATCATACTGCTGACATCTTTAGAGATGAGTAAAGAAACACGTATCTAAAAAAATTACAATACACAGAAGAGTCGCAACACAAAGGGATGTTCTCGATAAAATTTAAATTAAAAAAGAAAATTCTCAATACAGACTAGCGTTTCAGTAGCTGATTTATGCGTCTCACCTTCAAGGATCCTGTACAGTAGAGGGGGTCAGGAGGGGCCTCTGATGATTATTGTTGTTGTTGTTGTGCTTCTGAATGGTTCGGCGACGTATGCTATAGTTTATATGGAAAGAAAAGCGCCGTAAAATAATCCACGAAAACAAGTAGTTTGGTGCTGTCACTATTGTTTCCTTTCCAGCCTCTCCTCTGTTACTCTCGATGCAAGTAAGGCAGACTCTACATATGTGCTGGTGACGTCGTGTTTTTCCGTCTGATATTTGAATTTTTCCCCCGAATCTTCCCCACCCTGGACGCCACAGAAGTATGTAACTGTGCAGGGAAGACTTCAGCAACATTTTCGTCCACGTTCTATATTTAACATTAACAACTGTTTCTCTCTGACGGTTAAACGTGCGGGGTTGGAAAAAGCACCAGGATCTGAGGACAGTTTAATTCGTAAGCATTATTATTATTATTATTATTATTATCATCATCATCATCATCATCCTTATCATCTTTATGCAGGGTATTTACAATTATATACCTAAAACAAACCATGTTTCTAGGGTATATAGTGTTGCAGCTGTTCTGTATATACAATTTGTGCTACATGTAATGTTATTTCGCCCGTAAAATATATTTCGTACTTTTACATTAGCACTTTCCGCAGTATGTGTGCAGTGCCCAATATGGCTGTGTTTTGCAGTTCCTTAATTTCGTGCTTTCCTGGTATATTGCTCAGGTACTGTCTGAGGGATTCTGAAATGTTTCCAATTGCTCCGATTATTACTAGAATCACTTTTATTTTCACATTCCACATGCGCTGAATTTCTATTATGAGATATTTATATTTTAAAATCGTCTCAGCTTATTTCTTGATCACATTTCTGTCTCAAAGAGTTGCAACATCTATTAACATGCATGTTTCTTGTTTATTATGAAGGATTATGACGTCGGGTCTATTGTTAAGAATAATTCTGCAGGTTCGCACTTGTTGGTTCCTTACCTTCAGTTTCGACGGATTTTGGTACAAGTTCATTACAGTTGATTATTATTATTATTATTATTATTATTATCATCATCATCATCATCATAGAATTTCTCACTTCTCAGCTTTGGTTGGGAGATATTCACCTATCCTGGGATGTAGTAATCAACAGGATTAGGCTCGGTGGTCTTATTTGTAGTTTAAAAAGTTTCTTACAATTAAACATGTGCCAAGAATTACAGTTTTTGGGGTTGTATATATGTATTCGGGTGCAAGTTAAGTCTTGTTAGACTTTGTGATAGTGACTTTGGAATTACTCTCGTAAACAGTACTATCGGGATCCTTTATGCTGCCTTTTGCTTCCACATAGCACATATTTCATTCGCCAGTTCTTGGTACTTGTTTTGTTTGTCTGTTATTGTTTTGGCAAGATTATTTGTATTTGTGACAGCTATGTCTATCAAAAAGGTGTTCTTTGTTTTCTTATTCATAAAAGTTATGTCAGGTCGATTAAAATGTATTGTTTTGTTCGTAAGTTTGCTGCGATTCCAGTACAGCTTGAAATTTTCATTCTCCGGTACATTGGCTGGTGTGTACTTATAATATGGACTTTTATATTCAATTCGGCTGCTTCTGCCGGTTTCTGATGGATAATTTTGGCTAGTCCATCAAGTCTCTTTACATACTCGGTAGGTGCTTGTTACTCACATGCTGCAGCAATGTGTTGGATTGTCTCCGATTCTCTTCCACATCTTGTGCACAGTTCATCGGTGTCTGGCTGCTTCAAAATATATTTCTTGTAGTTTCTTTTTAGTATGACTTGGTCCTGTATTGCTGTTAAAAAGCCCTCTGTTTCGGCGAACAAATCCGCGTTTGTCAGTCATTTGTTCGACGCTTCTGTGTCTACATATTTTTGGCTGAGGTCATACGGATGGCGGCCATGCAAGGCTTTTTGGGACCACTGTCTCTCGACTTTGTTACTGTATTCTTCATATGTGGGGAGTTCATTTGCATTTGCGCAGACTAAGTCCTATTATTATTATTATTATTATTATTATTATTATTATTATTATTATTATTTGGAATTGTCTCAGGCTATGCCCGGTGTAGTCAAGCTCCCAGAGTACAGGCCTTGAACCAAGTATCTGCTGGAGGATGCATTACGGAATATTGAAACTGTGTATGTACAAAGCCGCGACCATGGTAAAATGACATGATTATGGGTTATCAGCCCTTCATCAGGAAAATGGACCTCGTCATTGAGGAATTTTCTGACCACGGAACAGGGGTTTAGTACAGTATAACCACTTTCTGGACCTGGTACAATAAGCGTAGCTGTAAAATAATAGTAGTGCAACGTTGACCCAGCATGTTACGGGATGAACTCCGTAGCAGACAAGACCTGTGGAATAACAAAAATCTAGTTCAGTTTCCACTGTTGCTTGATTTCAAACGTCAATTCCTGGTATTTGGGTTGTTTTTCTGTAATTGTGGCTTGTAGTTTGTGGGGTAATGGAATTGCTATGTCAATGAATGCAGCGTGCTTGTTTGTTTTATCAACCAGTGTTATGTCTGTCCGATTGAATGGAACAGTCTTGTCCGTTAATGCGCTACAATCCCAGTAGAGTACACAGTTGTTTTCCAGAGCGACGTGCGGCTCATATTTATTATGTGGAGAATATGGATCCCCAACAAGACGAAGCTGTTTCGTCAATAATAATAATAATAATAATAATAATAATAATAATAATACAGCAAACTTCACTGAAAACACTGGAAACTATTTACAATTATTGTTTATCTTTCTGATTAACATGTAACCTACGACACCTCATATTTCCAGCAGAAAGTCAAACAGATTGTATCCATAATCTCTTAGCTGTTGACCTCAAATATTTGCCAAAACAGGACTGTTCGTTTTGTCAGGTAAGATGTGCCTACACCATCCAGTGTTCTAGTAGAGGCTCACACGATGTGTCTTTAGCCTCTTAAATGTTCAATTCAACTACTTGCTGAAAGAAATTTATATCTTACCCACATAATTTTCTTTTTTGACTCTTTAAATCGTCTAATTTTTACGTAGCACGACGTTTCGGAAGTCGGCTGTTTCCATCATCATAAAAGGAAAGCACCAAAAATGGTGGACTACTCAGATAAAGCCTACTCAGTCACTGGGTCAAAACGTCGTGTTACATAAAAATTAGGCGACAGACAAAGTCCAAAAAAGAAAGATTGCGTCAATGAGTCATATACCATCGTTCGAACCATAGAGAGTTGAATTAAATTTACAGCGTGTCAAAGAAAACCGACCCTATGTAACCCAGAATTTCTGGTCAAATATCACATGGATTATGTCCTTAATCTCCCAGCTGTTTACCTCAACTGCTTTCCAGAACAGACAACAGGCCTACACCACTTTGCAAAGAAAGATGTACTTACACCATCCAATGTTTCCCGTAGAACATCACACGGACTGTGTCCAGAAACCCCTGTTTATTGTTTAACAAGATATAAAAACACGCGCATCTTTCAGGGAAGATGCTGCCTACATCATCCGCAATTTCTCTTAGATCTTCATTCGTATTTTGTCTGTAATGTCTTCCCTACCTGTCTGCCGTAATTTCTTGCCAAAACAGAAACTTATATCCCGCCTTTCAATTGCTGAGAATTGCTGAGTGGACTATTCAAGACATAAATTAGCTTTTATGTAATTATACTCTTACAGATTTTGACAACCGTGGATAGAGCCTAAAGGCATTCATGTTACATGAGGCTTGTCATGTGTAATTGTGATTTATTTGTTTCTTCATTGTTTCTACCTTTTGTTCTGTCTTTCCTTCTTTCATGCCCCTTTCTTTATTCCTCTGTCAAGAGATAGCTTCTTTTGTTTCTAAAAGGACATATTTTTATTAATCTTGTTATTTTATTTGAAGGTAACAAGGAGTGTCATTTACTATGCGGCTGTAACTTGCTCAAGAGCAAAGTTTGTATAAGAAGGCAAGATCTACAGCTTCTTCATAAAACTGTCAGTAAAGAATTACATACATTGTATTATAGCGATGTTCTGGGTGAAAGGATTTTTAAAGAATTTCGCAGTGAAAACTCAAGTCGTCTGGCATGTTATACCGTACTGACTGGTAAAGAGTTAACATTACTTCAGTGGAGTGTAGTACCTCCAACTTCAAGGTTAGGCAGTCCAAGAAGAGAAGATGAAGGCAGAAGGTTCCTGCGATGTGTTGGTAAATATTTACCTGTCGAAACGGTGTAACATATTAGACTGCTCAAACCTTCTCATCACTGTCATTTACGTTTACAAATTAAAATTAACTTGGTCGATCCGGATTTTTTTGTAAAAAGGGATCGTCCGAAACTGCTTGAACATGAAGATGATGATCCTCCGAAACGTCGGCAAATACCAGCCGACAAAGCGTCATTTTCCATAAAACCTGAATGTTTATTAACACCGCTCTGTGAACCGCAAATCTTACAGCAACACTTTTTCTACCTAGAAGTTGTGATCCATAGATGCACTAAAATACATCACTCCAACACCAAGTGACATTACGCCTGTTAAACTAATAATAACAACCCATGCTGCGTTCCATCAAACAACTTATGTCTACATCTGCTTCATTCAGCTTGATTGCCATCATAAGGCCGTAATTGGTAATACACAGCAGGGAAGTGGAAGCAGGTTTCCTAAACGCATGCGTATTGTTTTAAATTTAAAGTGTAGATCCATCTACATACGTGCAAGGGCATTGCAGAGCAGGTACAGATATTGTCAGCATATAAAACAAATTGTAATACAAAAGCTGCTAACATGTTCTTTTAATTAGAGATGTTTAGTTTTAAAAATTCTTACTTGAAACAATAATAATAATAATAATAATTTGTAAGTACAGTCTTCTGCAAAACAACAACTTTAGTGTGTATTTGCACCATACAGCTTCACGTTTCAAGTTGACTGCCTCTGATGCTTGACACGAAACTGGATGCAAATTCTCAACATGCGTGCGTAATAACATCAATCTTTCACGCTAAGCCACACTATATTTTCTAAAACAAAAAAAAAAATTATCAACTAAAACTGTAGAGACGGTTCCTTATCAAGTACTCCCACAAACAATTTCACATGTTTGGCTGCAATACTTTGTAAGGTTATCAAAGTTTATTATTCACCAACAAATGCACAAGTGATTGTCTTAAAAACAATATTAAAATTTACATTAAAATAGCTCCGACACATTTCGGTGCAGTCACACCATCTTCAGGGAGCTCATTATCCGTGCTTGCTTAAGCTACACTTTGTTAAAATAGTCAATTATGGTTCATCAGTGTATGATTAAATCAGTGGCGATGTGGTTGCAAACATTGGTCGTGTCCTTGTTGATGTGTGTCACACTGTTCGAGAGTAGACTTCGTTAGGTATTACAGTCAGGTAATAGAGCTTACTCTCGTTGTCATTTTCCACTGTACAGGAGTGGTCTTAGAAAGTTGTACACTCTTTGACGATTAATACTATATAAAACTCCATATTTTGATATTAGCGCGAGTGCCGCTTACACCTCACTCATTGTGTAGGTGGTAGGAAGTTAATATGTACTATTTAAAATAACTAAATGTTAAGACGTTCGTATCAAGTTCTATCAAAATCATTGTTCAAAAGTTATGAAGATAGTGACAGCACATGCAACGGGACATGGAAATAACATCAGCTTACGCTTCCTTCTCAGACTAATGGTGATTTAAATTTCAGTCAGGAAACACAACTATGGTAGTATGTTATATGATGGTATTTAATAGCAAAAAATAACTACATGTTTCGGCCAATGGCAGCTATCTTCAGGTTATTACGATTTCGCTCAAAGAGTGTCATATATATATATATATATATATATATATATGCCTATATTGTGAGGTGATGCTGAGATATGACACTCTTTGAGCAAAATTGTAATAACCTGAAGATGGCCGCCATTGGCCGAAGCATGTAGTTATTTTTTGCTATTAAATACCATCATATAACATACTACCATAGTTGTGTTTCCTGACTGAAATTTACCTCACCATTAGTCTCTCTACACACAACGCGGAGGACACACCTCAGAATTCCTTCTCAGACTTCCTGAGACTCTACACATCGAATTGCCTGCACAAGAGCGTGTCCATATTTCTTTGTCTGACAGGATGTTACTGTGAGGAGCAGAGACGATTCGATCCGGGACCCGCTGTTACACTCGACGACCATCTGACGGCATTCTGTACATCCCTCTACCACGGGGGCTGGGGCCAGTGAGGGGTGGGGTGCTGCTGACTAGGCTGCTGCAGTAAATCAAGTCCCCTCATGTCACGAATTACGACTTGACAAATCCCGGACTGAGGTGTGGACTAATTGACCTCTGCCACTTCTTGTGCTTCTCCTTCTGCTCTTTCTCTCCGTTTCACAAGTTAGGTCCAATTCGGTATTTCTCTTCAAGGACTGTAGAGATTTATCTATGATCATGCTTCCTGCCTTCGCGTGACGATTAGATTTATCTCGGTGGATAGGAGAATGTAACAGATCGCCCTGAGTTCGAGACCCTAGGCCAATTCTTAGAGGTCTTGATAAAGGCTATGTTATTCGGGCAGTGGAGTGAGAGATTGCCCTCCACACCTAAGTACCTGGAGTGTTATAGAGTAATGACTACATTTCGTGGTTAATCAAAACATTTTCACGTATAAATTCCGCGAATGTTACTGTGTCTAGGCTGGAAGGAGTACAGCCAGTTAAACTGGTGGTAGAGAGCGCAAGATTCAACTTCAGATATAAGGAAATTAATTTCCTAGAAGTACACGCGAGCTAGTTGGCTGCACAACAGCACTGGGAATGTACTTTACTTCGCAAGTTGTTTGTTACAAGAAGGAATTTTTGTAGCGGGAAAACGCGAATTAGTCTTTGTTTGTTGCCACAAAGAGTTCTGCGACAATAACAATGTGTAATATTGGAGAACAGTTGCCGCGAGAGTGATAAAACACAGATACACCACTTACATGTAATTTAAGATACACATAGGAGTGTCTGTTGCCGCACTTGTTCGTGCAGTGAAGTGTACGCAGCTGTATTGGAAATAAACAGTTATGTTGTCTCAGATGTATATTTGTTGTGTGTGTGTGTGTGTGTGTGTGTGTGTGTGTGTGTGTGTGTGTGTGAGAGAGAGAGAGAGAGAGAGAGAGAGAGAGAGAGAGAAAGTGAACTGTTAGCTTGAAATGATATTCTCTGAGACTGTACGACCCACATATTCCTTGGAAAGCGTCTCACATTCTCGCTGAGCAACATTTTATAGCGTTCTAGCTTAAACGATACCATTAAATTTAGTGAAGCCTGGCAAAGAGAAGAATGCGGTTACGGCACGGCAACGCAAACTGCTATCTGATGTTTATTGGACCGTGCATCATTGTGATAGTTGAAGAATAAAAAACCAACTTGATGTCATTTACTATTTTTATTTTACTTCTTAGAGACTCAACAAGTTTCGGGCATTAATATGCCCATCTTCAGGAATTTGCGACTATGTTGTTGAACTACCACATTGGCCGTTGGCTTCAGCCGGCAGCATGAAGTAGTATGTTTTCTAGTACTCTGTTTGCAGCTACGTTTACTTTTACCTCTCACCTCATAAAGGTGAAGACCCACCCTTAAACATAAGGTTATTCAGAAAAAGTCAGTCTGCAGCTACGTCTCCTTGGTTATGCCCCTCAACGCAGTATGTCTTTACTGCAGGTTGTTGCATACTATACACACCGCAAATTTTAGCTGATCGTCGCAATAATATCAGGTGAATAATACCAATTTTGAAGTCACCCTTCGTTGCAATCTTTCATAGTGCAACGCAATCAACCCTTATTTTTCCTTTACAAATTTAACTTAAATACATTTTAATTAACCTAATTAACCTTACAGTTGTGTCAGACAAGTATACACACACTCCAACTTAATTTATTGTTAACACAACGGGGATGACAAACCTTATGAACCTAACTAGTTTTATGAGTAAACCGAGCTCCGTGAATATCATATAAAATTTCGTTCGTACCTGAACCATACGATTTCTCGAAGTCGAGGTAACGCAGAAATATTTTCCAATTTTCTTCTCAAGTATCTGATGAAGGCAAAATATTTGATCAGTTACTTTCAAGATTTGCATTGTTTCAAATTTTAATAGCAAACAGCCTCACAGATACAGAGCTGAGATACTACTGGTTCAACTGTGTGTGTTTCAGTCTGCCTAACACCATTAGCCCCAAATATAATTCTCAAAATAAATAGCGATTATTTCCCTGCACAGCATTAATGGATTGTTCTTTGCACTTCGGCGTGTTTTTACAAAGTAGGAGGGTAAGATTAAATATTTCTTCCAAGGCTTAACATAATTTGGGCTTCCTTACGCGTCTGCGGTTCACGTTTGCCAGCTATGGTGTATTTAGCCCTCTGAAGTTCAAACATACGTAGGCCTATATAATAATTCATTTTCTAGCTCAGAGTAAAAGGAAGGGGCCTCCATTACGAATACTAACAGACTAATGTTGTTTAGGGAAATAATAGTTTTTATTCTGAGAACCGTAGGGAGTACGTAAATAAAAGTCTCTGGGCAAAAGTCATTTAATAAGGGGTGTGTACACATACATAGTAACTACTGTGCTATAAAAGTAAACGAAATCGGACTAGTGCGTTATTCTGATTCATGTATTATTCGTTGAATGAGTCATTTGGTCAATAATGATGTACAATATTTTTCCAAAGATCTCTCAGGTATTCCTTTTACGTAACCTTCAGTACTTCCTGTATGCCATCTATTCTAATACGTGTATTAGTAGACTACGTTGCGTATTCCGAATGCCATTAGCGTATTTTTCCTACTTGTATTTTAAAATTTACGTTACGTATGTTTTTATTTACCCAATTTTAAAGTGTCGGCCACCCTGTCCAACGTGCATATATTCATATTAATTTTAATTTAAGTACTCCGTCTTCTTTATATTTTTCTTACAATATGCTTCGTACTGTTCTTTGCGACAAAACGTTATATTTTTATGTACTGCTTATCTGTATTATCGTAATTTTCAACATCGCTATTATCAAACATCAACGCCACTCGATACGATCCGCGTTTGTCTTAACATCACGAATCATTTTACTTGCACCTCTCTCTTTAAAATGGACACGTACCACCACCAGTATCCCCCCCCTCCCCCCCCCCCCCCCACCCAAAAAAAAACTTTCTGTAGTCACATTTCGTTAAATATCTAATTACCCATTCAGCATACGTAGTCGTCAATAGCTTAAGGTATTATTATGTGCATTCTGTTCTTGAAACGTGTTGATTTTCAGATAATGATCATTAAACAGACCCACTAACAACGCTTGTTTACTTTAACGTCGTGCACAGTGGTGAAGCCTCACCCACACCGCCGTCTCTGATGTCTCACCATATGGAGGTACCGATATTGATCCTGCAGGTCTGATGGTCGAACCCCTGGGTTTCCAATACAAAGCGGGAGCAATAATGCATTCCGTGAACTGAGCAACTTGGCTGGTTAATTATAGCAGCTTAAGATAACATCGACGTAACAGCACTACTCATTTTATGCAATCAAATACGTAGACTTAAGTGCGTAATGTGTGCACTTATTATAATAATAATATTTATTTACTGCAATTGGGTTGTTACCCGGTGGCAGTGTAATAAGTGTCCAAAAAAGTTACAA
>Ga0123355_10009984_pt1 | contig 14496 bp, 14 predicted proteins | sample TergutEmb28metaG_3_FD_89872 | JGI IMG/M metagenome (GOLD analysis project Ga0123355, IMG submission 89872) | Embiratermes neotenicus P1 segment gut microbial communities from Petit-Saut dam, French Guiana - Emb289 P1 | ecosystem: Host-associated > Arthropoda: Insects > Digestive system > Gut ...
ATACAAAAACAAACACATAAAGTTTTTTAACTTGGAAGAAAGAACAACCCCCCCTTCCCCCCCCCCCCCCACACACACACATGCACACACAAGGTACAGTCATTAAATAAAGAGAATGTGCACAGCTTCTGAACTTGACCTTTGATCTTCAAGGTAAGGATGTATATACTAGTTACCATTAAAGTTTCCTCCACTCACATGCCAAACCACCCTCCATTATGTTGACATAATGTCAAGTAGTCACGTTTTTATAAACGACTATTTAACTTGTCACAATCATGCATGCTAAAAAATATAGCAATTTATACGCATCAAATATCTAGTGAAACTGAATGAAACTCAACTCCTTCAGTGTGTTACTTGTGGCATATGGAGAAGGCACGCTATCAAGAGCTCATGTAGCAAACTTTCTTTCTACTAGAGTACCATTCTCAGTGATCATATCCGACAACAATGCTAAGAAGGCAAAATCATATGAAGAAGTGCTTATATGTAAGATATAAACTATTCTATCAAGTTCTGTGTGATATTCTCAATGTAAGGAACTGCAAGATTCTTGAAATATTTTGAAAGGATATTTCTTCTGTTTCTGCTTTTAGGCTATGTGCTAGAGGCAGCACTGCATAAAATTGGACGTGATGACATCGTTCAGCAGTGCATATTCAATGTTGACGAGATGGACAGGGCTGTTCATCTTGACCAGTCAGGTTTTGAGAGCTTGAAGGAAGAACTAGGACCCTCACGAGATGCATCTTTGCGACGAGATGCAAGCCTTGACATCACGTATGATGAACAAGACATAATGAAGGTGAGAGTTCATTGATTTGTCACACAATAGACTTGCTTTACTTCTCACACTGCTTTTAAATTTTATTTTGAAGTTAATGGAAAATTATTAGAATTTATATGTAACATGTGAAATTCTCATGACTGTGTTGCTGAAAACTCAATTCATATATATTACTTCAGTTAATACCATTAGATGTAACGTCAGCACTTATCTTATATTAAATCAAAGAGATTTCATGTCTAATGTTGACTATCCTTGGACTGATGGTGGTTGCTAAGTTAATATTCTTGCTGTTCAGGAATCAGAATCTGTTGAAGAATTGGTGGAAGCAGAGAAGAAAGAGCCGTATGTAGGTGAGTACTGATATTTTAGTTGGTGTCTTAAAAATCCTAAATTAAGTTTATTGTAGATCATTTGATGCCATTTGGAATACCAGTGTACAGACTAATGGGCTGTTTAGATTTCATACTTCAGACTATCTAAATCCACTACCCTTGAGTGAAACAACTGGGCATATGGACAATTACTACTACTACTACCACCACCACCACCACTACTACTACCACCACCACCACCACCACCACTACTACTACTACTACTACTACTACTACTACTACTACTAGTACTACTGCTGCTGCTACTTCTACTACTGCTAACAACCCCACCACTACCACCAGTAGTAGTAGTAAAGTATTGAATGATTTTGAAGTCAGTTTTTAGGTTCAAAAATTACCACGCATTCACACATCACTAATAACATGTTACCCTCTTTACTGTATAAAGAATCAGGAGATTGTAGTAACATAATGCTTATGCATCTGCATGTTCTTTACATTTCAGTAATTGTTTAATGAAGTTATTGATTTTCTCAGAATTTTTTTTATTTTTATAAAAATCACGCTGTTCATGTCACTGAGTCTCTTGGTTAGCCCCCATAAGCATTACCAGGCTGGTGGTCATGTAATGGTTTGAATAAAAATAGCGTTACTTAAAGCAAGAAATTGGAAATTCATGTGATGACAGATAATTGAACAGTACTTGTATTTGTAAAGAAAAAAAAAACCTTTTAGTAGGGATTAAATTAGTAATGTAACGGGGAACTGCTTGGAATCTGTGTGCATTCTTGCATTTGGTGAGAATATGTAATGAATAACATACACTGGGCCTGCAAATTTTACTTTTTTGTGTGCTGAAAATTATAAACAGTGTGAAAATGTGAAATTTTGAATGTAATGTCTGGCAAACTTTATGCACTGCTAGCTAACACTAATGTAAGTTTTGTGTAAAGATAGTCACCAAGTTATACAACTATTAACGTCTAAAACCTGCTTACCACTGGATAGTGATTGTAGCAATTAAAGGACCATAGGTGCTGTAGGTTCTCACAATAACTTCTCAATTTATTTAGATGAAAGTTTGTAGTGGTAAGGTGTTTATCACAGTATGATACACTACATAAAGACTGTATTGTATATTGATATTAACTTTGTCATAGTGCCTTCATAATGTGAGTATTAATTGACATCCTGTTGTAAGGTTTTGTGTTATTTAATGGGTTGTTTCCAGCTAGTTGTAGCTGTTAACACAAATACATATGGTTTAAGTATCTACAAGAAAAATCAATACTTTCTAAATGAGTGTAGTTAATACACAGGTTCAAAAAAAGGAGATGCTTTTTTGCTATTACTTTTCAACTTTGCTTTAGAGTATGCCATTAGGTGGGTTCAGGTATACCATGAGGGCTTGAAATTAAATGGTACTCATCAGATTTTGGTATATTCTGATAATGTAAATACAGGCATGCACCGCATAAAGAAGTTTTGTTCAACGGACTGCATATACGATGGTGATCCCATAAGATTATAATGTTATAATACTTACAATTGTGTTACAATTGCCTCCAGTATTCAGTACAGTAACATGCTGTACAGGAGCAATAGGCTGTACCATATAGCCAAGGTGTGTAGTAGGCTATACCATCTAGGTTCATGTAAGTATACAAGTACTCAGTGACTTTTGCACAATGACGAAATTGCCTAATGCTGCATTTCTCAGAACATATCCCCGTCATTAAGCAACGCATATCAGTAAACTGGCGGAAGCATACATACAATAGAGAAAAATGCTGAAGCTTTAGTTGCTAGTATTGGAGACTGGACTAGAAGTAAATGCTGATAAGACTAAGTACATGGTCATGTCTCGAGATCAGGATGCAGGATGAAGTCACAATATAAACATTGATAATAGTTTCTTTGAAAGGGTGGGAGAGTTCAAATATTTGGGAACAACCTTAACAAATCAAAATTCTATTCAGGAAGAAATTAAGAGCAGATTGAAGTCAGGGTATGCTTGTTATCATTCGGTGCAAAATATTTTGTCTTCCAGTCTGATAACCAAAAATTTTAAGATTAAGATACATAGAACTATTATTTTGCCTGTTGTTTTGTATGGGTGTGAAACTTGGTCGCTTATATTGAGGGAGGAACATAGGCTAAGGGTGTTGGAGAAGAGGGTGTTGAGGAGAATATTTGGGCCTCACCCAACATTGTTCAGGTGATTAAATCGAAAAGAATGAGATGGGCGGGGCATGTAGCACGTATGGGGAAGAGGGGGGGGCATATAAAGGGTTTTGGTGGGGAAACCTGAGGGAAAGAGACCACTTGGAAAACTCAGATATAGATGGGAGGATAATGTTAAGATGGGTCTTCAAGAAGTGGGATGTGGGGACATGGACAGGATCGAGCTGGCTCAGGATAGGGACAGGTGTCGGGCATGTGTGAATGTAGTAATGAACCTTCAGGTTCCATAGAATGCATGGAATTTCTTGAATAGCTGAGAACCAGTTAGCTTCTCAAGAAGGGCTGTGCTGCATGGAGTAAGTAACTAAGTAAGTAAGTAAATTAGTTAATACATATAATGCTAAAGTTCTGTGACAAATTTTTATGTACATACTGTACCAAAAGAGCGCAAAATGTTTTCTTTATTACATCACTGAATTGTCTTAGATCTATATGGCTGTGTGTTTCTTGCAGACCGACTTTCAAAGTCAGTCATTTCAAAAGACAGGCATGAGCGGGACATTGAAGAAACAAAGTACATTGGAGAGGAGAAAGTTGTGGAAGAAGAGCGAAGGACAGTGGCTCAACTCAAGGAAATATTTGCTCAGGACAAACGTGATCGACAATATGAACGACAGCCACCCATATCAGAACAGTTACCTACAGCACCTTCTATCAAACCCAAAAAAGAAAAAGTGTCACCCCCATTCATGTTAGAGGACACCTGTAAAGTGTCAGAAACTGAAGACTCAATAGAGGACACACTACCTGTGCAGGAGGAGGTGTCACTGATATGTAAGTCATCACTTGAGGGTGGAATACCCACATTAGAAAAAGACACATCAAAGAAACAGCCTTCACCACCACCATCTATCAGGACAGAAGCTGATCAGCGCCGTGATTCCGAACTCTTCCAAGGTGTGACAGAGGAGCTGGTACGTCTGGAGACAACCTGCAAGGTGATTCCTGCTGCAGAAGGTAAGGCCCTGCCCTTTTATGTAATACTATTTATGTTGTAAATGTATTGTGAAATTGGTTGGATACTGACAAAAATAATTCAGTAGCTCTTTCCTTGTATCTTGTGAATCAAGTGCTTTGATCTGCTGCTGATCCACCTTTCTCTCAGTTGCTTACTTGTGCTCATATATCTCTTGCATTTATGTATTTTTAAGACAGGCTGGGCTACCAAACTTTTGACTTTTTACACTTTGGCACCTGTTCTGTATGACAGGGGGTGGAATTTCAATTATCCACATGCACATATGAAGCTGATGTCACAGCATTCCCCCACCCTGTACCCAGCCTCACAGTGAAGACGTATGGGGAGTGTGAAGTGTGTTGCTATTAAATCCCCAAAAATATGGCTTCAAAACATAGATGTACTGATGTTAGTGCAAAAGTTACTGGAACATTAATGATTATAGGTAAGAAAATTGGTGTGTTTGGTAGGGTGTGCCAAAAGTGTAGCTGCTGGAAAGAATTTTCTTATCAGTGAATCTTCTGTCAGTGACGATGAGGGTGAACTGGAGAGCAAGTGAACAAAGAAGCTGATATTCAAGAATGCTACTGAACTGCTAGTTAAAAAGAGATCCTGTAATGACAAGGTGTCTTGAAGTGAAGAAAGGGCTGAGATTATTGCTGTTTTATGAAGAAGTACTGAAAGATCTGAAAAAAATATGAAGCAACTGTCTGTTATGACCTACTTCTTTGTGACACTGTCAATATGTAGCCAGGCCACTGTCAGGCTCACACACCTAAATCTACAGGGGATGAATATAAATCTGTGACTGTACAGATATTCTTATTATGTTTGCCACATTCATTTCACTCTATAATGCCAAGTTTCTGACCTACTCCTATGACTTCCTCACACTCCTAACTATCTGGTGCAGTGAAAAACCTGCAATGGATGTTGGACACATGTTTCACAAAATAATGCTGTTGAATAAAGTTGAAAGATATCAAAGTAGGGGCACTTAGAGATGCACATAATCCTTCAAATACAGGAATCTATTCTGATATATTGAAGATCATGTGAGAAATGGTATGAGAGAAATATGATTTACTGTGCTTACAGACATGCTACTTGCTTGGAATTCGTATTTGCGGGAGGTATTCAGTTGACCAACAAAATAAGTATGTGTACATATTTCTCATTTTAGTGAAAACATTACTCCAAGTGCCAATTTAATAAGGTGTCAGTGTACTTGTTTGCTGTGAAATGCAGTTCAGCTTGTGTTGACATGCTGAGGTTCCAAGTAGAAAAGCAAAGATTTGAATCCTGCTAACTAACTAATCAACTAACTAAATAACTAACTCCTGAAGAAAGAGCCTCAGTATCCATTGAATAGGAATCTGGAGGGGCCCAGATCTGCTCAGTACTTTGAACCACAATTCCTTGGCAGTTCAGCTCATAGCCTAAGCATTATGCCAGCTCAGCTGCCTCAGTTCCTCATTACTGAGTGTAGGAAACTTCAAAGTGCAAGTTTTAGGTGGCCTGTGACAGCGTAACGTGCATACCAAATTTCATGGAAATTGGTTGTTTCTGTTGAAGGGGGGATACATAACCAGACAATGTGGTGATATCAGCAGCTTAGTTTTTATACATTCCTTTCTCATCTTGATTAAGAAAAGAGGTCAAATTATGAGATCATGAGGCTGTGTTGGTAAGTTGTTATGTCTGTATGCCTGCATTTGTCATACCTATAATATGTTAAAAACCAGTGATTTTGGTGAAATTTGTTATAAAATCTCCACTCAAGGGCACTCCAATCAACCAATATTTAATTCTATACAATATATTATTATTATTATTATTATTATTATGTGGCAGATAGTATGTAAGTGGGAGCACACTAATGCCACTAGTCTCATGAAATTATACACTTCTGTCAACATAGTAATATTAAATTTTGTCAGAAATGGAGCATAAATATGGCTACATATCATACGAGCAATGCTGTATATAAGCAGGGGTGAAAATATCTGTTCAGGGCTAGGTTGATGCTCAAGCATCAGTTGGAATTAACAGAGAATGATGAACACATATTGTAATGGGAACTGGTACAATTTTTGTCATTAGACGCTTAGTTCAAGTTTCATATTTTTGTAGCTTAGGTTATTTATTCAGAGATTAAGGACTGAATGTGTAAATTATTTGAATGTGGAAATAATAAGTGTTTACAGATATTTGGTTGATGAATCCTCAGTATAGTGACTGAAAGGCTCAGATACAGATGGAAGCATCGTACACTTATATGGATCACAAGGAGACAGGTTGTCATGGTGGGAAGTGGACTGATTTGACTGGTGATATGTTCAAATTGCAGTCTTCTGTGTAACAGTGTTTAATATTTTGGTTCAGGTACCAGGGATGAATTACTTATCTATAAATCTGAAACAGCAGTTGCAATTATTTTTTTCCTCTTTTCCAGAGCTTTTGTCACCCAAGGTGTCCAAAACTCCACCCCCCAGTCCTGCAGAGTTGAGAGACAGCACAGGTAAGTGATGCTCTTAATGAACATGCTTAATTGTATATGCTGCCATTGTCACATTAGCATTATGCTGTTATGCTTGAAAACTGTATGAAGAATCCCTAGCCCAATGGTTCTCAAACTGTGGTGTGGGTATTTTGTGATCTAACACAAAATGTGTCACAGGATTATGAAGAAGCAGTGTGCACTGACGAAAACTTTGATTGTGAGAATTATATGAAGGTAAAGTTACACAAGTACTGTTTAGATATTGTAGACTACTCTGATTATGTGGTAAGCTTTGTACAATTTTTGTCTATGAGGCAGTGCTCAAATTGGACTGGACTGCACCGGAATATGGTTATTACAGGAAAAATCAGCAGTATTCCAATTGATACAGACTCACTAATTTAAAGCTTTATGAACAGTTCTGGTTGTTCAAATTTTGAAATTCAAGCAGTGTTGGAACGAAAGTGATTTGTGAAAAACAGTGTAAAATTTTTGCTGCATGGTGATGTGATGAAGTTAATGTCTTGAAGATGTGAATTAAGACACCTTACTGACATGTGGAAGATCATACTGTCATCATCTTCACAGAAGATAGGAGCATGTTCCTTCACAATGTTGGTAAATTTCTATCAGAGAAAACAGCTTCACATCTCAGAAGACAGTATTTGTCATGTCATTTGTTGTGCGTGAGTTAATCAGTAAGTGTTGTATTGTTGCTCTTGTATTTAACATACTTCTTTGTAGATAAATTTTATATAAGCAATATAGTTATGCTTCCCTGTTGGTGTAAATAATGGTTCATATTGGTATAATGTCAGTATGTCAATGAATAATGTCTAGATTAAAATCCTCAAATTCAGAATTGATGCACGAAATGGAAAAATTATTAACAAACAGTCAAATGCCATTGTGGACTGATACACTAGGATTCCAAGAGAAACTAAAGATTTTAATTACATTTACCCAAATTATGATGCAGCATTTTAGTGGGGATCATCTTACAAATTAGCCCTCAGAAGATAGAAACAGGTGGCAGAAAAGGAGGATGGATTATATTAAAATAGATCTTAAAGAAATACAATATAAGTACATTAACTGAAATCAGCTGGTACAGGTTTGGGGATTGGTGTTTGTGATTTTGAGCTTGTGGGGTTTGTTACCATAGAGATAGTCAGAGAGTCAGTTACTTTACTTTTTATCATTGACTAATTTAAGTGAAGTAGTGAATATAACATGATCTAACAAGACTTAGTATAGCTAAGAATCACAGAGCTTATCACCAGGTTACTTTAACTTTAAGCAAAGACTTCCATGCACATGGAATAAAGTTAAATAATGTAATTTATTCTGAGCTTACAAGAAAAGTTTAATAAGAACATAACAAAAGAAGATTTGCTTAGAAGTCACCTAGCTGTCCCCTTTATCTGCTCAAAGTCCTGCCTCATGTTTGCCAGGTTCTGCAACTTGGCAACCAGGTGATATCCTGAGCACTACTGAAAAGCCATTACCTGCACAAGGTAGGGTTGCAGTTTTTCTTATTTTATGTGTGTCTGCATTGTAGTGTTTCTGGATTGCTTTTTATGGTAGTTTATAGCAGAAACTTGGCATATCACGTTGCACTTGCATGTGAATGATTGTTGGTTTGTGAGAGTAGAATTGCAGTAAGAATTCCATCTTACAAACTGTCAATACAATGGTCAATACAATGTCAATACACTGCAATGGTTACAGAATTAAGTTGCCATAGTATATGATAGTGTTTATTTTAGATTGTTAGATTGTTCGTGGGAAGATGCAGGGGTTCAATGTTTGGGCCAGAGCAGATTGTCTAAAAAAAGAAGAGGTGATATACATTACAAGATAAATTGAAGAAATGAAGAAGTTGTGTGAAGACTTAAGGTGTCTGATTTTTTAAATGTTTAATTCTATGTGGTGAGACTACAAAAATTAAAAATTTTACAGTTTTGTGATCATTTTCTGTATATAATTTTTCTGGTAAAGATTCAGGTTGTCGTAGCAGAGATAAAAATTTCAAATTGTCACCATTCTTGTAATTATCGTCCTATATAAAATACCATCGGTATGAGTTAATGAAAGAGTGGAATACTCAGGTTGATAACAAGTGACAGTAATTTATAAGTCAGCAGTTGCTATGGTTACAATACAGGCTGAGAGGGATTTTATTCTCTGTGAGGTGTGTGCAGAGGTCTAGAAAATGGTTGGGCAATGACTGTGTTTTCTGTTATGTATGAGCTGATGAAACAGGATGGCAGCACTCCACTAGAAGAAACTGGTGTTCAATTTGCTTTGAGAGTAAATAAATGATGGCAGGAAGCAACCAGAGGGTAGCATGTGAATATTACGGCAGCTGGTCACATGACAATCACATGGTTAGTTAATGTAAAAGAATGCTTGTTTAATGAAACTTGTAAGCATATTTATCATTTGTCTGTATACACAGTTTCACATGTGTTACAGATATTTCACTGGGTGTTACCACCAGATTGGAAATTAGATGTGTAATTGTGGTGGCTGCCATGTTATTGCCCTACATTTTAAAAATACATGACCCTTGCAACAGTTTTATACCTTATAAAAGACAGTTATCAGGCAAAATGAGAAGACCTTACATTACACGTCATTTCCATCTCAGAAGTTGCTCTTACATCTTAATCTGTCTCACTGAGGGAAGTGAAAAGGCTAAGGCTGTTTGAGATTACAGTGATGAGGAACATGTTTGGGTCCAAGTGGGGCGACTTAACAGGAGAGTGGAGGAGGTTAGATAATGAGCCTCATGATCTGTACTCTGCACTGACTATTACTTGGGTGATCAAATCAAGACAAATGACCTCAGCTGGTCGTGTGGCACAAACAGCGGAGCAGAGAGGTGCATACAGGGTTTTAGTGGGAAAATTTGAAGGAAAGAAACTAGTTGGGACCTATATGTAGATGGAAAAAGAGTATTAAAATGGATTTGCAAGAAGTAAGTTAGGGGTTAATGAAATGGTTTGATATGGCACTGGATAGGAGAATTAGCCTGTGGAGAAGGACTCTGCTCCATGGTGCTTGTTTGTTTGTTGGCTAGTTGGTTAGCCTAAACTTAGAAATGAACTTCTGGGTTTGCATCTTATATTCCAGATTTGACATATACAGGTTCAAAATCTGTTCTAATGAAACGGTCAGAAAGGGATAACAAAGCTGTTGTCATAACCATATTCAAGATAGGACCCTGGTGCATTCTAATTCAGAGGGAGTCATTCCATCATCTAGGAATTGTAATTCCCTACTTTTAAAGTGACAGATAATTTCAAAGCATACAATGTATAGTGGCAGGCACTCCTTTGCATTTGACAGATCTCTGATTTGAATCTTGGCAGAAGGCTGAATAACCTGACTGAGTTACTACAGCTGCTTCAAGAAAATGCTGGGATAAATAGACAACAATTGCTTTCTGTCCAAAACAATTGAGGAGTTTTGTTTTAAAATTGCATATCAGCACTTTGGCAAGAATTAAGTTTTCTGGGAGTAAACATGCACGACATGGACTTCTTGCATTGGGAAAACTGATGAAGTCAAGGTCACTTAGTCCTGGCACTGTAGGTTAGATATATTTTGCCTCCATTCATATGTTTACCTGTCAGTGTCATGTAATCAAAATTCAATTCATGTCATATTGGACATACATGTTGTTGAAAATAAGCTTCTCAAATACTGTGTATCAGGTGAAGAATGTGTACAGCCTTCACTTCTGTGAACACTCCTCTCTTTTATTTGTTACCCAGCTTTAATATTTTATTTCCTGTTCAGTGGGCTTTGTTATCTCCATTTTGGCAGCTGTTGCAAAGAAATCTTATTGTCTACACCAACATTGTTTTTGACTTCAGAACAAAAAGATTGAGACATGACATTTTCAAATGAATAGCTGTTCATGCAATAATACATAATTAGAGGCCTGTTAAAATTGTCTGCTGAAGATTTTTTTCTCCCTCCCCATCTTTTAAACTACTCTATTTACCCTCTTTAAGTCTTATAAATAATTCTTAGTCATATACATGATAGTCGTCTGAACCTCTGATTGCTGAGGTCACACTTAGATGTTTAGGTTGTATTTCTTTCAGAATTACCCACTTATTCCACTTGTGTTCTTTTCAGTTATATTTTTAACAATTGCCTACTGTCTGTTTACTTCTGTGCCTAACATTTGATCCTGAAAACCTAATTTCAAAGTCATTTTTGCATTTGTCAGCTGTTATTGGACCCATGTTGACATTTATAACTTTGGATAAACTTTGCTGTACCCTTACAGAACTGAAATTTTTTCTGCCTAAACATGCATGTAGTAATAAGGATCCTGTTAGGGTAAAGACACCGTGTACAATTTGGCTGTATTGTCAACATTTTCAGGATTCACACTGTCTCCATTTTCAAGGCAAGGTGATGGACACATCATGTTCAAATCGCTAGTGATATGGGTTACCTTCACCTGATGTCATTACCCAAAAACACGGTTGATGTTGGCTTGAACCACCATGTATGTCTGATATCAGATTATATAATGTATAAGAAAAAGGCGGGAAATACTTCGAAAGAAAAACCCCACAGTTACTTTACAAGGAAAAATACAAACTTTTAAGAAGGTTACAATTTTTTCGTGTTGGAGGTGGCTGTCCAGTGCCCCCTCCTGCTGCCATGTCTACAAAAATAAGTATGAAACCTTTGAAGTGATAGCTTGTCCTAAGGTTTCTTTTGTAACGTGGTGAAGTTTATATTTGTTATGCTTGTATGAGTTAGGGGTGTCCATCCATGCTGTACACTAAGTATCATGTTCTGCTTTATGACCTATGCTGGATTTCAGTCTTTTCACATATTACAATATATTGCTTCAGTTAACATCACTGTTCTACGGGCTAAATATTTTGTACCCTTTGGTCATACATACACATACATACATACATACATACATACATACAGACAGTCCATGGATCCATTAGTGTCTTATAAAGACAAGTCATAAATATACAAATATACAAATTTAGTGTAATACACTATAAACATTTTATAAAAATATAATAAATCATCTTTACACATAAAAAATGCATCTACAGAGTAAAAGGAATGTGTATGTAGGTATTTTCTTGAGGCTGTTTCAAATTTTTCCTTGTCATTCTCGAGGATTGTCACTAGGTGAAAACCTTTGAAAATATATGCCAGCATGAAATGTACTTTTTTGAGAACAAGATAGATTGGCACTTGGTCTATGAATATGATGGTTATTCCGTTTATTAATATTGTGCATAGATGAATTTCTTCAAAATGTTTCCTGATTGCTGATAATGAAGTTCATTAATGAAAGAACATACTGGCATGGAACTGGTAAGAATCTCTTACATGTTTAAACAGACTTATACAAGAGGTTCTGGGTTGTGCTGCAGCCATAATTTTGATAACTTTCTTTTGTGAAGTTAAAATATTTCCACTGTTGAAAGAGTTGCCCCAAAAAATTATTCCATATTTTTTAAAGAATGAAAGTATGCATAGTAAATTGATTTGACAGCATTAATGTTACTGGTATGGATCATGAACCTAACAGCACAACATGCTCCGCTAAACTTATGAATCATTTCCTCAATATGGTTCTTCTAATTTATGTAGTTATCAATTTGTAAATCAAGAAATTTTGTATTCAATTCCTCTTCTATATACTTTTATTTAAAACCATTATGTAATGTAGAATGTGATGAATTCTTTGTTATGAATTTCATTATATTCACTTTATCTAAATTTAAAACTAAATCATTATGAGCAAACCATTTAATCATGTGAGAGAACTAAATCTGACACTGAACCGAAATCCTTCAAATTTCCACTTGAAATTATGACACTAGTATCATTCTGAAACAGAATTTATTCACAGGGGAAGATCATTTATATACATTATGAACAACACGTGGTTCGTCAGCAGTGCTGACTTGTAATGAAGAGGTATTTTAACAGAGAGTTGTGGTGAATGGTGGTAACATACTCCTCCAAAAGCCCGCAGATCTAATGTCCATTATTATAGATTAGTTTTAATGTTAATTCATTTAGTTATTCTGTTTAAGAATGATTCACATATGTGTTATTAGTAAAATAATCCTACAGGACACTTACTTCCAAGAACAAAGTGATGGTGTGGGCTTATCATGGTTGCTTTACATGTGTGACAGTCTTGGTTGATCTAGGCCTATTGGCTGGCTTCTTTGACTGTTTATGTTTACAGTCATGCATGCCAAGCAAATGATTGGATAGCAAACTTACATTAAATGTAGTCATGACTGTTTCCTGCCACATCATCACATTATCATTCATAACTGTGCTCTCATTTGGTAGTATCAAACCTGCACAATTGATAAAATATTGAGTTATGAAGCAAACATCTACCTTAGAAGAAATATTGAAAGTTGGTTGGGTTTTTAATTTTCGAATTGAATAATCTAGACAGACTTCACACTTGCCTGTGTCTGTTTCATCATAAAATTGAGTATCTGTGTCATCAACGCCAGGAGTGTTGTTTTCATTCTTTGTTTATGCTCATCCCATAAGTATGTACTTCAGAAAAGAGGATCAGGCATTCATTGTTGCCGTTGGGCTGTTATTGGCTTTTTCCTCCCATATCATAAAAGTTTGGTTACTCCTTTTCAAGGATTATATAAATTCCATAGCACATCACAAAACTTGATGATGAACAGACTGCTGTTGGATTGCCAGTAGAGTGTGCATGTATGGCATGTAGGTGCTATTTCTGTCACCTTCTTTGATTTTGTAAGGTTATATAATTGAAATACAATGAGTAGGAGACAGGCAGAAGAAGGAGGCAGGAGGATGCAGTTGTCAGTTTAGTACTTTTATTACATTGTTTTTATAAATTGTCCATTTGTATCCAGTTGTCCTCAGTATTGATGTTAATGTTATTATTCACACAATAGTTATTCCTTTCTTTTACATTTTTCATGTCAGTAAATTTGTATAGGACTACTCAGCTTTTGGACTTCCTCCATCATCTAGCATTCCAAACCAAAGAGTAAATACAGCTTTTTGGAAACTATCTCTGTTTCTATCCTGAGGTGGGCTGGTGGGTGACAGGCAGCTACTCGGTTGGGTACATCAGACACAGCAGTTCTCAATCTCTGGGCAATCCCTGTCAGTTCATCAATCACAATGTACATAGGACGTCCAGCAAGTAAAGACACAAACGCATTAAATTTCTTAAAAATATTTATCAACAAAATAGATTGAACAAATTCTTAGCACATACCTTTATATATTTCACAACATAATCACCACCTTTGTCACGGCATTTGATTCGCCTGGGTATGAGTTTCTGCATTACGATGTCATAGAACTCCGCCGCCAACGCACGCAACCAAGTAGGGACTTCGTTTTCCACCTCTTCGTTTTCATGGAACTTCTGGCCGGCCAGATGTTTCTTTAAATGCACAAACAAATGGAAATCGCTGGGAGCGAGGTCTAGGCTGTGCAACAACTGCTGCGTTTAACTTTAACTTTAACTTTATTTTCATCCCATAGATCATTACAAATGATGTTGGACATGTCAATATAGATATTACATTGCTAATGAGTACATGATATTTGAGCAATTTAGCTAATACTCTTTTATAAATAACAT
>Ga0123355_10009985_pt1 | contig 14496 bp, 6 predicted proteins | sample TergutEmb28metaG_3_FD_89872 | JGI IMG/M metagenome (GOLD analysis project Ga0123355, IMG submission 89872) | Embiratermes neotenicus P1 segment gut microbial communities from Petit-Saut dam, French Guiana - Emb289 P1 | ecosystem: Host-associated > Arthropoda: Insects > Digestive system > Gut ...
ACTTGTACCTCTAACGGTATCTTACAGGATAATTGTATCTTAGAGGATGTCTGCTTTTTAGAATTTTAATCATAATTTTAGTTCTTACTGAGTGAGGCACAAAAATCTGACAGTTTTCAATTCCCTTTATTTTGGCAAACATTTAGGAAGGTTTAGTGGGGCCAAAGTCAGTTGCTGTCTTTTTTTGTGTTATGTCAGTTACTATGGAGCATTGGACAGCACAATATCCTGAGTTCCTTGTTGAAGCTTGTTTCAAGAATGCGATTATTTTGTCATAACACGAACCCCAGAAATATTGCTGGGCACCTGAAAATCTAGCAGATCTGCAGCAGCATCTTCTTCACAGCGAGAAGTTGACTGTTGGGTGTGGAGTCGCATTTTCTGGTGTTAATGGCTCTTAATTCTGTGAAATCAGCGTAGGTGCATCAGTTACTCTTGACATTATTTTATTTTATTCATTATTAATCATATTTCGGTTTTAATAAACAGCTTTTCGCATATTTTTATATGTTTTTTATTTCGCATTTTTTCTACTATTCGTATGCATCGTTACGAACTTTTATACATCAATGTAAAGGAAGAAATCTCCTTCTGCAAAGGTTACAGATAATTTGTATTGTTTCTATAATGAGTTCTGGTATACAGGTCTGCTGACGGCCGTAAATTGGGCCGTAACTATTCACCTTTTTAATAAACTGTGTTGTGCATTACGGAGCTCCTTTGGGCACATTTATTCTACCTGGATACATTACGTAACTTATGTGAACCAGATTTACGTCATCATGAAACTGATCTGATTTAAGCTCGGTTTCAACAGAATGGGGCAAATCTCCGTGCAACACGAGGGTCATTAAACATTCTGCCAGAAATGTTTCCCCATCATGCCACTTCCGATGGCAGTTATGTTCGATTGCCTGCACGTTCGCCCATGTGCTTACCCTCTGTGGGGGTACATACCTGAGAAGTGAAGTGTTCGTCTCTAGGCGTAGAAGCGTCGAGGCACTGAGCACAGAATACGGGAAGAAACTGCGAAGATTCTGGACGAGTTTACGTGTCGGGTGATGAATAGTCTGAGGAAGACTGGAACAGTGTGCGGGAATGGCGGGGAACATAGAAGCGATGCACTTTTTAAATAAAATCCCATGTAATATGTTTTTTCAGTGATGACAACTATCGCATTATACGACGAAATTTAATTGTATTATTTAATTTTAAAAACTGTCGGGTTTTCGTGTCACACCATGTATATATATCTTCACCATTTGTATAGTCATGAATATTGTGTGCTTAGCGGATAGAAACGTTCCTTGTCACAACATTTTTCTGAGGATGCTCGAGTCAAACCTAACATGTCGAAATGCTTATGCGAATGAGTAAAATCTTGTGTATGTTTGTGTATTAAAACTGACGGTGTTTTATGTTAATATTATTAACATTTTTTGTCGAGCTTTGTGGTCAAGCTTCAAGCACTCGCGGTTTGTAATCTGAAGTTACCGGCTTCAAATCTTGCACCAGAAATCGGTTGTCTTGAAAGTTTATTGTGCTTTTTGACTGTTCCTTCAGATAAATGCTGGCATACAAGGAGGCAAAAGGATTAGCACTACGGGCCACTCTGATCCGTGGCATTCTTGTGGAGATGTAGCGCCACTTACTCTTAAATTATGCGTCTGGATGGTGATGGAGTGTTAATGCGGCGTGTCACAGAGCCTCTCTGGATGCAGTGGCAAAAATTAAAATTTTGGCTCTCAGGTAAGGAGCACCGAGACTCCGGTAGTTCGAGCTGTGGCCTACGCGGTAAAATGACTGTGCTTCCCAGTTTACCGACTTTAGGGACAGTACTCGATATTAGCTCCTAAAAATTTATCTGGTATCTTCTCCAGCTGATTCATCACTAATCAATCGATGCGTTTTCCTGCGCTGCGCCAAGCTTCCAGTAACATCTAGTAAGAAACGCAATGTCGTTTAAGATGAAGTTAATAGAAGGTATACTATGGTGTTTATACACTTAATTAATTATTAAATCGCCTTTAAACACAACTGTATATTTATTATATACCAATAAGATATATGTACAAGTTTCAATCCTAATGGACCATATTTAGTCTATTTGTAAGAATTTAAGAAAAAAGTAATGGTTTTTACGCTTTCAAATTCTTTCTTAAATTTATGATAGTCCGTTAGGGGCCTACATGTAGCTTATCTTTACATAATACATATATAGCAGTGTTTTACTAATTGATTAATAATTGAAGATAAAGATATCCCATTATGTCATCGGTAAGTAAATTTATTTAACAAAAGAAATTTCACAGTTGCAGGGAAATGGTCTGATGTAGTAACCATGGACTTCTTATATTTTTAACAATTTTGGAGTGATAATTTCGCTGGCAGATATTATTTGTATCACTGCAACGTTTGAACACTTCGTAAATTTCGTACATTCCTAATGACAGCGACGAATAGCGAAAGATATTGGAGTTACAACTCTGAAACACTAGAAATGTCCAAATGCCACTGTTTCGCTATCTGCTGCACTTATTTGTGTTCGCCTGCTAAAATTTTGTCAGACTGAAACGATCCAAAATCGTGAGAGATTTTTCTGTTACGATGTAGCTGAATTTACCTGTACCTTCTGTGATGAAAGGGCCATATTAAAGCGTTCATGTGCCACTACGTTTGTGTTACTTCGCTGAATTGTCGAAGAAAATTTAAGAAGTTGGGACATAATACATGCTCAAGTGTTTATTAGAGCCATAAAATCAAAGTCAGTATTACTCTAATTCGTCGAAATTGGGTTATGCATACTACTGGATTCTGCCCAGAAATCTCCACTTGTACCCACAATGCATGCTTGCATAACCATCGTTTGTGGATGCAACGGTTGCACATTATGAGGCTTCGAGTACCAATGTTTCGGTGAAGTCACTACAAAAATCGAAGTTACTTAATTGGATAGTTTTCATCCCGTTGTGTCTACGTAAACAAATGTATTAATTAAACCGTCTTTACACAACACATAAAATAACAGTTGGAATCATTACAACTATTCAACTAAGCAACATGTTTCCGCCTTATTCGGCCATCATCAGGCTTACAAAACAGTGGTGTTAGTCAAGGTACATTCAGTAGCTGTATTATAATGTTTTTAAACAGTACCTGCAATTCGAAAAATTGATAGTACTATTGTAAACCATGGGATCCCATAGGTAAAAGCAATTGAATGTACCTAGATTAACACCGCTGTTTTGTAAGCCTGATGATGGCCGAATAAGGCCGAAACATGTTGCTTAGTTGAATAGTTGTAACAATTGTAACTGATATTGTATGTGTTGTGTAAAGACGGGTTAATTAATACATTTGAAGTTACTTAAGATATTACTTTTAATAGTGGCTGAAATAAAATATTATGTACTTACTTACGGTTACCGGTAAGAATCAGCACCTTTTTTATTTTTCCTGGGATAAAAATGCGTGTTTAAAATTCTGTATTGCTGAATTTACAAATACAGATATTGCTCACTATTTTACAATCTTCTTTGCCGCTGCTTCAAATGCCACAAATATTTTAGTACAAATTTTTGATAAGGGCAGTGTTTATATATATATATATATATATATATATATATATATATAGAAAGGAATAAGGATAAAAACAAATAGCAGGTTCAGAAATTTGGTTCAATTGAGAACAGTTTAAAACAACGAAGTTTAGTCACTTTAATTCCATTACAGGAATTTTCATCTTCTGGAATCAGACAAACTATGTAAAAATTAGATGAAATATATATATATATATATATGTATATGAATTTCAATTTGTTTTCCTTTTTAAGAAAGTGGAACGTGCACCAGCTCAAAAAAGAAAAAAAAGTCAGTTTCCTACTCAAACAGCAGGTATATTAAATAATTTTTGCTCTACAATGAATTGTTACTCACAGTGAACTTATGTGGATATCTTACGTTTATTGGACCGCGTATCATTGTGATAGTTGAAGAATAAAAGACCAACTTGATGTCACTTGCTATTTTATTTCGCTTCTTATGTACTCAACATGTTTCGGACATTAATATATCCATCATCAGGAGTTTACGACTATTCTGCTGAATTACCACATTGGTCATATTATTCTTGGTTCGATGTGTGTTGGAGTTTCGGTGTGGTTGGCTTGGAGTGGTATCCGTGTTGCAGGCTGAAACCTGCTTCAGCCTGCAACACGGATACCACTCCAAGCCAACCACACCGAAACTCCAACACACATCGAACCAAGAACAATACGATCAATGTGGTAATTCAACAGAATAGTCGCAAGCTCCTGATAATGGATATATTAATGTCCGAAACATGTTGAGTACATAAGAAGTGAAATAAAATAGCAAGTGACATCAAGTTCGTCTTTTATTCTTCAATTGTGTGGATATATTTGCGGGGCTTATGTTGTCGACCATACTGAAACTTTAAAACTGTCTACCCTCCAGCTTTCTTCCTTAACTCGTTCTTGGCGATTGTTGAACTTGTTTCTGAGGCCGGGAATTATAAGTTTTGTCTATCTCGTCTTAAAGAAAGAGACTGTGTTAGTACAAAGGATGTTTGATATTCAAGGAACAATACTTTTTCCTTATCCCCATCCCACTTTCGCTTGTTTCCCTTTTTTATTACTTTACTTCCTCTGACCGTTCCTTTTTCTCTTCTTCTCTTCCTTCCTTCCTTCCTACTTCTGAAGCTTTCATCTTAAAGCAGAGTACAGAATTTAACCTTCATCATTCAGGTAGCACAGTGTAGCAACATGGAGAGTACAATTTTCCATGATGACGACGTGAAAAAGACGTAACATACGCACATAGTCAAACACAACCACTCTCCTATTATATACGAAAATATCTTCGACAGATGCGTTTCGAGATCAAAATAATTTAAGCTCTATTCAGCAAGCCCTAAGCACGTCTGTTCTTATTAATTAGTGATAAAAAAGGAATACATTTCTTCTGTATGAATTACAAAAAGTCCCAAAACATCCGATATATTTCTCTCCGAACAATGCATGTAAAATTGAAATTTGAACGCATTTTAGTTATAGTGATTTGCAGTTTAATCCGCAATACTCCACACATATATATTTCTGACATTTTATTAGAAATAGCCATTCGTCAGTGGCTGTGAATAGGCGGTTTTCCCGAGATTGATAATTTGTTATTTATCTGAATATACAGCGAATGCAACATTTCAGCACGTTGATTGGACACTGTACTCTGTGAGATAATGACATTGTCCATGACAACCACCAAGAAATATGTCACTGATACTCATGAAGGAAGCTTGGAGTTAAAGAAAGTGCAACAAGAAAGTCGAAACTTGATCTTCGGGGTTGTGACGCAATGCTCTATAAAAAACAAGCCTGTTCTTTTCAAACTTTCGCGTACATCAAATTACAGGGCGTCAGTAGCAGAAGGGCGTGTTCTTAATACTGATCTTTTTAGGAGGGAGCTAATTCAATGAGCTCTTAAAATATTAAGCAGTCAGTTCTCCTTTGATATAATTACTAAAAAGCGTGTACGAGAAGAAATCCTGGAAGTAAATTAATGATCACTTGGCGTGATAACGTATATTAGATTTCATAAAGTTTACGGTGAATTGCACATGTACTCGTACCTGAATTGTGACTGATAACCTGACAACTTGCAACCCAACAAGCCCTAACACACCATGGCATTTCATTTACTATATTGACTGACTAGTGTCAAGAACAACGGAATTTGATTCTCTCTTTCAAAGACTTCCAGATGGGCTGTGTGCCCACCAAACTTCATTGTTAATGGGCAAGCGGCCGTAAATTGTCCAGTCATCTGCATAGTGCGCGAGTTAGTATAGGTGGTGCTGTGCTTCCAGTCCACCTTGCGCCTTCATGATCTAGTGATAAATTAAACACAAGAACAAATTTTCTTTTAACTGTCACACAGACCTTACCATCTCTTACGCGGTTAGTCGAAGGCTTATCAACGCAGAAGGCTGATTTATTACCAGGGAAGTCTAAAAGGGATTTGTGGTGGAGAGAATGACACTGGAAGACGTTTTTGGTCTCCGCATCAGGGATAATGTTGCTAGTGGTCGGTATTTATTCTACTGTTAAGCGGGGAATAGACAATGGATCCACTACAGGCCGCGGTTCCACACAGACATAGTCTGAGGGCGCCACGAAAATGAAATACCATTGAAACTACTTCAGGTAATATCAACTCATTGTAGAATAAAACCAGAACCACAGTTGAGAGGGGAGGAGAGGCTAATGTGAATGTTATTTAGCAAATTAAAATTTTGGTTCGATTCTCTGACAATTTCAACAGTAATATGTAATTTATTGGTTAATGATATAGTGGGATACACAATTCATTATAGGAAGTTTCACATTTTGCATTTAATTTCCGGCAGTCCGTCGTATTTGTGTTTGGCCCAGTATAGCTCAGTCATCGTGGGTTAAGGGTTGAATGGCCAAACAGGAACGACCCAATAATATTACTCGATTTACGCCCCATTCTTTACAATATGCCGATACCATGGATGTTAACGCCATCTGGAAATAATGCCGTAGATTTTTTGGATGAGATTCAGGTCCTGATTAACATCAGCTTTCTTTTAGTTGTATCAAGAAACTTTTAATTTTCCAGCTTGTATGCTGTTTTATTCTTTATACACCTATTTTTCATGGGCCGGGTAGCGTAGTCGGTATAGCGACTGGCTACGGGCTGGACTTTCCGGGGATCGAATCCCTTCCCCCCCGCCCCCCGCCGGCATAAACCTGAACAAGTGAGTGAGAAAAGTACATCTTTATGACGAGGGACGAGGAGAATGGCGATGACACTGGAGCATAAGGTACACAGCAATAACATGTAGCAACGAACGGAGCGTAAGGCGACAGTGACAAATATTTACAAAGCAGCAGGATGGGTAATGATGAAGGGTGATAAAAGGGTTGGAGTGTAACAGACAGTACAAATTGCGGCCAGTCCGCCTGATTCTTGGAAGGTTGAAAAGGCTGTGAAATGGAATGTAACAGTAATAAGGCAATAAAAACGGATGTAAATAAAAAAAAATCCCGGTGGGAGCGAGATTTTTCGCACCTGTCCAGACCGGCCCTGGGACCTAACCAGCCTCCTGTACAATGGGTACCGGGTCTTTCCCGGAGGTAGAGGCGGCCGGGGCGTGGGGCTGACCCCCCACCCCCTCATCTAGTGCTGAGGTCCTAGAAGCATTAGAGCTATGCCTCTACTCAACCTAAGAGCCTTCGTGGCCTATAAAAAGCGTGAAACCTAACTATATATGTATTTTTCCCCTGTATTGTAACTGCGACCCTGACGCACAAGGTAGCCACACCCTAAGTGCAGAAAGGGGTTTGTAATTTTGTATGCGCGGAAAACAATCCCGAGGAAGCCTTGTAAGTGCTATTTACTCGCACGCTAAACTTAATGACTAGAAATAAAATTAGTTTCATTTGGAATAAAGCACGACAGACTCTCAGAAAATAAATTTGCATGGCGCGTAATTTTGTAACGGCAAAATTTTTACTGATTGTGATTATATAATAACAGTTTTTCGTCTAGGGATTATCATGTTTCCGGCGCTAAATCAAAGTCTTTGAGGGTACATATTTAAAGTCGGGACACGATTACCGATAAAACAGGACGCAAACTTGTAAGCAGGACATGGTAATGCTTTTCCCCTTATATGATGGAACCTCAGCTGTGTGGAGAATTACGTAGGTAGATATGGATTGGGATGTTAGTACAGTTAAGTTCGAACAGATTTTATTAGGGCTAAAAATGAAGAGAATAAAATGCAGGTATTCTGAAATTATTTGTTAACCGAATTGCGTAAATATTTTAAATATTTATTTTCTACGCAGCAGTGTGGTGTAATTCATACTAAATTCAGTACATAAGTACACTCACCGAACACAGCCTTAGACGTAAAATAAAAAAAATTGCAATTTGTCACCTTGGCTGCATGGTTAGCTATATCATGCTATCAACATTACCATCAGGTCTGAAGACAAATGAAAAAAAAAATTACTTTCGTAGTTAAAATATTTTGTTGTTTGTCTGAATATATCTTACGTATTCCATTATACACCAACATTATGTGAATATACAAATCCTAAGAAAGTTTAGGAGAGGGGGTTTATTCTTCGATCCGAGGAAATTTGAATGTTTTTCCTTAACGTTTTAAAGTCAGGCTAAGTGTGATTGAAGATTTCACCGATAAGGAAAAAAAGCCACTGCGAATGCAGACGTCACCATGGGGTCAGTTGGTTTCAAAGAACCTATCCTGCTGTTCTATCTTATTCACGTTTCTGTGCAGTTGACATCGAAATCCAATAGGTCGATTGGTTTATCGGTGTGGATTCCACGGCGAGTGCTTCATAGCTAGTGCTTCTATCTAACTTGAATTTGCTTAATAGTAGATAATGTGTGTGTTTATATATGTATATATATTAATTATTTTATAGTGTTCCATGTTACCGTGTATTTGTAATGGGGCCGCATGAATTGAATGAAACCAAACACATTCGCATTTCAGGTTATCCACAGGGCTGTAAGACACGTAACTCCTAAGGTGCGCTGCGTATGATGGAAGCACATTTTTTAAAATACTTATTGTTACAATTTGAACTTCAGACTTTTGATCACAAACATTTCAAGTCACCACTAACTAGCACTGTTTCAATATTGACTTGTTTTATCCAAGAGCTTTAATTATGACGTTACGTAACCAACAAGACACAGTCATAATACGTCTTTTTCAAAGAAAGTGAATTTGAATACATTATCTATATCTGAAACTTGGTCAAAATAAATCTATATTCATTATCTCTTAAGTTTATAATTCATACGTAATAGTTCACTGTGTATTCATTAGTGTAATTTAGTGTAAGCAAAGTTTCAATCATGTACTTGACGATTGTTGGTCCCCTAACAATAGCCTTTTAAATCTAGGAACGTGTAGGAGTTTTAAAATAATGTAGATTATTTGGGGTCTTCCGCAGACGCAGCGTGTATGTTGATTTAATTCTGCATATACATATTCATTATTGCATGCTTTTGGTAAAACGTGGCATCGTGTCAAGGAATGAAAACAATGCCGACCTGTAGCAGGATCCTGATTTATATGCCTCGTACGTGACGTCAGACAGTTATGAATGTAACGTCCTGCAGTGCGCAATAACCATAATGAAATGCACGCAGTACTGACTGAGGAACAATGCTCCAGACTTGCCTTCGTGGGGTGCCCAGTTCGAATTTCTGACGGCACACCGGCTATCGTGACTGAGGTTTATGTCATTTGTCTCTGTTCCTACAGGAAAAAGTGTACGTATATCTCGAGTAACTCACAACCGTTTCCTTCTATGTATTTTACAATTCATCTCATCTCAATTATGCTATCGTGCACGCTATATTTTCTGGAAGAGAAACACCATCGTCGATGAAACCACAGAAATGGTACTCTCGATGGAGTGTGCTTTTATCATATAATTACTAAAACAGTAATTCCTCGACTTATGTATTTCCGCACTTACGTCTTTTGCTACTAGACTCAAAGTATTAAGCTATGAGCACAACTTCTTTTTTCGATACTGAAAATTACTGTGACTGGCTGAACAGCTAAGATCAGGAGCTAACGTCGAGGATCTAGATGCAGTTAGAAAGTAAAGAGCTCTTGAAGGAGCTGAGGACCCTGAATCTGATCCTGAGGACAGGCTCATGATGTTCTGAAATTGACTGAGGGTCGTGGGCGCATGATGTTCCGAAAATGACTGAGGGTTGTGGACTTAATGAAGGTGGCATTAAGATGTCTGAGGTCATTTACCCGAATGAGGAAAGGCAAAGGGCAAAAGGAAAGGAATTAGAAAAGGACTTATCTTGATGCTTGCTTACTATAAAGAGATCCTGAAAGAGAACAATTGTTATTTGTCTCACCAGATTTCAGTGCTTATGTCAGTTATGTCATACTCTGGGACTCATACATAATAACTAGTACTGTTGGACGCTGGAGATGATAATCCGGATGACCCGCCCACGGTTTAAGAAGAAGAAGCAGCAGCTGCTCCTTAAATTGACATTTCTCTTCCAGATTTTATACTTTTTGTATTTTTTTTGGTAGGATTAAGTGTATATTTGTTCTTGGTTAAAACAGATTGTCAGAAACCACCCTTCCAAATTTATCACTACGTTTGAGGGAAAATATCTCTCAACTTATGCCATCTCGACTACTGTTACTGGTCTCGGAACGTCGTACGACAGAGTATTGGCGGTAACTTGACTTGCTCTAGATCGGCTGTCCCAGTAGAGGACTTCATCTGAACATGCCTGTCATTAGTAAGGTTATGTCATACACCGAGTCATACTGAAAGTATATACACACTCATTCAGTCCTAAGGTTTGAGGTTTACAGAGTGGCCAAGAGTCTTACTGGTGTTTTCTGGTATATGGCACAGTGTAATCTGGTAAGCGGTTACCAACTTTTCGGAGGCACGTGTTATCTTCATCTTCCTCAGTCTTGAGGAAGATAATGGCAAACAGATATGGGTATCAGTAGAATATATATTAGAATAATATAGAATATGCAATTGCGATAAATCCATTATTAGACATTGGTATGTGGATTGAGTTTGCTTAGCCTGTAACAAGGGTTGAAAATGGGCTGCTCTGAGACAAATGCAATTAATTTTTTATCATCTGAATAACTACCGGCTTTTCAACACGGAGTGTTTTCCGGATATTTATGTGATTTGTTTTATGTGTTGACAGTCGCATACATAAGTGCATCTGGGATGATATTAAGCCTGCGATAAGTGGACGAATATATTTTGTTCACCCTTGAACATTCGTTACTGTACGTGATGTCAGCTGTAGAATGTGAAAGTCTCATGAATTTTGGGAATACCGTGTATATTTTTTGTATGACTCCTACAATAAACAGCGATTTTACTGCTGTATTTTGTATTAACCTGTTAGCCTTTTGAATGTTCACTATAAATGTTTACTGTGAAGTGGAAAATTGAATTGTTGGTAGGTTGAAGGAAGTTAATTATTTTTATTGTTATTCTATTCCAAGGGTGTATCCAAGACATTTCGTTTTTAGTAGAAAGTCTCGTGTCTGCATGAGTGAAGCCGGTAGAAATGAGTACTTGTTATGCTCTATGTTAGTGGTAAATGCAGCAATGCAGTGACCCGCAGGTTAGCTGTCTGCGTTATTTATTGCATCCGTCTGCGTATATTCATAAACAGCTGAGTGCTGGAAGCTGTACTTTGATCAGTCCGTGGCTTAATTTAGGCTAAACCACATTCTTTGTTTCTAAACTTGTTACATCATTCTGCAAGAGAAAACAGGCGTCATATCTTCTTGCGTATGTGCCTTGCACATTTTTATCAAGCTCGATATGGCTCGTAGGCCGAAGTACATTTGGTGGAGTTAATGTTGTCTCAGCTAGTCAAAGAATCCATCGCCTTTGAAGAAATCCGGGTAGGGTTCCTTACCTTTTCCACCAAAGCCTGCCACTGGACCCTCTCCTGAATCAGTTATGTCCATTCTGCCCCCACCCCACAACCTGTTTATTTAAGATCGACTTAACTTTACCCCCATTTGAGACATGACCCAGACTAACTGTTTCTTTTACTCTTAGTAATTAACCAAATTAATGCATAAATTCTTCTTTTATAATAAGTTTATTTTATAAACTTATTATAAAAGAAGAATTTATGCATTAAGTTGGTTAATTACTAAGATTATACTGAGATGCACGGTCAGCAAAACATCAAAATTTGTTTCTTTTACGTTTGACGATGTTATTTTGCTTAATTCAAAACTGTAACATGAAGATGTGTGGAGGAGTGAAGGTATAGTCCATGTATTCTTAGCCTCAACACAAGATGGTGGTGAGTAATGATCTTCGGTCCCTGGCCGCCTCGAGTTCGAAAAAAATAGCCTCTAGTAGCAACAGGATAAGCGAATGTGTGGGCACGAGCCGGTATATCGAAAGTAAACATCTCAGTGTCCCTAACATAATTGTAACCCTGATTCATCGGTAGTTCAGCCAGTAGCCTGATCACTACTCCGAATGAAATATCCCGGCTATTTTCCTTCAATATTCTCGACTATAATTTCTTACGTATTTCCAATCTCTGCTGTTCTTATCCGTCCATACCCTGCCCATCTCAGTACATATGAGTTAATTCCTCTTACGTTTGGTGAAAAGTAGGTCTACCAATTATGGATCTCCACATCTCCACTCTCTCTACTCTCCCGTTTTCTTTTGCTTGTCATGCTGATATTTTCGCTTCAGTATCCTGTTCTCAAAGGACTTTGGGTGTGAGGTTTGAGCTTTTCATTCGTGTATGTATCGAGATATCTGGAACGTGACGGCGTGGAGACTTGTAGATATGTACAGACGCTTCGGCGGAAGACATTATCTGCATCTTTAGGGTTGAAAGATGAAGAACGAGTTTTAGTAGAAAACCTCTGTCGTTTACTACCAGCGTACATAGAGTTACGTCTCACAAGACTGTAACATTCAACTCCAAGTGCAATCAGTTTTCTTTTATCGTTTCGTTTTTGTACTATAATGGAATGATTACAAGTTCCAGACATTTGGAAGTTTCTATTTAAAAAAAATTCAGTTACGAAATTCGCTACCGCATTAGAATGGCGTTCAAGTTGGATGAAATCTAAACGGAAAGAATTTCGCTAATAGGGAAGACAGAAGAGCAGATAAGTGATTTATTTGAGGCGGTACCATTATTTGCTATCTGTCTCTGTCTCTGTTTCTGTCTCTCTCTCTCTCTCTCTCTCTCTCTCTCTCTATATATATATATATATATCGCTCATTTGCGACAAGAGTGTCACAATTCAAAATTTGGTATTTTTGAGGTATTGGTTTAGAAAGAAACTTTTACAGATGCACTTTGAAAAGGTATAGTGTCATAACGCAGTTTGCAAAACTCGCCGCTGGAGAACAGTCATGTCGTCGTTGCACTCAGAGCACTTAATAACACTTCAGAACTTTTAAACTTTTCTCCTGAGAAATCACAAATTTTGAATTGCGACACTGTTGTCGCAAATGAGCGACATGACTGACAGACAGCACAATATAACTAACGCGCAGACTGTTTCACCACCGAAGATAACGTGCTTTAAAGGAGCTAACGTTTCGTAAAAACGCACGCTCAGTGAAAGAGTGTTGGAGAATGGAGTTACATCTACAGACTATTAACCTGGATGTAAGTGGTCAGCATCGGGCTACGCCCTATCTCCAGAGGAATAACTCCCGCTCCCTTTTGGTCAGGATGCTGTTTAGGTATCAAATCCGATCTGGACTCTTGGCAGAGGAGAAAAATTTCTTAAATCGGCCGGAAGAAACCACGGAATTCGTGGTAGTCCAGCAGTCGTCTAGTAATTCCATTAGCCTGAGCTACGCCGTAATTACACTTACTGCTATAGCTAAATGAAGCACACATATAAAGAAACTCACCGCATTTTGTGTAAATTGAAAGTTCATTATCGTGTTTATAAGAACATGCGGTAGGTTCTTACTCTGACTCGGATGAATCAATTTCTCACCTTTACGTCCTATTTAATCTCCTTTTTAATATCATCCTCCCTTGCACGTTTTGTTATCTCAACTGATCCTTCCGTCAGAATCATCACGCAATTTTCAGTAACAAGTACCTCCACGTTACCTTTTTACATATACTTCCTGCCTCATCCTCCTTCAGCTGCTCACACTAAAATTGTGTCTGAGGTTAGGCCTGTAAATTACACCAACCATCATTGTGATATTTTCTCCTCGCTTCTTTCCTACATCAAGCAGTTATTCTGCACTGAGTTGTTTGAATTTCTGACAAACTAAAGTCAAGGGGCTGTCTTTATTAACAAAAGATAGTTGCTGATATGGTCAAAATACTAAGCCTTTTGTTCAGTTTGAAAGGTCACTGTATTAATCATAATATTTCGGCATTAGCCTTTCGACAGTAGCCTTTTTTCTGAGATATGTGAATACGGCTCACACACTCGCATTTCATTTTTTTTCGAATTTCTTCTGTTATAATTCTTCCATCTACACCTGCTGATTGATCCTTCGGGTGTGATTAAATTAGATCAGTAGTTAGGTTCGAGTCCTTGCGGTCCCGATGCACCTGGGTCTTAAAATATGCCCTTTTTGCCCCGTAATCTGATACTAGGTCAAGGGAACCCTCTTCCTTTATTAAAGTTCCAGTTGGCCCTCAGAATTAGACTCCCAATATCCTCCAGATCCAAGAAAAAAGGAACCGTGATATGCATGTCTGTGGACTGAAGTTTCTTCCTCAATACCACACCTTCTATACAGAGTGTCCCAGGAGGAATGTGCCAGACTTCGGGAGAGTGTTCCTTATGTTAAACTATACCGATATAATCCAAAACACCTACGTCCAAAGTTGAACGGTTACGGAGATAATGGCCAGAGAAAAGTG
>Ga0123355_10009986_pt1 | contig 14494 bp, 10 predicted proteins | sample TergutEmb28metaG_3_FD_89872 | JGI IMG/M metagenome (GOLD analysis project Ga0123355, IMG submission 89872) | Embiratermes neotenicus P1 segment gut microbial communities from Petit-Saut dam, French Guiana - Emb289 P1 | ecosystem: Host-associated > Arthropoda: Insects > Digestive system > Gut ...
TTCTCAGGCAATGAATAATAGAGAGAAGAACGGCTTCATCCCCACAATTATCAAAACCATAATAGCCGCTGATTACGACTTTTGAATCTTTTTTTAGTCCACTCATAACACAACTCTCCCGGCTTTTTGCGCTATTTTTCTACTCTTTAAGTTCCGACACTTGTTCATCTTGTGCTGCTGCTAATTTCTTGATACATTTTGACAGAAGCTCAAGCACAACGATGATGACGATACCTATTGCCATACCAAACCACAAACCATGGAAGCTGCGCAAGAGCGAGACAACAACCGGGGTATGTAGATGAGCATAGGTGTTAGTCAGCGAAACTTGACCCATGATTCCGGCAAGCAGAATCGGGAACATTTTGAATTTATAACCATAATAAAGCATAACAAGCATCAGCGGGTGGCCGATCAAAAACTCAGTGGTACGCGGTCTGACTCCAAGGATATCACGCAAAATCTGACGTATCCTCAGTTCTATATCCAGAACAACTTCCGGATTGTCATTGCCTGTGCGCATCATCAATAGCGCGAGTGCTGCCATCAGAACGAGCGCGATGCCGAATTGCCAGAACTTAACGCTGCTTGTGACAGTTCCGGACAATAGCCCGAACCAGTTTTCTTCCCTCGCCCAGAGTACGACCGGAACTATAGCTAAGGGGATGACATGAGCAATAGATACGCCGACAAAATTATCAAGTCTTAAGAAAAATTGCGGTTCAGCCAGTAGTGCCGACATAATCATCGCACCTGCCAGTGTCAGTACCGACATTATCACAAGCTGCATTATGGCGCGCAGCATGACTCTGATCGGACAGGGGGTTGGATCATTGGAATTTTTGCCCCGCGATGTGTTAAAGGTAAGTCTGTCAAGATTTTCAAGAACCAAAATAACGGCAAGAGACGGGAAAATGATTGCGCTTGCCAGTGCAAAGAGTCTCCGCATGAAGCCGGGTGCGAAAATAAGTCCGCCTGCCCAACCGCCGAGCGCAACAACAAGTGCTATGACCAGAATAATTGCCCACTTTTTGTCCTTAACAAAAGGCTCTGCCAGAAGAGCTAAGAGCCAGCCGCCCCCGGCAATAACGCCCGCGCCGAGAATAAGCATGGCGATAAACGGAATAGAATAATCCTCAAACGGCTCAGGATTGCCTACGCGAAGCCCCTCATCCTCAAGACGCATAGCGACATATTCAATCAGCTCCATGTTCCGCTCAAGTGATGCTCCGGGGTTAGTCAGACGCTGAAAGCGCAGATAAATATATCTGATATTTCTTTCGACTGCTGCGAGCGTGTAGCGATTGGCGGCATCTTCAAACTCTGTATATCTGTGCAATTCGTTTTCACCGATTGCATGAACGCGAAGATACCCATTATCGAATAGACGATATGCGATTCCGCCAAGACCTCTTTGGTCAAAAAACTCAAACGATACAAGAGGCGCATTAAGCGGTGCAATTGCCTCGGCAATCATATATTGGATATAGGGATCAGTACCGCCGCCGGGAACGGTAGAGTCATTAAATCCGATGGCTGCAAGATTCGGAACTTTTGAGACCCAACGCATTGCATCTTCGAGACTCTCTTCTGTAACAGGTTCCCAAATACGAATGCGCGGAATGATCTGCATACCGTGTGCAGCAGCGATCTCAAGTTGCGCAATCGGATAACCCATACCGAGATTACCTCTTTCGACAGAGTGAAGAGTTGAGGCAATGCCGTAATGACCCTGTAGCTCAAATGTAACAGGATGACGCTGCTTGGCATAAAGATTAGAATAAATTTGATTAAAAACATCATAATTTCTAGTCAAGATGTATGTTCTGTCGGGATTTATGCTCAGGCCTTGCATGTGTTCGGCATAGTTTTCACCATAAAGATTTTCCAGTTGGAAACGCAATTGTCCGCCGGAAAAAACTACTGCGTCTCCCGCAATTTCCCAGTCTGAGAGGATTCTTTCCCTAACGACAAGGCCTGTTGCGCCTGCACTGATAGCTTTTACAACCATGTCCTCAAAATCAATGCCATAACTCGCATCGGCAATCCGCATAAGCTCGTCGTAGTCAATCAAAAGACCGACAACATCGTCACGGGCTTCAATAGGAGCGCGGATACCGAAGTTTACCCATAAAGCGCAGACAATGGCTGCTAACAATACAATGACAGCAAGCCATTTAAGACCTGACTGTCCGGACCGAATTGATCGACCACTCATAAATAAAAGCCTCCAAAAAGAATATTGTAGAGAATCGGTGCGCCGAGGGCGTCGCACCCTACGGCAAAGAAAATTGTAGAGAATCGGTGCGCCGAGGGCCTCGCACCCTACGGCAATATTGCGTAGCAATTACGCTAACTTAACGACCTTACGAGGGCATCGCATCCTACAGAGATTTTTTAATATTAACAACTATCTGCCTGTCTGTGTTTTCTCAAAATAGAATACTTAGGCGCATAAATCGGCAATTTTATATGCAGCTCCATCATTGACTGAGGAGTAGATTCAAGTTCTGCACCTTTGGCATTTGTGATGCGTTCCGGCACAAACAAGATGGGTTTGTCTGTTGGAGTGAGAAGCTCCACTTCATCACCCTTATAAAACTTGTTCCGCTGCGTCAGCACTGCATTTCCATGTTCATCACAGCTCTCAACCATAGCCACAACATCGCAATCAGAGCGATACATAGAGTCGCCGTGATATTGCCCGGGGCCATCGGAATCAAAGTAAAATCCTGTTGAATACTCACGGTGGCTTACCATATTTACTTCATTTAGCCAAACTTCATCAAGCGGAGAGCCTGATACTGCAGCATCAATAGCTTTGCGGTAAGCATTCGTAACTACGGCAGCGTAATAAGCGGACTTCATACGGCCCTCGATTTTAAGCCCCATAAGTCCTGCATCTATCATATCTTTAACATGATTTATCATGCACAAATCACGCGAATTCATGATGTAAGTTCCGTCGCCCTCAGTGATATCAAGATACTCTCCGGGTCTTTCATGCTCAATGAGGCTGTACTTCCAACGGCAAGGCTGGGCACATGCACCACGGTTGGCATCACGGCCTGTGAGGTAATTAGAGAGTAGGCAGCGTCCGGAAAAAGCAACGCACATAGCGCCATGCGCAAAACCCTCAAGTTCAAGCTCCTTCGGGGTGTTTTCGCGGAGTTTTAAGATATCAGACAGCGGCATTTCACGTGCGAGAATAACTCTTGAAGCCCCCATATCGAATAAAGTGGCAGCTGTTTCGTAATTGAAAACACCTGCTTGTGTGCTGATGTGGATTCTTACAGAGGGTGCGTACTTTCGGGCAAGTGAGAGTGCGCCGATGTCCGACACGATAACAGCATCAGCACCTGCGTCAGAAATTTCTTCAAGGAATTCCGGCAAAGCAAGGATATCATCATTATTTAAGACGGAGTTGCAGGTTATATAAGTCTTTGCCCCATGTTCATGGCAGAGCTTAACTGCTGATGAGAGCTCGTCTTTGCCGAAATTTCCGGCAAATGCGCGCAGTCCGAACCGCTGTCCGCCAAGATATACGGCATCAGCCCCATAAGTCAGTGCCATTATAAGCTGCTCCGAATCTCTCGCCGGAGACAATAATTCTGGTTTAGTCAATACTGTTATTACCTTTGTTTCATAATTAACTGAATTATTAAGCTAAATCGGGTAAGCGCAGTTTTCGTACCTACGCATATATGATTTAGGGTGCTTTTAACGCCACCATGCGCCGAATTGATCGCTTTGTACGAATGCTCTGTGCTCTGCATAAGTCCTAAAGAAATTATGAGTACCCTCAAGATTGAGTGCCCAGAAAAACTCGTTTGTATTGAGAGGATTGAGCGCGGCGTTTATGGACTGCATTCCGGGATTTGCGATTGGTCCGGGCGGAAGTCCGCGGTTTCTGTATGTGTTAAATGGGTGATCGAGACTCGTAAGAGCCGGAAGCCCTGTTCCTTGAACAGCATATTGTATTGTTGCGTCTATTTCCAAATATGGGAAAGTATTAGGATTTGCAAGGCGGTTATAGATGGCGGCAGCGATACGCGGGCTTTCGGTATGTGACCCGGTTTCGCGCTCAATCATTGACGCTATAATAATTATCTCGCGGATACTAAATCCTAATTCTTCTGCTCTGTAAGCCATGTCCTCGGTAAATCTTCTGTCAAATTCCCTTAAGAATCTGTTTAGAACAGTGGTTGGAGATGAATTTAAGAAGAAATTATATGTATTGGGGAACAAGAATCCCTCAAGCCTGAGCCTATCTCCGAGAGTTTCCGGATCAAGGAAGTGAAAATCAAAATTATAAGTTGTGGCAGCTTCCCAGAGCTCATCCGCGGGGGCGATACCATAGTTGTCGAGTAAATTAAATATCTGAAGCAGAGTGAAACCTTCCGGAATAGTCACGGAAACTTCAACACGCTGCCCTGCTCTGGGTGTCATGCCTTGTACAAGCGCCCTGTAGTCGAAATTCCTGTTGAGCACAAAAGTTCCGGGAATGATCCTCTCTTCAGCATTCGAAAAATTAGCATACATATTGAACACGAATCTGTGTCTTATAAGTCCGGCCTCGTAAAGTATATCCGTTACGTCTGCCATCTCGAAATTTGACGGAATCGTAATATTGACTTGCTCATCTACTGATCCAAAACCCAAAACATCGGAAGCTGCCATCCATAATAGTGAAGCTAATACTAAGCTGATGCAAATTATGAAAGCTGCATACATTATGCCGCCGATACAACCTGTTTTTCGCTCGCGTCTGAGGCGCAGAGGTTTATCTTCGGGAACATCTTTATATTCGCCGTCAAAGTCAAAGTTGACTTTGAAATCATCATCACCTGTGTCAATATCAGCAGTTTCTTCTATCTTTTCAGGTTCCGGTGGTGTAGATTGTCTTACAGGCACGGGCGGTGCAGGTTTATTAACAATAGGTGCCGGGGGTGCAGGCTGTCTCACAGGCACGGGCGGTGCAGGTTTATTCACCGGCTCAGGTGGTGCAGGCTTATTCACAGTTGCCGGAGGCGTAGACTGCCTCACAGGAACAGGTGGTGCAGGCTGTCTCACAGGCACAGGCGGAAGCGGCTTTTTTGAAGAAGCAGGAACAGCCTGTCTCGTGCGTGACGGAACAAGCTCCTTTGAAGCAGACGACGACCCGGGAGTAGGATCTGCAATCAATCTTTTTATTTCTTCTAATTCATCATCTACATTGTTGGGCAATTGTACACTTCCTTTTCAGTAACCAAGCGCCTGACTGCAATATCATGCGGCTCTCTTAAAACTTTGTCCATCAATAGTCGTTCTCTCGCAATGCCTACGGTAAAAGCCGAAGTATCAGCCAAATATCTGTCATAATATCCACCGCCATAGCCGAGCCGGAATCCGTCTCTGTCATAGGTAAGTGCAGGAACTATAATCAAATCTAATTCATAAGGAGAAAGAACAGGGGCATCTTCCGGAGGTGCGGGAATTCCGAGCATAGCAGGACGAAGTTCGTCCGGAGATGAAACAACATGTGCATGCATGATCCCCTTGCGTAAGCAAAATGGGAATGCGACCTTTTTGTTATCCGCAAATGCCGCCTCTGCAAGCAAAAGGGTGTCGGGCTCTCTCCCTACGCTGTAAAAAAGCATAACTGACTTTGCGTCTTTATACTCTCTCAGCGATAGCATATTTTTCAAAATTCCGGCATTGGACTTAAAAATATATTCGTCCGGCAGAGCATCAATATTATTTTGTGTAAGTTCACGTAATTCAGATTTTATCATCATTATACCACTCATGCTATAAATATCTTGTTTCAAAGTTGTAAAAAATTTATAACTTCGTTGTGTATTTCAAATTCGCCGCGTTCTCTTTTCCCGTCAAAACAGGCGATTTTATGCCAGCCATAATAATCTGCGGCATGTCTTCCGCTAAGTGCAGAGAGCGCAAGATGCGAAATATCTGTCTCGTGGATATCTCCCGAAGTTCCTGTTTCCTGCTGTCTGCGCTCAAGTCTTTCCAGGGCTTGATTTGCCTCAATATCCATATATAGTACAAGATCGGGAGCAGGAAGTCCGATAAGATCAAATTCATACTCGTAAAGCCAATTGAAAAAATCCTCTCGCTCGTTATGCTGTAGTTTTGACCCTTGATGGATGGCGTTGCTTGTAGTGTAGCGGTCAGTAAGAATAAGTCCGCCGCTGTTATAATATTCTTTCCACTCCTGAAGATAAGATGCGATTCTGTCAACAGTGAAAAATGTCGATGCGGCATAAGCGTTTACCTCATCAGCGTCCTCACCGAATTCGCCGCCCAGATACATATGGATGAGTGCCGATGAGGGCTCAGAATATCTGGGAAATCTGAGACGCAAAAACTCGCGCGAATCATACCCGAGACGTGTACAGAGCATGTCATACTGAGTTGACTTTCCGCTGCCATCAATACCCTCAAAAACTATTAGTGTTCCCAATTGATTTTATTCTCCTTAACAAAACAAATACAACAAATAACGGTAAACTCAAGCTTCGCAGCAGTCTGCGAGGTTCTTTTGCGATTCTGTAGAGCCATTCAAGCCCCAACTTTTGGAAAAATTCGGGAGCGCGTTTGACATTTCCGGCAAAAACATCGAGTGAACCACCCAAGCCCGCACAGAGCGGAACATTTAAGTTTTCGATATTTTCAGCCATCCAGAGCTCTTGCTTCGGTGCGCCTAAACAAACAAGCAGCAAATCGGGGCTCAGTGCATTTATCTGTGAAATAATTGACGCGCTATCTGTAAAATATCCATCTGAAGAGCCTGCAATAATGAGACCCGGATGCGCTTTTTCCAGCGCCTGCCCGGCAGATTCAGCAACACCCGCTTTTGCTCCGAGCAGAAACACACTTTGACCTGCTTCGGCCATTCGGCGAAACAAAGCGTCTGCAAAATCAATGCCCGGAACTCTGCTGCCGGAAAATGGTGTTCCGAGAATCTTTGCACCGTAGATGATTCCGATTCCGTCAGGCAAAACAATTCCTGCCTTATTTACCGAGTACTTAAGTGCAATATCCCGGCGGCATCGCCACACGATTTCGGGATTGGGGGTTACAACATATGTTTTAGCCGAATCTTGACCTTTTTTTGAAATTATATCAAATGCGAGATCGGCAGCTTGATCCAAAGATAAGTCGTCAAACCCGATTCCCAACACATCTATCTTCATAAAACGAACCCTCGTTTCAACTTGTAGTTTAGCCTGTCATTGTTTTGAAGTCCGGATTGTCACCCTTAAGTCCGTCTTGGTGCATAAGGTTTTCCAGAACTGTTATATCCGCGGCGATATCCATAGCGTCAGACATGAATAACTGATCAAGCTGCTGCTCATATCCGGTTGCGAGTGTATCGAGCACCTGACCGATATTCTCTTTTGCTGACATGATATTTTCGCCCTTTACACCCTGTTTTTCGAGTGTGGAATATGAGCGGACAAGCTTCATAGTGGTTGGAAGATAGTAGCTTTCGAACCTGCGGATTTGATTTTTTTTGTCCGGATGTTCTTCAACTATACGAAAAATTTTCGCAGTAATTTCCTCGATTCTTTCGATTTTGCCGGAAATTGTGAGATCAGCGATCATAAGTCTCATCTCGCGCAATTCAGCCATGATGGTCATGTATTGGTTAGGAGTGATTTCGGAATTTTCCTTTATATCGTCATCAAAAGATGAACCTGTAGATTTTCGGATTTCATTTGCTGCGTCACCGCAGAGCACCAGACTTTCAAGTTCGTTATCAATGTATGAACCCGGCTCAAAATATTCTGAATTTATCATTGTTTGGATATCGCGCCTTACTGTCTTGACCGAGACTCCGGCAGTCTGTGCGATATCGGCAAGGGGGATAACATCCCGGTCTGCAATATAGGCATAATAGTTCCTGTAGCGGCTGAATCTTTTTGTAAAAATACTTTTTGAGATGAGCGAGATGAAGCCGCCGGAGAAATAGAATGCTCCCATCCAAAACGCCGGCCATCGGGCTAAACCTGCTCCCCAAATATCGACTGCCGCACCTATCATTGTGGTTGCGCCCAGTACGAAAAGCGCGATTGCGGTGAGCAGCAAGATGATAGGGATAGCGACGGCAGACTTGCTTTTTAGCTGTTTTCCATCTTTGGACTTGCTTGCGCCTTTGGATTTGTCCGCATAATTACCGTAGTTATAGCTTGACTGCTGAGATGTTGATTGTTTTTTCTTTGCGGAATATGATTTCATCGCTGAGTTTTCGGCAGCGCTGTAAGTGTTATAATTTTTTGGTGCTGTTTGGTGAGAGGACGCAGTGTTTTTAGATGTATTTTGTTGATTCCGGCCGGGTTTTTGTCCGGTTACTTCATTTATGGCTTGCTGTGCGGCTTCCGATGCCTGATAAATAGCTCTTTGTGCAGCTTCTGATGCTTGATTTATAGCTGCCCCTGCTGTTCCTGATACCTGTGATACTTGATCAGCGACTCCGGATGCCCGGTCAACAGCTCTGTGAGCTGTTGAAGCGGCGTTGTGAACAGTACGGTTAGCAGTGGTGTTAAACCGGTCTCTTGATTGACCGGAAGAATCTGAATAATGTGCGCCGGATCTTTTTTGCTGAGTTTTTGAGGGCTTGGCATAACTGCGCAATTTTAATATAAGCATGATAAGCCCGGCAGGCGGAAATACGAACATCAAAATAAATATGATGACCCAAGACGCAATCTCGCCGGAATTGTCATGCTCGTTATTATTTCTGTTGTTGTTATGGTTCATTTATATGTACTCCGTAAATCGTGCTATCCGGAAAGTTGCACGTACAAATTTAAGTTCTTTTTTATCTGAAAGATTATATCAGATATGCGGATGATTGTGAAGAGGTAACTACGTAATATATCAAAAGGGATGCCTTACTTTCGCTAAAAAGCAAGATACATCCCTTTGCGGCACGTTTTGGAGCGGGCGAAGGGGCTCGAACCCTCTACCTCCACCTTGGCAAGGTGGCGCTCTACCAGATGAGCTACGCCCGCATGTTATGTGTTTCTTTCGTAACGAGAATTATAGCATATAATTTCGTGGTGTCAAGGAAATGTTGTATTTGGAAATGTTGTATTTGGATGTTGTATTTGGACTTACAATGTCCGCAACAGAGGGGCGCGGCGAAACAGGCATGTATCAAAAAAGTTAAGATACACGCCTGTTTGTAATTTCAGATTATTTCAGCATAGCATTTTAGTAAGAGTTTAATAATCTCCGGCGAACATAAGATTCATCGGCAAACGTGAGATATCTTCTCTTTTGATGCCGAATTTTTCGATGCTGTAATTGTCAATCTCTTCGATTAGTGCTTCATATGCACCCTTATACAGAGAACCCGGGCCGCCTTGAGTAATACAAGGAATGAAATATTTATCACCGCAAGCATCACACATTCTGCGGACAACATTCTTAGCATCCTCTTGAGTCCAGCCTGTAAAGTCAACAGATTTGTTGTCAAGACCACCCATGAAAGTGATCTTATCGCCGTATTTTTGAATAAGCTCAGGGAGATTATTTGACTCCATACAGCCCTGCCATACATCAATGCCCATTTCTATCATATAAGGCACAAGGTTTGCAGAATAAGCATCGTTGTGATGGAAAATCAGCTCAACGCCATTGTCCTTATAGTAGCTATAGATTTTTTTGTAAGGCTCAACGAAGAACTCTTCAAACATCTCAGGTCTTAGGAATGAACTTATCTCACTGCCCCAATCGTCATGATGGAAAATTGCATCAGGCTTAAGATTCTTACAGATACCCTCTGCAAGCTCAAGCTCCCACTCCATGAGATATTTGATCATATCATGCATCTCATCGGGATCTGTCATGTAATAAGTCAATGCATTTGTGATTTCACAAAGATGATGTGTTTGCTCAAACAGACCCGGAGCAACGAAAGTTGCCTTATAAGTCTGTGTGCCATCAATAGCATCGTAAGCTTCTTTTACAGCGCCCCATTGCTCATCGGTGAATTTTAGAGACGGAGCTTTGACATAATCATACCAACGAGAGATGTCTTTGACGACAATCTTGTCAGGAGTGTGCAGTGGGAAAGCGCCGGGTGTGTTTACCGGATAAGAGTTAGTCACGCCCCAAGCATTGACAACATCCGGGCCGCCCTTTACAGCCATTGTGTTACTAAAGGCTAAAAAGGGATGGAATAAGATTTGAACTGCCTCAAATTGGTTTACGAAACGTTCCGGCTTTCCGCCGCGGATGACTTCTTGCATGTTTTGTTTTGCTGTTAGCATTGTGTATCCCCCTAAATTATTTTTTAACAGGAGCTGTCATCTCCGGGCGTCCGCAATGCGGAAATTGCACAACCCTCCGGCGACCGGGGAAGACCCGCCCCTGTATAAGTGTACCGGACAGAACTAATCTTCGCGGGCAAACATGACCTGGAACGGCAGACGTGAGATGTCTTCTCTTTTGATGCCGAACTTTTCGATGCTGTAATTGTCGATTTCCTCGATAAGTGCATCATACGCACCCGGATATAGAGAACCCGGGCCGCCTTGAGTGATGCAAGGGATAAAATACTTATCGCCACATGCATCACACATCCTACGGACAACTTTTTTAGCATCTTCTTGAGTCCAACCTGTGAAGTCAACACACTTGTTGTCAATGCCGCCCATAAATGTGATCTTATCGCCGTATTTCTTGATAAGTTCAGGGAGATTATTAGACTCCATGCAGCCTTGCCATACATCAATGCCCATCTCGATCATGTAAGGTACGAGATTTGCAGAATAAGCATCATTGTGATGGAAAATAAGCTCAACGCCATTTTCTTTATAATAGCCATAGATTCTCTTGTAAGGCTCAAGGAAAAATTCTGCGAACATCTCCGGCCTTAAGAAAGAACTTATCTCGCTGCCCCAGTCATCATGATGGAAAATCGCATCAGGCTTAAGATTCTTACAGATGCTCTCTGCAAGCTTAAGTTCCCACTCGGTTATATATTCGATCATTTCATGCATCTCGTCGGGATTTGTGATGAAATATGTCAGAGCGTTCGTCATCTCACACAAGTAGTGAGTCATGTCAAACAATCCCGGAGAAACAAAAGCAGCCTTGTAAGTCTGTGTGCCGTCAACAGCATCATACTGTTCTTTGAAAATGGCCCATTGTTCATCTGTAAACTCCAGAGGCGGAGCTTTAACATAATCACGCCAGTTTTCTATGTCTTTGACGACGATTTTTTCCGGAGTGTGTACCGGGAATGGGCCGGGGGTATTTGCGGGATACGAAATAGTTACTCCCCACGCATTGATAACATCCGGTCCGCCTTTTTCCGGCATCTTTGTGCCGAACGCGAGGTATGGATGGAATAAGAGACGAACAGCCTCATATTGATTTACGAAACGTTCAGGTTTTCCGCCGCGAATAACTTCTTGCATATTCTGCTTTGCAGTTAGCATTATTTATCCTCCCTATAATTATGATTAGTGATATTATGTAATATCTGTTATCTTTTGTCAACTCATAATCCGCGAATATGTTTAATCCAAAATCGTTTGAGCGGGCTATTGTACACATAGACCTTTTCGGCAAAATCAGTCACATATGTCATAAAAGCTGAGTGTTCATCACCGGAAATGCTATGTTGACTGTACCGTGCTTTCATAGCAATATCCTCAATACCGGCAGGAATAGTGTCATGGCGTCTGAAACGCCTCAGCCGTAATAAATATCTCCACGCAAAAACCACAGAGTCATTTCCCTTATCGGGAGAAAATTGTTTTCGCCTATACTTGAGCGAAAGAACTCTAAAGACAAAAGGCGATGATATTACAGCCGCGGATAAGACAGTGATCCATATGATTCTAAAAGTCAAAGTGGCACCACTGAGAGGCTGGGCAGGCTGAGCGCCGGGCTGAAGCGGGGTCAGGTCATATCCCAGCAGATAATAAAGTTCCCAAAATGGATCGAAGAAATCCGGTTCGCCAAGATCAAAGCCTTCCGGAAGGGGAGTGTGCGGAAGAAGTCCGCCCGGCCCTATACCCGGACCGGGGCGTCCGTCGCCCTCTCCGAATCCTGTTGCAGGAGGCGTAACTTCAACAGGAATCCATCCGATATTATCGAAAAACACTTCGACCCATGCGTGAGCGTATCTATCAGTGATAACGACAGGCTGATTTACTTCATCAGGAAAAACGGATAGAACAAACCCACTGGTAAAACGTGCCGGAATATCCAAAGCACGGAGCAGCATAGTCGCCGCCGTTGCGTAATGTATGCAATATCCCTGCCGTGAACGCTCGAAAAAATACATCACAAAATCCTCGTCGAGCGGGATGGGGAAAGGTGCTAATGTATAGTGGCCGAAGCTTGTCATAAATGACGCCACCTGATACGTAATCTCGGCTCTTGAGCCATAGAGGTTGATGTTGTTGTCATAGGCAAGTTGACGCAATGCCTCTGCCATTGAATCATCAATTTGAAGATAAGTTTCACGGCTGCTTACGAGCCTGCCGAAATCAGTCAAATCAATCCGGTTAGTATCCTCCGGGGGCAAGTTATAGTGCAGCGCAAGAACATTCTCTTCTATGTTAAAAAATTCAAAACTATAAGGCGAATAATGATGTCTGAGAGGAAAAGCAAAGTACGGAGTATAGAAAACGTCCCTTGTAACATCGCCGGTGACATAAATCGTCATATGTACCGCTTCCGGAGCTCTGTCCGGGAATCTATGCCGGTAAAAATTTGCAATCAGCGCAGGCATTCCTCTGGCGAGCGGATCAGCTTGTGCTGTTGGAGCTGACTCGGAATTTACAGTCCACGTATTGCCGTCAAAGTACTGCATCGAATAGCCTCTTAAGTAAAAAACACCGGGAGAGTTTGTCACGGCCTCAAGAAGCGCGACATCGTGAACAACCCGCGTACCTGCCTCGGATATGCCGACATTGTCCGTATTAAAACCCCAGTGACCATCATAGAGCGGCGGCCAGCCAACCCCTGTCCTGACTCTTGCAATGCCCATTCGGGAAGCGATTATACGCAGTTCACGGTCTAAATTTCTGATAACATCCCCACGATCATGTTCTCCGGGAGGGGCAAGGGCAAGTGTGATAGACATGAGCAAAACAGTAAACAGAAAGGCCGGAAATGAGTTGCTCCCCCTGTGTTCGAAATTATCAGCCGAAAGCCCATTGCTGATAAGCATGGTAAAATAAACAGCCAAAAGACCTATCAAAAATATAGTATCAGCCCGATTAAAAACGATTACAAAAGTCAAAAATACAATCGGTGCAGTAAACAAGATTGTCAGCGGAGTGTTACGGCGCATACAAATAGAGAGCGATAAAAGGAAAGAAAGCATTATTCCTGCCAGTGCAAAAAACAAGGTCAGAGGATAATTATAAGGTTCTGTTTCAGGAAAAATTACCGGGAAGAAGAGCCATCGGTTATACTCGGAAGAGATGTGGAATATAACCCATCTGGCCTCTTCTAAAAAGTCAGAAAATCTCCATAGGATCAAGACAATCGCAAGAACCAGAAGAACAAGCAGACCTTTTTCCTGCCAAAAGGAAAAAGCAACAGAAATAGCTAATGCTGCTACAGCCCAAACGACAAAAAGAACAAATGTACTTGTATCGAATGAAAACGCACTTATCAGAGCGCCCATTGTACAGATAACGGCAGCCAGCATAAGTATGAAATTACTCCCGATCGACAGCGAGTTTTTCATAAAAAATCCTTATTAAATAAAATTATTTTCCATCAATCCTAAAAGCCCATGCAAAACGTATTGGAACAGACGGTGGTGTGCGCAGTTCGTGAGTAGCACCGCTTAAAACAAGATAGAGATATTTAAGTAAATCCGCATCACATGTGACTTCGGCAATCGGATTTTTTTCACCGAGACGCACATAATAAGCAAGATCCCATTTTAACAAATAATCAGAAACCCATCTTAAGCGGCTCAAGATCAAATCCCGCTCCTTAGCATCATTCCACTTAAGCGCATGAAGTAAGCGGCTATGCGATGGGGGAATAAGAGGCTCACGGATAATAAGCGAATCGAACTTAGCCGAAACTTTCCAGTGGACGCTTCTTATAGGATCTCCGAGGCGGTACGGACGCAAATCATAATCTTCGGAAAAACCGCCGCCGGGCTTGGGTTTTAGTATAATACCCCGCGGCAGAGCGACAGTATGCAGCGGCTTTGCAGGCGGCGGAAGGACAAGTACATTAGTCTCGGCTGCGGTATTATTAGGCAGGCAAAATAAGCCAAACAAGCTTACCGTCCAGATACGCTTTGATTCAAAAACAGTTATGCCCGTGCGTGAAGTATCTACGATAATCTCATATCGGCTGCTTTCTTGAGCTCCGAGCACAACGCGCCGCCGTATGTTAAAGTCATCGCCGGAAATTTTCAGCCAAAGCTTAACACATCTGGCAGGGAATTTTGAACGCTGATGAACTATAAGTACGGCAACACCGCTATCTCCGCTTTCAA
>Ga0123355_10009987_pt1 | contig 14494 bp, 14 predicted proteins | sample TergutEmb28metaG_3_FD_89872 | JGI IMG/M metagenome (GOLD analysis project Ga0123355, IMG submission 89872) | Embiratermes neotenicus P1 segment gut microbial communities from Petit-Saut dam, French Guiana - Emb289 P1 | ecosystem: Host-associated > Arthropoda: Insects > Digestive system > Gut ...
GTTATGCAATCACTAGATTGAAGTACGTGCGGCGCAGTGTTGTATGGTCTGCTTTGGTCGCCGCGTTGCCCTTGGGGTTAATGGGCTTTTTATGGATACCTGCCCTGATTGCATTTACGCTTGCACTAACTGTAGGCTCGCTGGGCGTAATTATGGCACTTGCTATACTCATGATATTGCCTTTTCCATCGCTTTGGGGCGGGGATGTAAATTAGTTGGGTTTGTGTTATAGTTTCTGCTGTGTGAATGTTTTAGTGTGTAAAGATTTTAGAAGGGTGGTGAGTTCATGGGAATGACGGACAGGCAATTTGACTCGCACCAAAAGAATTTACTGCGACGGCTTGAACGCGCATTGAAGGAAATTGAAGAAAAAGGCGAAACAGAAGAGCTAAAGGAAATAATTACTGACATAGACGAGCAATTGAAACGCCCATAGGCAACCTCATTAAAAAAACAACCCCCGCCGATGAACACCATCAGCGGGGGTTGTTTTACAATGCTTTAATTCCAACGATTTTTTCCACCCAAGCAACGTCTTCTTGTTCCATAACTGCCACTGCATCGGCAAGCTTATCTTGAAGCCCTATCACCGTATTGTCTTTGTTTTCGCGCTTCAGCACTAAAAGAGTGTTTAAATGGTGCTTGTGCCTTTCGCGTACTTCCAAGGTAATAGCCATGTAAAATTCCTCCTTGATTTTTGCAAATCTACAAAGCCTTTATGCCTATTATTTTCTCCACGACTGCAACGTCTTCTTGTTCCATAACGGCTACCAAGCGTTTTATTTCATTTTGGAGTTCCTCTACAGTTTTATCTTTGTTCGCTTGTTTTATTGTAAGCAGTGATGTTAGCTGAATTTTATGTCTCTCGCGCAACTCAAGTGCAATGGCCATTTTAATTTCCTCCTTTGATTTTGGCAAATCTACAAAGCCTTAACTCCCAGCCGTCATTATACCACAAAGCCCCGACCAACAAGTCGGGGCTTTGCAATATTATCGCAGTTAAGCGACTATTCTTATTGAAGAAGTTGCAGAATAGATGCGGGAAGCTGGTTTGCTTGAGCAAGCATAGAAATACCTGCTTGTTGCAGAACTTGAGCTTGTGTAAAGCGCATCATTTCGCGAGCCATGTCTGTATCGCGAATACGTGATTCTGCGGCAGACAGGTTTTCGCTGGAGATGTCGAGAGATTGACGTGTAAATTCGAGGCGGTTTTGTACTGCGCCAAGTTGTGCGCGCTGTATGTTGATGATGCCTTCGGCTTCGTCAATGATGTCAAGCAAGCCTGTAATGTTTAAGCCGGCTCTGTCGCGTACATCAATGAGGGTAGCCAAGTCGCCACGGCCACCGCCGAGAATACCTGTGTGGATACCTTTAAGTTGCAAGATTGTGCCTTGCATAGCATTTGGCCCAATTTGGAACCACATTGCGTTAGACTCAAGGTTTACATTGCCGAGAACGTCCAATGAGAAGTCCAAAAGGAGTTCCATTTCTGCAAGGATTGGGTTTGTAGGAGGTTCTGCTGGGCCGCCTTCACCATTGGGTACTGCGAAAGATGGAGGAACGGTGAATGTTCCAGCAACTGTGTCAAAAGCAACATCCATACCAGAACCGTCTGCGGCAGTATTGAATGACCAAGTACCAGCATCATCTACCAAGAATACACCAGGTGCAACTTGTTGACCGTCAGTACCTGTACCTGCACCCATTGCAGCGGCAGTTGTATAGATACCATCCAAAAGACTTGCGGCGGTAGCGTTAGCTACTCTGCCTGCGCGAAGTGTTACAGCAGTTCCAGAACCGTCGGCCTCTGTGTTAAATTCCCATGTGCCGTTGTTGTCTACAAGGAACACACCTGCGGCTACACCCATACCGTCAGTACCTGAGCCTGCGCCCATTTGTGCGGCAGATGTATAAGTGCCATCCAAAAGACCTGCATGAGTAGCACCTACGGGGTCAGTTCCTTCGGCACTACCCAAGGTACCTACCAAAGAGAATATAACTTGGTTCATGGATTCCATTACATCGCCAAGGCCACCGCTCATTGCAAACTCAAGGCCGTTAAGTGCGGCATCAAAGTTGGCGCGAATAGCTTCCAATGTATCGCGTGCGCTTGCTTGCCATTCCATCACTGCATCGCCAGAAAATACTGTAGAGCCGTCCATGTTAACAGCACCAGAACCACCCAAAGCGTTAATTTGGTCTTGTGTGGTTTGGAACATGTTTTCTGCGGCGCGAGTAGCGTTGCGAAGCATATTTTCAACGCGGCTTGCAATGGCTTGAAGCTCTGTACGCTCTGCCGGAATTAAATCCAATGTGCTGAAGTCGAGGTCTCTTACGTCCTCAAACATAGAACTTAAATCATCCGGTGTGAAAGCGATAAATGGGTCTTGTACTTTACGCTCTGCAACACGACGAGCAAGGTCGTTAAGCTCGTTTTGCAAAGTGATAACGTCACTACGTATGCTGGTTGTGTTTCTGTTGTTAGAGTTGTAGTGAACGTTTGGCAAACGGCCAAGTGCTGTGTTGCGGCTACCTTCCATAGGAGAGGTTGTAACAATACCGCCAGGTTGACCAAAGCCAATTACGCGAGATTCTGCAAAAACCATCCATTGAAGAGAAACAGGTGTAGATGGGCCACCGCCTTCGCCGCTGAGGCCACCTGCAAGCAATGTGCGGGTGTTAAACTCTGTGCGGAAGGTAACAGCGTTAATTTCGTTCATAAGCTGGTCAATTTCTGTTTGAATCATTTCGCGGTTTGTGTAGGTGTAGGTGTCGTTTGCGGCTTGTACAACAAGCTCACGCATACGGATTATCATGTCCGAAACGGTTGCCATAGCACCTTCAGCGGTTTGAATAAGGCCAACACCGTCTTGGGTGTTAATGCTGGCTTGGTCTAACCCGCGAATTTGCGCGCGCATACTTTCGGAAATCGCAAGACCAGCAGCATCATCAGCCGCAGAGTTTACACGATAACCAGAGCTTAACCTAGATGCAGCTTGACGTTGCATACTACCTACGTTTGTTAAGTTCCTGTGCGCATTAAGCGCGAAAACATTTGTACGTACTACCATGTTTGACATAATTTAAGTACTCCTTTCCCTTCCATGGGCTATAATTATATTGCTCCTAAAGCGTAATTTACACCATTCATACACTGATTGTCAAGTGTAAATATCGCCGAAATTTATATCGGCATATGGGGAGGTTTTCTTAATGCAAATTTCAACCAATAATAGCATGTTTTGCGCGTTTTGTCGCCAGCGGAAATATCATAGCAATTTCCTTACATTTAAAAACGTCGCAAAATGCGACAAATTTATTTGCTCATTTATCTGGTCATATCATAGGCGTGCATAAGAAGGGGAAACGGATTTATCCAAAAATCGCCGCGTGTAAAGGTAACATTGGGCGAAATAGCTACGTGCAAATGTACGGGCAAGCCCCGCGCCCCGCGCCCGCCGCCATTGTTTCCCATTTGCCCTAGCGATTGCCCAACGCCTACTGCTTGCCCTGGGGCAAGGCCATGTGTAAGGTCGTGCAAATGGGCATACAAGTACCGTGTACCATTTTCGGTAGTTATTTCCGCAAAGTATCCAAGTTGATTGCACCAACCCGCAGAACTCACCGTGCCACGGGTCATACTTACCACAGGCACGCGCCCAGGAACATTTTCGCGGTCAACAATGGCCGTACCTCTGTGAGTGCGAGTGCCTTGGAAATTATGTCCTACCCCCCAAGAATCGCCAAACATCACACCCGCATCGTGTTCGTACCAGCCGCTGGGTATAGGAAAGGCTTGGATTTCCGAAAACAAAGCTTCATACATGGCAATATATGGCGCAAGAGAACGCGCATTATATTGCCGCAAAAGCCTGTCAAAATCTGCTATGTAAGTGGCCTGCAACGCACTAGCATCAAAGGCCGTAAGCTTTTCTGGAAAAAAAGCATTTTCTGCGTTAAAAACCGCAAACAATTCTGCAAATGGAATACCCTCCGCCGCCGCATACGCCCGCAAAGGCGCGATTGCTCTATGCGGTACGCGAAAGGCCGCCACCGTATCTGTATTCACCCGCACCCGTACACCTGGCCGTATTAAATTCCACCCGCCCAAAAAAATCAAAAGAATTACACCAAGCACACACGCACGAAAAAACAACTCCCGCAAACGCCGCATCCTTAAAATACCCACCCGCGGAAGCCTAATCCGAAAACGAGGCAGGCGCAACTTGGGCAATACTAACCCCCCACGTTGCCTGCTTCCAATCCCCGCCCGCCGCTTAATTTCAGTAGACCGCATGAAACCACCCCGAAAAGCAATTTGTATAAGTTTATTCAAAAAGGGTATGTTTCATGAGTGATATCATTTCGCAATGATGTGGCCGTTTAGATTGCGAAATAGTATCGCATTCATCCGACCAACATTTGCTCTGTAATATCCAGTAGCATAAACCCATAAGGGCTATCGCTGTTGTCGCGGTGAATGGCAAAGAAGTACCGCTCGCCCTGTTCAACGGTGAATGTAATACCGCTCCAAGGCAATCTGCCATCGCTTATGTGGTCGAAAATGAGAATACCTTCACCTAGTGGCAGAGTTTCTATAATCAAAATTGAGTCCACAATCGTAAAACCATCTTGGTTTGCGGCGGCATCCCATACACTGTCAAAAAGAACCAGCGAAACATTATGAATCGTCTGTGTTGCGCCAACTACCGCATCCCCGCCCAATATTCCCCATGAGTTGGGCAGATTCATTTCAAGAAGCGCGCCAAAACTTCCCTGCTGGACATCTTCTGCGCGATAGGCAAACAGGCTTATATCATCCCTAACAGGCGCGTAAAACCCTGGCATTGCACGGAAATTCTCGGGTGCTTCTTCCCGTGGCACTTCATCTTGTGGATGTGTCCCATCCTGTGTTCCGTCTTGTGCTGGTACGTCGTCTGTTGCCGCTTCTCCACCACACGCAACAAGCCCTACTGCCAGCAACAACAATATAGCAATAATACATAAACCTTTAAAAAATCTTTTCATTTAAATTTCACTCCTATTTTTTAATTCAAACATACAGGCCATGCACATCACCAATGATTATACCACAGCAGAAGAATTTTCGTTAGTGGCAGATGAATAAACACGAAGCAACCTTGAATAGGCTTTACAAGCGATTAAATGCAAGGTTGCTTTCATGTGTTTTGAAACAGGGGCAGGAAAGTCGGAAGCAATGAAATCAGAAGCAATAAAGTCAGAAGCAAATGAGGGAGAACACATTATCCCTCTTCCAGAGTTAAAGCCCATTACATATGTAGAACGAAGTGGAAAAACCTTCGCTATAATAGAACATTACACAGGCACGCAGTCGTTTACGGATATTATAAAAAATGCTCTGCGGCGCGAAGTGGAAGATTTTACGCAGGTATAGCATTTTAAGCAACTGTATAGACAGCCATCAAAATATTTTTTTTAATTTGTCGCAATTTGCGACGTTTTTATTTTGATATTTTTCCATTCTTCCTCCGCCCTATAGCCGCCAAAAACCGCTCTACGCTTGTATTAAGCACCATTTCTTCTGGCATTTCCGCCGCAATAATTACTTCCTTGGCACGTGTCAATTCCCCTACCGATGTACAAAAATGCGCGTCCGACGACGCAAGCACTGGCACGCCATATTTTTTACACAGGCGGCATATTTCCAATTGCACATCTATGCCCTTAAAACGAAACGACCCAGGTACAAGCGATTGGTTGTTAATTTCAATAATCGTATGCGTTCGTGCGGCGGCGGCCACAACAGCTTCCAAATCTATGTCAAAAAATCTACAACCTGGATGGCCTAATATATGAAGCGATGGATTATTTTCCATAGCGGCAATCATTGTGCGTGTATGAACATCACGGTTTTGCGGCGGAAAAACACCACGATGCAAAGAGCCGATAACAAAATCCATTTTGGCAAGCAAATCGGCAGGCAAATCTATCTCACCTGTTTCCGATATAATATTGCACTCCGCGCCCTTAAACACTCGAACGCCACAAATTTCATCAGGCAAGCACCACATATTAGAGAAAGCATACAAATGTGCGCTACCTGGCATGGCAGGCGCGTGGTCTGAAATTCCAATATGTGTAAGCCCCACTGCCGCCGCGTGCGCCGCATTCTCGCGTATCGTAGAATACGCATGGCCACTGTTAATGGTATGACAATGCACGTCCAAAATAAAATTCATCAATTTCACCTCTCCATATATCTACATGATTATACATGAAAATACTCCCAACGCGCAGAGCAAAACGCGCTTGGCGCGTTTTTAGTACCTCCAGTCGAAATGCGGAGCAATTTCCTAACATTCAAAAAACATTGACCAAAACCCACATACGCGATAGAATAGACGAAGCGAATTTTTCGAGAGGGGAATTTAAATGGAAAAGAAAGATACGATACCCGTAGGTATAGCCGCCGCTGTTTTTGTGGTGCTTGGGGTATTAGTAGTTGGTGCGTTTATTTTTGCGGGGGTAAACATAGTAAATTGGCGCAATAATGCCTCTACGGCGGTGCTTGCCTTGGGCAAAAGCGTACAGCCCGCCTACGACATACCAATGCACGGCATTGATGCAGAAGAAGACCCATACGCCCTTACCATGGAAGTACATGGTAGGCAAGTATCGTTTGCACACAGTCCAGAAGTCGTAAATTACAGAACCTACGTACCTGTGCGTGGCGTTTTTGAGGCTCTCGGCTATGTTGTAAACTGGGACGAAGAAACAGGCACAGCCATGTTTGTAGGCGATGAAAACACGATAATCCTCAAAATGGACGATAATACCTTTACCGTAAACGGTGAAGTTCATACCATGGACACCTCTTCCCGCAAAATGAATGGTGTTGCAATGTTCCCAATAGAGCCGATTATCTCAAGCCTTGGGTATGGCATTGCTTTTAACAACGATAGCAACACATTTTTCATATTTGACCCACCGCCTCAACTTTTGGCGACCGATGAGCTAGAAGACGAAGATGATGAAGAACCTACCGCCCCTGCCGCGGCTCGTCCTGCCGCACCCCTTGCCACGGTAACGTGCCACTCTTGCAACGGCGGGCGCACCGCAGTATGCCATTCTTGCAACGGTATTGGTGGCGGACGCGGTACAGCTCCGCTTCTGCCGGGCATCCCATATGCAGTAGCCGCCGCATCAGATGTCTGGTGGTGTACCACTTGCACAGGCACAGGTACAGTTTCTTGCCGCACTTGCACAGGTACAGGTCGTTTAACAGTTGGAAGATAAATGAACCTGTTGAAACAGGTTTGATAAATAGGCAACCTCAAATTATTGGGGTTGCCTAAAAAAATATTTTTTTCGGGAGGAATTTATGTCGTACACGAAAAACTTGATTAGCAAAACAATCGAAAAGACCCCAGGCGAGAAAGAATTTCATCAAGCACTTACAGAAGTTTATGGCGCACTTGCCCCTGTGGTTGACAATGAGCCACGCTATCAGCAAGCGGGAATTTTAGCAAAAATGGCCATCCCCGAGCGCGCAATTGTATTCCGTGTGCCATGGCTTGATGATAACAATCAAGTGCAGGTCAACACTGCATATCGTGTACAATTTTCCAGCGCGATAGGCCCTTACAAAGGTGGCATACGCTTCCACCCGTCCGTAAATTTAAGCATCTTGAAATTTTTGGGCTTCGAGCAAGTTTTCAAAAACGCACTTACTGGTCTGCCAATGGGTGGCGGTAAAGGCGGCGCAGACTTTGACCCTAAAGGCAAATCCGAAGGCGAAGTCATGCGTTTTTGCCAAAGCCTTATGACAGAGCTATATAAATATCTTGGCCCAGATGAAGACGTACCCGCAGGCGATATTGGCGTAAGTGCGCGGGAAGTTGGCTTTATGTATGGCCAGTACAAGCGCATAGTAGGCCGCTACGAAGGTGTTTTTACAGGCAAAGGCATACCCTACGGCGGTTCGCTTGGGCGTACCGAAGCCACAGGCTACGGTCTTCTATACATGATGAATGAAATCTTAAAAGGCGCGAACAATGGCTTCGATGGCAAAAAAGTAAGCATTTCCGGTAGCGGAAACGTAGCCATTCATGCGGCAGAAAAAACATATCATCTAGGAGGCAAACCCATTACCATGAGCGATTCGGGCGGGTTTGTTCACGACCCCGATGGCATTGACCTTGATATAGTCAAAGATATAAAGCTAGTAAAACGCGGACGCATCAGCGAATACGCAAGCCTGCGCCCCTCTGCGAAGTACACTGCAGGTGGTAGCGTTTGGAATGTACCTTGTGACATAGCCCTGCCTTGCGCTACGCAAAACGAGTTGCATCTTGCCGATGCAAAAGCCCTGGTCGCAAACGGTTGCATTGCCGTAGGCGAAGGTGCGAATATGCCCTCCACTGCTGAAGCCGTAGAAGTTTTCCTTGAAAATGGCATAATGTTTGCCCCAGGCAAGGCCGCAAACGCAGGCGGCGTAGCCGTTTCCGGCTTAGAAATGAGCCAAAACAGTATGCGCTTGCATTGGACATTTGAAGAGGTTGATACAAAGCTCCAAGGCATAATGGCAGGCATATATGGAAAAATGTCCGCCGCCGCCGCCGAATATAATATGAAGGGCAATTTCGTAGCAGGCGCAAACATTGCAGGATTCAAAAAAGTAGCAGATGCCATGCTGGCACAGGGCGTGGTTTAATAATAGACTAGGGTGGTAAAATGATTTTATCGGGCAAGAAAATTCGTGAAAAAATTGGTAAGGAAATAATCATAGAGCCATTCGATGATAGTGCAGTAAACCCCAATAGCTACAACTTGACACTGCATAACGAGCTAATGGTGTACACTGCACCTGTTCTTGATATGAGACAGCCGAACGAAACCCGCACAATAATCATTCCCGAAGAGGGGTATGTTTTGCAACCAGGCACGCTGTACCTTGGCCGCACTCGCGAGCATACAGAAACAAATGCCTATGTCCCCATGCTTGAAGGCCGCAGCAGTGTTGGTCGACTGGGGCTTTTTGTGCATGTGTGCGCCGGTTTTGGCGATGTGGGATTCAAAGGTTTTTGGACGCTTGAAATACATTGCGTACAGCCAATTCGTATTTATGCGGGTGTAGGCATTTGCCAAATTTATTACCATTCTATTGAAGGTGAATACGAACCATATATTTCGGGAAAATATCAAGATAACAAAGGCATACAACCAAGCCTTTTGTATGAAGATTTCAAAGCGTAAACGAAAATGCAATACGAAAAATGAATTCAAAGCGCAAGGTACGCGCTTTAAATTACAGGAGATGAAGTATGGAACGCAATCCCCGTTCTGCTTTGCCATATAATGAAGAAATGATTAACGAGTTTTTTGATGATATTCCCGTGGAAAAAATCGGGTTTTTCAATCGCGTAGGCCGAGGCATAGGTCGCTTTTTTAGGCGACTTTTTGGCTTGCAAAAAAAGGAACTAACCGATGCGGCAGATACCGAAGCATATTCAAAGTTTAAACACTTTTATGCAGATATGGATACCGAACACCCCGACTTTCGTATGGTGCGGCACGCCGCCACTTTGTGCGACGATGCACTGCGCGTGGCTACGCAACGCCTTAAAATCAGCAAACGCCTTAATGTGCTAGAGCAACAACTAGGCGAGCTTGAGGCATTTATCAACCTCACCCCAGAGGAAATAGATAATCTCAAACGTATGCTTGAACGCTTTGTGGCCATGGCAGGTGAACGCAGCAATTTGCTTGAAAATTTGTCGGAATTTGATGCTTCACTTGTGCAGATGCAGCCCCTGGCCGAAGATGCAAAGCTTGCCATTCCCCAAATGAAAGATGCTGAAAAGCACCAACGCGCCCTGCGTATGGACATCGGATATTTGTCTGGCGAGAAGGAAGAGCTTATTTTTGAGCGCGATGATATGGAAAAAAACCTTAAAAAGATTCGCAACTTCACTATGTTTTCGGTTGGGGTGCTGGGCGTTATTTCCGTAATTTTATTGCTGATTGCCTTTAATGCCGAGGATATAGGCGTAATTCTGTGGCCTACGTTTTTCTTGGTGCTTATCGCCATGGCCTTTGTTTTTGTAGTAAATGTGTTTCGATACCGCGTGAAACGCGATATGAAAATAAACGTGAAAAAGCAACAGCGTGCCATAGAGCTTCTTAATAAAAAATCGGTGGTTTACGCCTACTACACCAATTTTTTGCGCTATTGCTACAAAAAATACAAGGCGAACAACTCGCGCACGCTGGAAAATAATCTGAATGACCTGGAAAAATATCAGCATCTTGCAAACCGCATAGACACTGTACGCAATCTAATGTACGAGACTGAAACAACAATCGAACGCTTTTTGCGTGAGAAAAAACTAGGCGGCATAAAGTCCACTATAGAGGGCTTTGCCAAAACAATAAACCTTGAAGATAAACGCCGCCGTTTTACAGAGCTAAGTGCTGAAAAAACAATCTCTGATAAAACCCTGCTTGATTTGGATAAGCGGCACGAAGAAATATGGAACGCCCTTACTGCAATGAACGCCGCAGATACCACCGACACAATAAATGGCATACTTGAGGCGTATATGAACGAGGCGCAAGCCCTTTTCGCCACACAAAATAAAGAGAATGAAGAGGAAGAAGCACGCCCCGTATGGAAGCTGTTCGAGCTTTTTGCCGAAGGCGAAGAAGGTCTTTCCAATGTTGCAAAAGAAGTAACAGCAGGTTTACAGAGTGAAAACCTAGAAGAATCTGCGTAGATAAAATATTAAAGTTTTTGTCAAACTTTTTCCCAAAAAGTTTGTGGGTTTGGCTGGTCGCTCGTTGTGCGAGCTACTCGCCCGTGCATCCTGGGGCGAAGCCCAAGGTCTTAAAGAGAGGAAGATTGTAATGTCTATTCCAAAAACCTATGACAAAAACCGTGAAGCAGAAATATATGCCCGCTGGCAATCAGCGGGCTATTTTCGTGCAAATGCGGAGAGTGCAAAAACGCCTTACACGATTATGATTCCGCCGCCGAATATTACTGATAAACTGCATATGGGTCACGCGCTCAATAACACGGTGCAGGATATTTTGATTCGGTTTAAACGTATGCAAGGTTTTGAGGCTTTATGGTTGCCGGGTACAGACCACGCCGCTATTTCTACGGAAGTGGTAGTAATGAGAGCGTTGGCCAAAGAGGGCATTACGAAGGAAAGCCTTGGGCGCGAGGGTTTTCTTGAAAAGCTATGGGAATGGAATGAAATTTATGGTGGGAAGATTATTAGCCAGTTGAAAACGCTTGGCTCTAGTTGCGATTGGAGTCGCCAGCGTTTTACTATGGACGAAGGGCTTTCTGACGCAGTGCTTGAAGCATTTGTGCAATTATATAATGAGGGAAAAATCTATCGTGGTGAGCGGCTGATAAACTGGTGCGTAAAATGCGGCACTACGATTTCCGACGCAGAGGTGGAACACGAGGATACAGAGGGGTGCTTGTATCATTTTAAATACCCCATTGTTGGCGGGGATGATTTTATTGCATTTGCTACCACGCGTCCAGAAACTATGCTGGGCGATACTGCCATTGCCGTAAACCCCAGCGATGACCGATATGCGGCACTTGTTGGAAAATTCGCGCTTGTTCCTATGGTGAACCGCGAAATTCCGATTATTGCAGACTCGTATGTAGACCCCGAATACGGCACGGGTGTGGTGAAAATTACACCTGCGCATGACCCTAATGACTTTGAGGTAGGCATACGTCATAACTTGCCGCGCATTAATATCATGCATGATGATGGCAAAATTAATGACAATGGCGCGGCATATAGCGGTCTTTCTCGCGAAGAAGCCCGTGTGAAAATCATTGAAGAAATGACAGAGCGTGGTCTGTACATTAAAACGGAGAAAATCACCCATGCAGTAGGTGCGCACGACCGTTGCGGCACTATTGTAGAGCCGCTTTTGAAATTGCAATGGTTTGTGGAAATGGGTGAGCTTGCAAAGCCTGCAATGGAGGCGTTTACAAGTGGGCGTTTGAAGTTTAACCGCGAGCGTTTCGGCAAAATTTATATGCACTGGCTGGAGAATATTCGGGATTGGTGTATATCGCGGCAACTTTGGTGGGGGCATCGTGTGCCTGCTTATTATTGCAAAAATGGGCATATTACTGTGGCCAAAACCGCGCCGGACGTTTGCGCGGAATGTGGCGCGGGCGATTTGAAACAAGACCCCGATGTGTTGGATACTTGGTTTTCTTCGGCATTGTGGCCGTTTTCTACACTTGGATGGCCGCATAAAACGCCCGAGCTTGATAAATTTTATCCTACAAATGTGCTTGCCACGGCGCAGGATATTATTTTCTTTTGGGTTGTTCGCATGGTGTTTATGGGTGAGAAATTCATGGGCAAAGCACCTTTTACAAATGTGATTATTCACGGTATTGTGCGTGATGAAAACGGCGTGAAAATGTCTAAATCGCTGGGCAATGGTATTGACCCGCTGGAAATTGTAGAGCAGTTTGGTGCGGATGTTTTGCGACTTATGTTGATTAGCGGTACTACGCTGGATTCTGATATGCGTTTCCACCGTTCGCGGCTTGAGCCTGCGCGGAATTTCTTGAACAAGCTTTGGAATGCTACGCGATTTGTACTTATGAATATTGAGGGTGCGGCAGGTGCTTCGGGCGTGTGCGGCGCAGGTTTGAACGGTGGAAATTTTAACACTGGTACAGGGCAATCTTCGACATGCGAATTGACAAATGTTGCCGCCCACAGGGCTGCGGTTGAAGACCGCTGGATATTATCGCGGTTGGCGCAGACTGTAGCGGAAGTAACGGAAAAACTTGACGCGCATGAGCTTGGCCTTGCGGCGCAAAAAATTACGGATTTTATATGGGATGAATTTTGCGACTGGTATGTAGAAATGGTGAAGCCGCGCTTGTATGCGAAGGAAGTTGCGGGTGATGCAGGAGCTACTTCTGCGGCTAATGCCGACGCGGGTAATGGCACTTCCGGAGCAGATAATCGCACTAGCATTGCGCAAAGCCGTGCCGAGGCACAAGCTACTTTATGCAAGGTGCTTACTACAGCGGTTAAGCTGTTGCACCCCTTCGCACCATTTATAACGGAAGATTTATTTTTGGCACTTGGCGGCGGCGAAACTGTTATGCTGGCGGAGTGGCCTAATAATGTAGCCACTCGCGATGCGGCGGCGGAAAAGGCCATAGACCGCGTGAAAGAGGCAGTGCGTGGTATTCGCGCAGTTCGCACCGAGAAGCAAGTTCCGCCTTCGCAGAAAATCACAGTGGTGGTTGTTCCCACCGACGATGAGGCGCGGGAATTGTTTACTTCGTGTCGCGCTTCTATGGCTTTGCTTGCGGGTGCTAAGGAAGTGGAAATAAAAGAAGCCGCGCCAGAAAACGCAGTTTCTGTGGTGGTTCTTGGTGCAACGCTATACTTGCCACTTGATTCGCTGGTGGATGCGGAAAAAGAACGCGCTCGCCTCGCCAAGGAAAAAGAAAAGCTTCAGCAAGAAATCGCCAGGATAGATGTAAAACTTTCTAATGAAGGCTTTTTGGCCAAAGCCCCGCAAGCCCTTGTAGATGCGGAACGCGCAAAGCGGATAGAATTTGCGGAAAAATTGGCGAAGATTAATACAATATAGAGGAGATGGTATCATGTTGGTAGTAACGACACCCATTTTGGAAGGAAAGAGAATCATTGAGTACAAAGGGCCTGTGTTTTCGCAGGTTGCAGAGGGCGCAGGTATTGGGCGTGGCTTTGCGGCAATAGGGCGTGCTTTTGTGAAAGGCCGCTCGCCAAAGCATGAAGAAATGGTAGTGACGGCGCGGGAAGTTGCTTTGCAGGAGCTTATTGCGGAAGCGCAAAAGCTTGGCGCAAATGCAATCATTGATGTGTCGATGGATTACGAAATGATGGGGCAGGATGCCGTATTGATGTTTAAAGGCTCGGGTACGGCAGTTGTTGTGGAGTAGATAGCGGTCGGCCTTGGTTTTCCGCCAGAGGGAAACTGCGTAGCAGTTTCCTGGTATTATATAAAAACGTCGCAAAATGCGACGTTTTTATATTGCTGAGAAATTGCTCTGTAATTTCGGCTGGAGGTAACAGAAATGTGCAAGCGCGTTTTGTTCAATGCTAGGAAACTGCTCCGCAGTTTCGACTGTCGGTAACAGAAACGTGCAAGCGCGTTTTGTTCTTAGGAAAATGAAGGCGTGTATAGCAATTGCGGTCAAGAAATGTGGGTGAAAAAGTAATATACTTTCATGGTGGAGGTGAGATGACGGTGCGGAAAGACAAAAACGAAGTTTCTGCAACAATTGTCCGTATTAAAGCATATGTTGCACAACATCTTCAAGAGCGCATCACAGCTAGTACACCATCCCGCCTAAAATCCATGAAGATTTGCGAGGATTTTTGTCGCAGTGCAAGGAGGTGGTGACGCGGCGTGCTGGAGGCACGCAAGGAGCAACCGACGAAGCAATGCGGCAAAA
>Ga0123355_10009988_pt1 | contig 14493 bp, 15 predicted proteins | sample TergutEmb28metaG_3_FD_89872 | JGI IMG/M metagenome (GOLD analysis project Ga0123355, IMG submission 89872) | Embiratermes neotenicus P1 segment gut microbial communities from Petit-Saut dam, French Guiana - Emb289 P1 | ecosystem: Host-associated > Arthropoda: Insects > Digestive system > Gut ...
TACGGGTCATCAATATTAAAATGGGTAAAGATTTAGATGAAATACCACTATTTAAAAATAATTCTGTGACCCTAAAACAGATCGCTAATATCGAAGCGGGACTTGTTTTGATTGGTGGGCCGACGTCAAGTGGGAAAACAACGACGGCGTATGCGATGATTGATTATTTGAAAAATGTGCTCGGTAAAAGTGTGATTACGATTGAGGACCCAATTGAATATCAGCAGCCGGATATCGTCCAAATGCAAGTTAATGAGTCGGCGGGGATGAATTATGAAGTGGGAATTAAGGAGATTTTGAGACACGATCCAGATGTCATTGTTGTCGGAGAAATCCGTGATTCAACGACGGCTAGTAATGCGGTTCGGGCTGCGCTAACAGGTCATTTGGTAATTTCGACCGTTCATTCACGGGATAATCTCGGAAGTATTCATCGCATTATGGATTTAGGAATTCCAATTACCGATTTATCACAATCAGCCGTCGCTTTGATAAATCAGCGCCTAGTTCCATCAGGTAATGAGCGAAAAGCATTATTTGAAATTTGCTATGGCGATCATCTTGAATTAATAATCGAACAAGTAAGTGAAGGCAGTGTTTTTACAATTCCTAATACCACGGTAGATGAGGAGTTTTTACAATGGAAATCAGTAACAGGATAATACGACGAGTTACGTTGAAATTACAGGTTAAATTTTTACAACGCTTTACGGAATTAGTTGAAAATGGCTTTGCGATTATAGATGCGCTAGAAATCATGGAGACCTTTATCGATAAGCGGATTATCGGCATTATGCGGGTAGCCTGCGAAGAAGGGCGGCCGTTTTCGGATGCCCTTGAAGCACTTGGCTTCCAAGCACAGATTATTTATATTATTAGAGCCAGTGAGGCGCATAACGCCCTCGGTCGTGGTCTGGTACGAGCGCGTGAGTTTAGTGTGAATTTTCTGAAAAATCGCGATGAAATCTCGAAGAAAATGCGATATCCACTGTTCTTATTTAGTACAGTAATTATCGTGATTACCATTGTTGCAATTTTCTTTATGCCACGATTAGGGGAATTTTATACAGCATTCGGAATCGAGAATGAATCGATGACGATTGCCACAATCATGGGCTTGTTGGTCACGGCGTGTCTGATTTTGACGACACTTGTTTTACTGGTCGCATTTACATTAAAATACCAAAACGATAATTTTCAAATCTTTTTGCGACAGCGGCTATTTAAACTACCAGCGTTGGGAAAATTAACCACCAAGTTATTTTCATATTATTTTGCTTCACAAGTGGAGATGTTTATTGGATGTGGGCTGTCGTTTAAGGAAAGCTTGATGACCATTCAGAAATTTGATACTCTGCCGATGGTCAAACTTATTTCCTGGGAAATAGAGCGAGCAGCTGAAAATGGTGAGTCGATTGAAAATTTATTTCGAAACATGGATTGTTTCACCCCGTATTTCCGGTTGATTACAACGCATTCACTCCGAATTGGGAAGTTAGACCACGAGTTGAAATCGTTTGTTGCGATGGAGCTTGCCAATATAAATGCAAGTATCAGCGGCATCATCAAAGTGGTTCAGGGTAGTCTGTTGGCACTTGTCGGGATTTTAATTGCGATGTTATATATGAGTATTTTGCAACCGGTATTTGATTTAATAACGATAATTTAAGGATGGTGTTACTATGAAAAAGTTAGTTAAAAATGAAAAAGGTTTTACGTTAGTAGAAATGTTGATTGTTTTAGCGGTAATTTCGATTCTGGTTTTACTGGTTGTACCAAATGCAGTTGGGATTTTGAATACAGCAAATGAGCAGGGTTGCGAAGCGTTGAATACCTCATCAGAAGCGTTGCGAATTGCGAATGAATTGACTGGTGATAATACAGAAATTCCGCAATCATCGTTTGACCGGGTGTGTGATTAGATGGTTAAAAATGAATGGGGTTTTACATTAATTGAGGCATTGATTTCGTTGGTAATTCTGGGAATCATCGCGCTAACTAGTTTTAATTTCGTATTAAATTTGCAAGATTACATCCGGTTGAATAATGTTTTGGCAGTTTTTCAAGCCGATTTACATTATGCCCGTGATTTTAACATGATGAATCTGGCTGGTGACGAGCAGATGGTTGTGCGAATTTATCATAACGAGGACCGATATGTTATTTTAGTTGGTAATGAGCTTCGTAATGAACGAGTATTACCAACTAATATTTCAATCCCGAGTAATAATAATATTTCAAACATTAATTTTAACAACCGTGGCAACTTGGGCGCTGGTCGCAGTATTGTCTTTTTGAGCCGGTATCATGAACGACGGGTAGTATTTTCAGTAGGGACGGGTGGTTTTGATGTGCGTTAAAAATGAGAAGGGGTACGCCCTGTTTGAAAGCTTAATTGGGCTGGCTTTATTAAGTATTGTTTCGCTTTCGCTGGTCGTGGCTTTACCAGTTTTACTTGAAGAACAGGCACGACTTGATACGGAACAGGCAATTTTTCACCAATTGGTCGAGTTGCATAATGGTGGTAGCCCAAATATTGATGCTTTTTGGCGTGGTTATCAATGGTGTGCAATTTATGTTAGAAGGGATGGTCGTAAGCGTGAAATTTGTCTTTAATCAAAAAGGATTTTTACTACTAGAGCACTTAATTGCTATTGCGATTATGGGAATTATTAGTGTTGCTTTTCTCAGTGTCATGCAGGTAATATCGGGTTATACGGTCAATCAAAATGCTTTAACCATGCATGAAGTGAACACCATCGCCATCCGGCTCCAAAACGAAGTACGATTTGCTGAATCGTTTTCTGCGAATTCTGGTCGGCTTGATGTTTATTGGCATGATTCTGACGATATTGTGAATATTTTTGTTTTGAACGACCGATTGGTACGGAGGGTTAACGGTGTCGGTGGGGAGGTTTTGATTTATAATATTGCCAGTATGGAGGTTGTTGCATTATCTTCTAACGTTGTGCGGGTAGTTTTAAGATGTATGAATGGTAATGATTTTTCATTTATACTATCAACACTACAATTGAAGGTTGAGTTTGTGACGGAGGTAATCCCAGATGAAATTATTGAATAATGAGAAAGGATCTGTGTTGGTAATGATGATTGCGACAACGTTTGCCTTGAGTTATCTGTTGTTAATGTTAGCGATGCAAATTCAAGTGCGTGTTGCTTCTTATGAACGAACACGAACGTATTTAACATTAAATCTCCTCGAGCAAGAAGGGCTAAGACGACTCGAAGATTTTCTGATTGAAATGGAATTTATCGATGATTTTATTGACACATGGTTCTTGCGAACTGGGGATAAAATGTTGATAAGTGGTGAAAAAGTTGGAAATTATTTTGCAATTTCCTACGAAGTTTGGTACAATGAGTACGTAAGGGCGAGACATTTGCGCTTTTGTCTCGAATTAGGGTACATACATTGGCATGCTTATTAGCATGTAATTTTACGATGGGTGGACTGTATGAAAAACAAGAAGAATATTAGATATAACATTGATGACCATCACCATGGGTTGTTCATCAAAGAAGCGCGATTAAGAAAAAATTATCGTGTTACAGCTTTAACAGACGGGATTTGTTCGTCATCGTATTTATCAAAAATCGAAGCCGGCTTAATGATTCCATCACCGGATATTTTTGAAAAGCTTGCACGACGGTTGGGAATTGTTTTCCCCGCTGTTACATGTAGTGGTTTAACCAAGACAATGCGCCGATTGATTTATGAAGAAAAAACCAGTGAAATAGGTAACTACCTTGCAGGTGACAGTTTACATGACTACGAAAAACAACTGGGTCGATTTTTTGAAGCAGTTTTAGTGAAAGATTACGAACAAGCACTGCATCTAAAAAATTTAATTGACCAGTATTCGCATCATTTTAACATGGAAGAAGAACAATTTTACATGCTATTTTCGGGAATTTATTCCTTCGGAAATTTCGAGTGGGAACGCGGGAAGAAATATTTTAGGCGATCATTAGATTTGATGTTTAAGCTCCAATTTGATGACCCGTATTTGTATTTCCAGTTAGCAAAATACTATTTCCAGACGCAACACGTATCACTTGGATTTACTTTTTTAGACCGAGCGATGACTGAATTTAAAATTCATTATGCCAAAGATTGGGTTTTTCGTTGCGGTGTTTTGAAATGTCGGGAATACATAAAAAATAAAGAAATTGCGAACGCTAGGTTTGAATTAGAAAATCTGAAAAAACTGGTAAGCTCTGACCAAAGCGAGCCTGAATGGGCTGATATTTTTTATATTCAAGCGTTGATTCACGAACAGCGTAACCAATATAATCAAGCGGATATTTATTTTGGTAAAACCCTCGGAAAGGGGTCGAAAAATATTAAAAATGAGCATCAAATTGATGCGATTAAATTCTACTATAATCATGGAAAAATTAATCAAATGTTAAAGCTAGTGGAACGGTTAGATTTGGAAACATTAAGTACGAATAATCGTATTTTAGTTGACTATTACTACCTAAAAGTGACCAATGTTGATTTTGGTGAATTTGAGACATTTTTGCGAAAAGAAGCTCTCCCATACGCAATCAAGACGCTAAATGCACGTGAAGTTGGGATGTACACGAAAGAATTGACGAGCATTTGTCGCAATGAATTACGCCATAAAAAAGTGGCTGAGGCATACTACAAATGGGAAAAGTTTCGTGATGGAATAGAACAGAATGGAGTGATTTAAATGGAAAAAATTATATTCGACGAAGAAGCAATCAAGCGATCATTAAAGCGGATTTCACATGAGATTTTGGAAAAAAACCAGTCCTTAGCTGATGTTGTTTTAGTCGGGATTAAAACAAGGGGTGTCTTTTTGGCGGAGCGTCTTTCAAAATTTATCACTGATTTTGAGGGAATCGAGATTCCACTGCTCGCATTAGATGTTCGTGGTTATCGTGATGATGTTAAACGAGAAGCAGGAGCTAGTTCTGGTAATCAAGAAATGGCCCTCAATGAAAAGATTGTCATAATTGTTGATGATGTGTTATACACAGGTCGGACAATTCGAGCAGCAATGGAGGCAGTTTTAGAATATGGACGACCACGAAGTATTCAATTAGCAGCTTTAATCGATCGTGGGCATCGTGAATTACCGATTAGAGCCGATTACACTGGCAAGAATATCCCAACTTCGAGACTGGAATCTGTCAGTGTATTTTTAACCGAAATCGATGGTGAAGACCTAGTTGTTATCCGTGATTAGCGATTAATTGTATTTTTTCACATGTTTTTCACATGATTTTGCACATTTTTTGCACAACCTCATTGCAAAGAACGACACGCTATGATATAATTCGACTAATTGCATTAAAAATGTCGAAAAGGGCGTGTTTTTGTATGGCTGCAGAATTTAAAAATGAATTCAAAAAAGAGTTACCAATCGTTATTGGTACTGGTTTGTTAATTGTGGTTGTAATAATCTTTCTGCTAAGGTCTTGTGGAACATACGGATATATTCCATATGCGGATGATACACATGAACCATGTGAGCCAACGAACGAATGGGTTGGAGTTAAAAATGAAGGTCAGGTTACTGATAACTTGTTAAGTCAGGTTGGGGCATTAGAATTTTACTCAGGCGATGAATTGATGACTTTGTTACACTTCGATGATTGCCTAGTTGATGATGCAAGTCTCCTTGACTTTGATAATGAAGGATTTGGTTGGCAGTTAATCACACTGTTAGTGCGGGTTAATGAAGATGTAGAATTTGATGATGACCGAAACATTTTGGTTAGAATTCCAATTTATATTAATGACCCGAATGCAAGTGATTGTTGTGGTGAATGTGGCGAAGATTGCTATGACTGCGACGAAGACTGCGAGTATTGTGACGAAGATTGTCCAAATCGACAAAATAATGACGATGAAAGTGACAATAATGGTACAGGCGGTGGCACTGATACAGGTGGTAGCAACACAGGCGGTGGCACTGGCACAGGTGGCGGAAATACAGGCGGTGGCACTGGCACAGGTGGCGGAAATACAGGCGGTGGAACTGGTGCAGGTGGTGGCAATACAGGCGGTGGCACTGGCACAGGTGGTGGAAATACAGGCGATGGCACTGGCACAGGTGGCGGGAACACAGGCGGTGGAACTGGTACAGGTGGGACCAATTGCCGATATGAGGATGTTCGTGTAATAACAGGAGTTATTCCAGCTAGGTATGAATATATTCCAGAACCAGGAACATTTGTTGTAATAGACGTTAATACAACGCCAAGACGAGAGTTTTTAACTATGCTAGATTGGCTTGCTTTTAGAGGGAACTCTGTCGCTGGTGGTTTTGAGGTTCGATTTACCAACACAACTACTGGTCAATCACGCTATAATGTCCCTTACGGAACCCCACCATTAATTTTGACCCGAGTAGAAGCAGCTCGTAATGAGTATGGTTATGTAAATCAACGAGTTTGTGATTAATTTTATGAAAGAGTTTTACTTCTCGTAAAGCTCTTTTTTTGTCGACTAATCTGTGGTAAAATAAATCTTTACAAGAAGTTACAGTGAGGTGTTTTGTTGTGATACAAAGTAATGGCCGCGGTAAAGAGGTTTTAAAATCAGATGAAAAAGATGAAGTAATCGTTCGTTTTACTGACCAAGCGACCGCTTTTCATGATGTTAAACGAGCAATTGTTCCTGGTAAGGGGGCAGTTACAAACGCAATTGCAACTCACATTTTTGAATACCTTGAGCAAAATGGTATCAAAACACATTTTATTAAGAAACTCAACAATAGCGAGCAACTGTGCCATAAAGTGGATTTAATTCGATTGAACGTGGTTGTGCGAAATGTTGCCTCTGGTAGCATGGCGAAGCGTTTAGGAGTCGAAGAAGGTTATGTTGCACCGATTCCGATTTACGAGATTTTCTATAAGAATTCGGAACTTGGCCATCCATTGATTAACGAAGATCATGCATTGGCATTGGGTCTTTCTAACGCAGATGAACTGGTAGAAATTCGTACTTTATCGTTAAAAATTAATGACTTACTAAAACAGTTTTTTGCCAACATCGACATCACGCTGGTCGATTTTAAAATCGAATTTGGACGACTGCCAAACGGGGACTTACTTTTAGCAGATGAAATTTCGCCTGACAAGAGCCGCCTGTGGGATATGAAAACGGGCGAACATCTTGATAAAGATCACTTCAGTCGCGATTTGGGCGATGTGAAAGAAGCATATGAGAAGATATTGATGAGATTGGTGGCGAACTAAATGTTTGGGATATTTAATCAGAAAAATGCAGCAGAATTATCTTATTATGGGTTGCATGCGTTGCAACATCGCGGTCAAGAGAGTGCTGGGATTGTAACTAATGGTGAAACACATTTACTTTCGCACAAAGGTGAAGGCTTAGTTCGGAATGTTTTTTCACAACGTGACATTAACCGGTTAAAAGGTGAACATGCAATTGGGCACGTTCGTTATGCATCAGAAGATGCTGGTGGCATGTTGAATGTTCAACCTTTTATGTTTAAATCGACCAGTGAGGAATTTGCGCTTTGCTCGAATGGTAATATTTTAAATTCAAAAGAAATTAAAAATTACCTTGAACGCGAAGGCAGTATTTTTCAAACTAATTCTGACGGCGAATTATTAGCCCATTTATTAAAACGTGAACGTGGCGATATGATGAGTCGGTTAAAAGAATGTATGAATTACATGGAAGGCTCATTCGGATTCTTATTGTTGACGAAAGATGCACTATATGTCGCAGCTGATAAAAGTGGGATGCGCCCGCTAGCGCTTGGGGCGCTAGCCGACGGTGGAACCGTCGTTGCGTCGGAGACGTGCGCATTCGAAGCGGTTGGGGCAAAATTTCTACGTGATGTTGAACCCGGTGAAGTAATTCGCATCGATAAAGATGGGATTGTGAGCGAACAATTTGCCACGCGCACGAGCCATAATATGTGTAGTATGGAGTATATTTATTTCGCAAGGCCTGACAGTGATATTGAAGATGTCAATGTGCATGAGGTGCGTAAGCGTTGTGGGTGCGTGCTCGCAGAGGAAGCGCCAGCCCCAACCGCGGATATTGTGATCGGGATTCCCGATTCAGGATTGTCCGCTGCCATCGGTTATGCCGAGGGTGCCGGACTGCCATTTGAGACAGGGTTGGTCAAAAATCGTTACATCGGACGGACTTTTATCGAACCTTCCCAAGAACTGCGCGAGCAGGGCGTGAAAATGAAGTTGTCTGTCGTATCAAAGGTCGTAAAAAATAAATCAGTTGTTGTGGTGGATGATTCGATTGTGCGCGGAACGACTTCGCGTAACTTAATCAAGATGTTGAAGGCAGCCGGTGCGAAGGAAGTCCATATGCGGATTGCAGCGCCGGAAATTAAGTATCCGTGTTTTTATGGGGTTGATACCTCGACTTACGATGAGTTAATTAGCGCTCGTTGTACGATACCGGAACTTTGTGAGTTAATCGAAGCGGATACCCTCGGATTTATGTCAGTTGAAGGATTGACCCGTGCGGTTGGTCGACCAAAATCAATGGGTGTGAAATGTGGACAATGTACAGCTTGTTTTGACGGTGAATATCCGACTTATTTGTACGAGAAGTTGGAAAATGCAAATAAAGTAGTAAAAGACTAGTAAATGTGGTATAATAGTTTTATTGTCAAACTAATTTACTAAAACAGGAGCTGGTTGTATGAAGTATGTGCCTAACACGTTATCGATTTTCAGGCTATTTATGATAATTCCGCTGATAATATTTGAGCCCTTCTCGTTCATGTTTATGGTTGCCTACGTATTAGCATGTGCTTCTGATATGCTTGATGGACCGATTGCAAGAAAATTTGAAGTGACCTCCCAACTTGGAGCAACTTTAGACGGAATCGCCGACATTTTACTAGTAATCGTTGTGTTAATTCGGGTTATTCCTGTCATTGATATTCCAACTTGGATTATCCTCTGGATTGTTCTTGCGGTTGCGATGAAAATTGCTTCGATTGTGGTTGGTTATATTCGACATAAGCAGATTATTTCGTTACATACTTACTTCGGCAAAGCATTCATCTTTATATTATGCCTGTTTCCCGTATTTTATCTATTTTTACCAGCGTCGACCATTCTAATTCCGATTATCATCTTTGCAATGGTTGTCTTCGCCGAGGAAATTTACATTTGTGCAACTTCAACTATGCCCGACCCGAATGATAAAGGAATTTTATTTAGAAAAGACACTACTAAAACAGAGGTGCCAAAATGATTAAATATGTACCAAACGCATTAACGATTTTTCGCTTTTTCATGGCAGTTACATTATTTTTCTTTGAACCATTTTCAGCCCCATTTATGACCGCTTATATTTTGGGTGGTGCATCCGACATTATTGATGGACCAATTGCCCGAAAATTTAACGTTGCAACCCAATTTGGCGCCGCTTTAGATGGCGGGGTTGATTTAATATTTCTATTTTCAGCTTTAATCCGGATGGCACCAGTTGTTGAATTTTCAAGTTGGTTATGGATTTGGATTGGCATTGCGATTGTTGCGAAGTTATCAGGGACTGTAGTCGGGTATATTCGTCATAAGCAAGTCATCTTCTTGCATACCTACGTCGGAAAATTTTTCATGCTAAACCTGCTGTTCTTCCCAGTGTACTACTTATTTTTACCAACCGACACAATTCTGATTGTGCTACTTGTTTTGGTAACATTTGTTTGCTTAGAAGACATTATTATTAACTCAACCTCGAAAACGGTCAACTTAGATCACAAAGGAATTCTATTTCAGAAACACCAATAACAAAATATGGAGCTGTCTTTGATGAGATAGTTCTTTTTGTTTTCGACCATAAAACGTAAAAATCATGAATTATGGTCGAAAAGTTCATGTAAAACATGCCAAAATCACTGGTTTTCCTACCAAAATGCGATTTTTAACCAAAAATGCTAATAAAATGGTTAAAAAATCGACCATAAAATGCGAAAATGGTAATCTATGGTCGAAGATTAAAAACTACTAGCTAAACATCTTTAACAAGACGAATTTTGTACATACAATGTATTGACAACAAAAATACAAGATGTTATAATAAAACAAGCGAACCACGAGGAGGTGCAGAAGTGCCACAAACAACGGTTAATTTTAGAATTGAAGAAAGTTTGAAAGCTGATCTGGAAGCCTTGTGTGAAGACTTGGGTATTACGATGACAACAGCTTTTACCGTTTTTGCCAAAAAAGCGACCAGAGAAAATCGAATTCCGTTCGATTTAACTGGTGACCCATTAAAAGGAGTGAAGCGAATGAGTAAATCATATGAAGAAGCAGGAGTAAATCTCGAAGCAGGTTATGAATCGGTAGAAAGAATTAAAAAACACATTGCTAGGACCAATCGACCAGGCGTTTTCTCAGGGGTTGGCGGTTTTGGCGGGATGTTTGATTTATCAGAACTCGGTCTGAAAGAACCAATGCTCGTATCGGGAACGGATGGCGTTGGTACGAAATTATTGATTGCCATCGAGGCGGACAAACACGATACCATCGGGATTGATGCGGTCGCAATGTGTGTTAACGATGTGGTTGTACAAGGTGCTGAACCGTTATACTTCCTTGACTATGTGGCGGTTGGTAAAAACAATCCCGCACAAATCGAAGCTATTGTTGCTGGTGTTGCTGAAGGATGTGTCCAAGCTGGTTGTGCATTAGTGGGTGGTGAAACCGCAGAAATGCCCGACATGTACGCCGAAGGACACTATGATTTAGCAGGCTTCACCGTTGGCGCAGTTGAAAAATCAGCATTAATTACTGGTGAGAAAGTTGTTGCTGGTGATGTCATCATTGGATTACCATCAAGCGGCATTCATTCAAATGGTTATTCGTTAGTACGGAAAGTCCTGTTCAAAGATAACAATGTGAAGCTAGATGACTACTCAGAACTGCTTGGCAAAACGGTCAAAGAAGCTGTTTTAGAACCGACGCGCATTTATGTAAAACCAGTACTTGCGGTTAAAAACAAAATTGCGATTCACGGCATGTCGCATATTACTGGTGGCGGTTTTGATGAGAACCTCCCGCGGGCATATGGTCCTAATTTAAAAGCAGTTGTTGATACGAAAACATTCCCACGACCAGCGATTTTTGATTATTTAATGGAGCTTGGTCAGATTGATGAGCGCGAAATGTATAACGTCTTTAATATGGGCATCGGTTTTGCGATTATTGTTGCGCCAGAAGATGTTGATTTAACCGTTGCGACCTTGAAAGAAGCCGGGGAAACACCGTATGTCATCGGTCATATTGAAAATGGTGACGGGGTTGAATTAATCATATAATCTACTAAAACAGTGAAAATTGTCGCACGTTTACCAAAATAAAAGTTGAAAAAGACTAGTTATTACTAGTCTTTTTTGGTATAATAGTCAAATAGCTGTTAATCGTTCGCGGTGACAAAGAGGTCACCACCGTACTAAAACGTTAAATATAAGATAAAGAAGGTCTGTTTTGTTATGCATAAAAATAATTACCGTAAATCTGCAAACCATAAGCCAAATGAAGTGGCTGTTTTCGCACTAGGTGGTTTAGGCGAAATCGGAAAAAATACTTACTGTGTGGAGTATAGAAATGAAATTATTATCATCGATGCGGGGATTAAGTTCCCAGATGATCAACTATTAGGGGTCGATTATGTTATCCCTGACTACCAATATCTCGTTCAAAATCAAGAAAAAATCGTTGGATTATTTATTACTCATGGTCATGAGGATCATATCGGTGGCATTTCATTTTTATTACGTAAAGTGAAAATTCCGGTGATTTGGGCACCGCGTTTATCAATTGAATTAATGCGCAACAAGCTCGAAGAACGCAAATTGATTTCACTGGCAAACTTCAAAGAATATGTTCCTGATACGATTGTCAAAACAAAAAATATGGAAATCGAATTTTTCCGGGTTAATCATAGTATTCCTGATTCATTCGGGATGTCGATTAAGACGGATGTTGGTCGTGTTGTTCATACTGGTGATTTTAAATTTGACTTAACGCCAATTGGACCATGTCCGGATTATTACAAAATGGCGAAGTACGGTGAAGAAGGGGTTCTTTGTTTATTATCAGATTCTACTAGTGCTGAATTACCGATTTTCTCAGCATCAGAACGTGGCGTTGGCGAACGATTAAAAGATATTTTTAAAAAAATCGAAGGTCGAGTAATCGTGGCAACGTTCGCTTCGAACGTTCACCGTGTGCAGCAGATTATCGAGGCTTGTATTCAAACTAACCGTAAAATTGCGGTTTTTGGTCGTAGTATGGAGTCAGCGATTAAAATTGCCCTTGAGTATAGTTATATTACCGTACCAGAAGGAACTTTTATCAACGGTGGTCAATTACATCAACATAATGCTAGTGAAATTGCGATTTTATGTACCGGATCGCAAGGTGAACCAATGGCAGCCTTATCGCGGATTGCTGCTGGAATCCACAAGGATATCCAGATTATCCCGGGTGATACAGTTATTTTCTCGTCGTCACCAATTCCAGGTAACGCAGTCGGCGTTGGTAAAACCATTAACTTCTTACAACGTGCTGGTGCGGAAGTGATTACTCACAGCCCGCTAACTAGTATCCACGCTTCGGGTCATGGTGGTCAAGAAGAATTGAAATTAATGCTTAACTTAATCAAACCGAAATTCTTCATGCCAATTCACGGTGAATACCGGATGTTATCCATCCACACAAAACTAGCACAACAATGCGGCGTTGAAGCTGGTAATTGTTTTGTGATGAATAATGGCGATGTGTTAGCATTAAATAAAAATGGTGGTGCGCGACTAGCTGGCCGCGTACCAGCAGCAACAATTTATACCGATGAAAATGGCATTTCAGGCATGGGGGGCGAAGTCATGCGCACCCGCCGGGTACTCTCAGAAGATGGTCTATTAATTGTGGTTGCGACCATCAAAACACAAGAAAAGCGTCTGATGAATGGACCGAATATCGTTTCACGTGGCTTCGTTTATATGAAGGAATCAGAGGATTTAATCCGAGAAACTGAGGGTCTAATCCGAGCGAATCTAATTGAAACTTTGCAAGCTACTAAAGCGATCGATACAGAAGCACTGAAAGAAGCAATCGAAGATGCGGCGGCGCCGTTCCTTTATGAACAAACAAAACGACGACCAATGATTATTCCGATCGTAATGGAAATTTAATAACTACCAGAGCCGCTCAATTATGAGTGGTTTTTTGATACAGCGCTAGTTAGAAGATAATTTTTGATTATCTTTGTTAAATCGGGAATACTATCTTTACCGAATCTTTACTTAAAACGGTCGAAAAAAAAGAAAAAAAGTAGTAAAATGGTGGGTAAGCTGAAATTGCCACAATATTGCCACACAACTAGCACGAAGAATCTGTTATACTATTAATATTCATTCTGAAGGAGGTGTATGCCAACACGATATTCGTGTTTGGTGCGCATATGAATTTCTTAAAAAGAGCAACCACAAGTATTATGAGACGACCTGGGAAGACGGTCATTTTGTTATTGCTTGTTTTTATTTTAGGAACGGTGATTGCGGGTGCGATTTCGGTTCAAGGGGCAATTCAAAATACGGATGCAAATTTACGAGCACGGATGCAACCGATTGTTGCGGTTTCATTTGATAGTCAAGCATTCAACGAGACAATTGATTGGGATAATCATAACTGGAGTGTTGATCCAGACCCGTGGGACAATCGGCCACGGATGACGCCGGCACATGTTCGAGCACTTGCTAATTTACCGTATATTGCGTTTTATGACTTTATGATTACTTATCATTTACGTAGTTTCGATCTTGACCGCTATTGGGGTTCACAACAACCATGGCATAACGAAGGTCGTCCAACGGAGTTTTCGTTGCGTGGAACTTCAAGTACAGACATGATCCAGTTTCAAACTGGGGTGATGAACTTAATTCAAGGAACACTGTTTAACGAAACACACATGATCCCAGGTGGTACAAATAGTCATGCAATTGTTTCTCGTGAATGGGCGAATGCCAATGGATTATCAGTTGGTTCAACCTTTATCCTATCAGAATTTGTGATGGAACCACGTGAACATTCAGAATGGAGCGGGTTACAGTTCCAACCGTGGCAACCAGAAGATTTTAATTACTTATTCGGTACTTCCGATATGACGTATACAATTATTGGCATGTTTGAATTACCAGAAGACGAAAACCAAGATCAATGGGCTCGTCTTGAAACATTAAATACAATCTTCGTGCCGAACTGGTCAATCGAAGAGTCAGTTAATGATTTTATCAATTTGATTTTTGCCGCTTTTGATGAATCTGAGTTGAACCTAAGTGAGGATTATGAGCGCCAAATCGCAATGATTTCTGAGCGTGGGATGGAGATTTTGTCGTTCTTTATCGTTAATGACCCAGCTAACATTGAAGCTTTTCGTGAAGCAGGAACGCCGTTACTGCCAGAATTTCACCAAATTGA